>ERZ827478.854-NODE-854-length-26393-cov-3.912560_pt1 | contig 26393 bp, 28 predicted proteins | sample MGYA00519705_ERZ827478 | MGnify/ENA primary metagenome ERZ827478 (study PRJEB31778, sample SAMEA3449318) | human gut metagenome | biome: human gut; feature: human-associated habitat; material: faeces | place: United Kingdom | collected 2010/2012 ... | reverse complement strand
CATTAGAATTTAAAATTTATCTATTTTATGAGTCCTTTTTCTTGACGTAGTACCACTTCTTTCTAAATCAATCTCAACTCGACAACTATATTTTTCTAACTCATATTTCTGCCTCCTCACTAAATAAGACGAAACAGATTTATAATTGGTTGTATACAATTCAATTTTTTTAATATAAATGATAAAGACTATCCATAAAGTTATATAAATCCATACAAACAGATTTCAAATTTTCAGGATCATTCACATACATAGCACCTGCTTCGGCAAAAAACTCCGCTGGATCCGTAGCTCCATATGTCCCAACACAATCTGTATAATTTTGATATAAACTCTGTAATTGTGCGCCATTTGAAATACCATAATCTCCATATCCAGATCCGCGCGCAAAATCAAATATATGACTTAACTCATGACTCACTGCACTTTTTTGACCATAATCCTCATCTACATCAATCTGTAATGTTATTGAAAAATCATCCGATGAAGCATATGCATATGCAGTTCCTTGTCCACCAGCCGTTACATCCACTCCATCAGCTATTGCGATATCCATAAAATTCTTTGGCTCACAAATATTGATCATACGACAATTACTCAATATAACATCTGGCTGTGTCCGAACAAACATATCCATATACTTCTGTACATCACCAATTTTTAAAGAATTACCAGGAATCACATGAATTGTTGGTAAACCATCCAAAGTGATATATTCATCCTCGACAATCTGGTTATAAGCCTCTTCTTGAAGTCTTAACATTTCATTATATTCATTCTGAGCAGTCTTATAAGCTGAATACGTAGGATATAATACAAAAACCAAAGCCATTGAAATCAAACTAATCAAGCCTAACTTTAAACGATGATTTGTCTTTGGCTTATTTTCATTCACATAATTTCTACACTCCAATATTTGTTTATAAGAAAACTCATTAAAATGCTTCTCATACGCAATACGCTTACCCTCTTCATCCAAACCATCAATACGAATTAACTCTACCTGACTTAAAGTACTACGAATATATTCAAATCTATATTGATCAGGATCTACTTCCTTGCCATAAAGAAGAACTACAATAAGTAACATACTCAATACTGCAACCGTTAAACATAGTTTCAAATCAAAATGATTAATAAGCGACTGATCCATGATGGTAATTTCTTTATTCACCAATAAATCCTTATACCAATACATCAATCCAAATACAACTGAAAACACTAAACCTGAAAACATAACTTTACTTCTGTTCATATAAAATTTCTCCTTCTGTTTTGTCTTACACTATTAAGACGAAGAAGAAGTAAGTATGGTTATATCTATGATCAATAAATTTTATTTTTTTCTTATTACAAACATTAAATGATTTTTTACGATTCAGCTTATAACTTCTCAAATCCTTATAAACCCTTATTCTATGCGGTATTTGAGAAGTTATAGCTTGAATGTCAGTTCACAAATCGGCTTAAATCAACTCATATTCTATCTCTCAAGTGTAGTAAAATTTGTAGTAAACTAAGCGAAGATAGAAAGCATTTCAACCATAGCTGATTGAGCTGTACCGTGTGTATAATAGCCGAGAGTCATCGTGATATTCTTGTGACCCATGATATACTGCAAAGTATTCGGGGTTATTTTTTTGTTTGCCATATTTGTACAGAACGTATGGCGTAGAGTGTGTGGTGTGATAAGCGGAAGTTCATTTCCCTTGTGATACTTATTGTATTTCTTTATCATATTAGGAAATGTTGAGGAATAGGCTGTTGCATACATAGGATAGCCTTTCTGATTCAAGAATACAAAATCAGAATAACCATCAATATTTACGTTTTGTATTTTACCCCTGTTTTTGATTTCATCTTGCAATGCTTCTTTTACAATTTTAATCATAGGAATTTCTCTGATTCCGCTTTCTGTCTTTGGCTCGTTGATAGAATATTTTCCTTTATCATAGTTAATTTGATGATTCACTTGTATAAACCCTTTTTCAAAATCAATATCAGAAGTTGTCAAACCGCATAATTCAGAAATACGCAATCCTGTATATAGCAGAACCACAATAGCGTTGTAATATTTTTTATATACATCATCTATCTGTAAAAATGACAATAAAGCATTGACCTGTTCATCTGTTAATGCAGTTTTGTGTATCGTATCATCTTCCAATACATCACTAAGATTCCAGCTGAAGGGATTCTTACGGACTAAATCATCATTGATAGCTGTATAAAGGCACGCTTTCAATGACCTTTTATGATTGTTAATCGTTTGATAGGAATATCTGTTCTTCTTCATGCGGATAGCCCATTCTTTTGTATCACTAGGTTTGATAGATTCAATAGGCATATTCCCCAATGTATCAGATTTTAAAATATCCATAAGATATTTTCTGCCGGTTTCAGTTGATTTTCTCACATTCGGTTTTAAAGCGTTATGCTTTTCGTATAATTGCCACAACAACATTTTCTTTCCGCATGTATCAATTCCGTCCATGATGTCACGTTGCAATTCTTTTTCCAATTCACGCAATGATTTTTTTAACTGTTTTCCCTTTGGAATAGGGTCAGTGTCAGTTAATCGCCATGAATACAGGAATTTTGATTTTCCGCTTTTATCTTGGTATTTATATGCGTATCGTCCGTCCTTTCTTTGTGATTCTCCAGTTTTGAGTAACCGTCCTTTGTTATCTTTTCGTCTACTCATGATTGCTCCTTTCTAGTATGAAAAGAGCCTTGCCTATGTGTGATTTTAGCATAGACAAGGCTTTCTTTCCATAGCCTTAATACATTTTAGATTGTCTCGGATTTCAAAAGAATCTCCTCTAAATGCACCCGTTTAATTAACTGTCTTATTCATAACAATCACTTCCTCCTGCTTTCCAAATATCACATTGAAAAGCTTGCTCATATTTAGCGTTAAAAGGACGTGAACAGGACTATTCGGAAGAAGATATAGAAAACTTAAAACAGGATTATGATAATCTCAAAAATAGAATGTTGGAATCCTTTTATCATATGGAAAGACTAAGAAACATAGAAAAGCTTTATAAAGTAAATGAGAAAAAAATCAACAATTTCAAACGTTCCACAATTAAATGAAAAGGAATCCGTTTTCGACTCTTTAAAAGATCTGAAAATGGATTCCTTGCCCGAATCAATATAATCCTTGGCAAACTGCCCTTTCATATTTTTTGTAGAAAGGTTGTTTTATGGAGAGGTGGTAACTGCGGGCGAAAAAAAGAACACCCTACCCGAATGGGCAGGGTGTGTGTGAGTTAAGCGTTTTGCTTACTTGCGTGCACCGCAAGAGCAAGACTGACCATTTGGAACCTGTTCATCCCAGGCGTCCTTCACAAGGACTGGGTTCGTGCCGATTTGCACTTTGTTGGTTCCAACTTGCACCTTTTCAGTGCCAGTTTGGATTTTTTCTTCATGGGCAGTCCAACCACCACCACAAATCATAAGTGCATGACGAGCAACATCTTTTTCGTTTTCAAAACGCTGACTACACTCATTGCAAGTCCAGTATGCTTGCCACTTGTAAACAGGACGGTCTTCGTAGACAATCTGGTCTTCATAGACAGGCTCGTTACGATACTGAGCCTCATGATGTACCGTCTTGTATTCAGTCTTCCAGTCGTGCTGGTGAGCAGGCTTGCTAGGCTTAGCAGGCTCACTAGGTGCAGGCTTATTAGGCTTGCTTGGAGCAGGCTTAGAAGGTGCAGGTGCAGGATTAGAAGGCTTAGAAGGCTTAGAAGGCTTGTTCATAGCACCGCTGTTAGCAGGTTTTGAAGGCTTGCTTTCAGCAGGCTTTTCTTCCTTCTTGCCGTTATCCTTATCGGCAGGCTTTTCAGCAGGCTTGCTAGACTCTTTAGAGTCTTCCTGCTTATCGGCTTTGTCAGCCTTCTTGTCAGACTCCTTAGAGTCCTTCTTGTCGTCCACCTTATCGGTATCCTTGTCGACAGAGACAGTAGTCTCCTTCTTTTTCGTAGTCTCTTTTGATGTATCAGCTGATGAGTTACAAGCTGTAAGTGAAAGTATCAGCATAGATGACATGAAAAGAGCTAGTACTTTCTTTTTCATGTGTAATCTCTCCTTTAGATGTTTTCTTATATGTATTGTCTGTCTCGATAATCACAATTATAGCTAATATATTAGGCATAGTCAATATATTGATAATGATATCATGTATAAAACCATGCAAAGGACGTGATTCACTATATGATTTCATATCAACCCTTTTATGAAACACTTTACAAAAAGAATGTAACAGAGTATGCATTGATTTATAAGTTTGGCTTGCCTGCAAATACCATACACCGCATGAAACATAACAAGCCGATTACTACTACCACACTTGATACTCTTTGCGAAATCTTACAATGTAGAGTAGAAGATATTTTAGAATATATTCCACCCGAGGATATTTAGTAGAGGACGATTATCGAGCTTAGATACGTCCTTTTTTATTCAATTACTTTTGATTCAAAGAACGATAAAATATCCTCTTGTTCGGATTGTAAATATTCCTCTGTCCACGTTCTTATTTTATCGCAAAACCGATGGTTTTCAAGATACGCCCACGGGTGGAGTGTTTCTGCGATTCCATACAGGCGTGAAAGTGTGATTGCTGTTTCTATGTATTTTTCATTCATATCTAAGAGTTCCTTTCTTTAATAATATCATACAGTAGTAGAGGGAGCTGTCCGATTGTCCGTCTTTTATTAACAAATTTATTTCTATATTTTTATATTTGTCCGATTGTCTCTCTTTATTTTAATAACTTGGTTGAAAATAAATATAATAATATAAATATAGAAGTAAAAAGAAGTTTTAAAGAAAAAGTCAGACAAACGGACAAACGATAGCTTTAAGCAATCCGTTTCATATCCTCTTTCATTTCCTGTATCGCTCCCCATACCTCTTCACTCTGTATTCGTGGGGAATCAATCATATAAACATAATATCCATTATGCGTGTATATCCCTCCCTCCTCAAGTCTAACATCACGACCGTACGCTTCATAATCAGTAATAAAGATTTCCTCATAACGTGTACCGTCAATTCCGATTTCTTTTAATACTGTATTTATTTTTGTTTGTGTTGTTGGAAAGTCTAGCCATTTCCCGACAAGCTCTCCCTCTGTGTATTTTCCTAGATTAGTCACATAAGCTGATATTAATTTTTCGTACATATCCATGTACCTCCTTTCACAACTGCTCCCGCAATTTTTTAACGAAGCGACAAGCGAAGTTACATGGGAAATCTATGTCACATGATTTGGTCATAATAGGAGAAAAATATATGACATAGGACAGCATGGGAAATTCATGTAACATGATAGGAGCAATTTATGTGACATGATTTGCCCATGATTTGGACTTGCATAGAAATTCTTGATTGTCGGTTGTGCCTAAATTTTAAAAAATTTAGCAAGACAACCGATCACAAAATTTCTTGCAAGGATATGGGGAGTCAAGAGGGGCGAAGCTCCTTTGCAAAATATGGCGAAATGAGTGTAACGGTCGCTGTATTTTGCTACAGCCAAGCCGAATTGATGTGGCATGATTATATTTGTAACCGCCTTTTACTTTGTGAAATGTGAGCTATACCCTATTAGGCTATAACCTATTAGGTCACTTGTTAATTATTTCACAACATGATATAATAAAGGTAGTTAGATATTGCTAACTCATTTATTATATCAATCAAAGGTGGTGGAAAATATGGGATATTTAAGTTTTGACGCAAGCGTTAAGATTCATCAATCCGGACGATATGCAAGTACGAAAACTTCAAAATCGGGAAACGGCGGTATTCTCGGATATTTACGACATATCGACCGTGAAACGGCTCGTAGGCTTGGCTGTGAAGTTCAACATAGTAACTCTAATATCAATCCTCAAATGACATTACAAAATGAATCCTACTATAAAGATTCAAGCTGAAAATGAAACAGAACAAAAGATACACAAGATATGGCTAATTCCATCAATCAGCGTATTCGATACGCAAAAGAACATGGAGCAAGAATCTCTACAAAAGGTCAAAATGATACAGTAATTGTTCGCCCTCTTATTCTTCAATTAGATGAAGAATCCATACAGGGGCATGAGGATACATGGGCATGGGATTTGATTCAGATATTAGAAGATATGTTTGGGAAAGAGAATGTCTTAGGATTCTCAATCCATAAAGACGAAACAAACGTACACATTCATGTATTATTTGTTCCCTGCTACGAGGAAAAGAAAACGAATGGTAAGGTCAAGTGTACCTTATCCCAAACAAAGTTTTTTAGGAATCCCAAACAGCTTGCAGGAATGCATAAGCATATACGCAAAGAATTATTGGATAAGGATTACAAGATTGAAAAAGATAATAAACCTATCGAGCAACAGCTTGCAGGATATTATGATAAACAAGGTGTATGGCATCAGCAAGGCTTAACACCCGACCAATTAAAAGCAATTACCAATAGACATAAAGAATTAGATGAAAAGGAGCGTGAAATTATGCTGTCTAAAGAAGAATTAGATATCTTAGCGAAAGCTATGGAAGATGTACAAGAAAAAGCACAGGCAACACAGGAAAACTTGGAAACCAATATGAAATTATTTGAGTGCCAACAGGCAGATTTTGAAAATGAAAAAGCCACCTTACACACTCAAATGCAGACTGTATTAGCAGAAAAAGAAAAGTTGAATAAAATGCGTAAAGAAACCGATGAGATGTTAGAAAAGGTTTATTCTGTTTCTGATATGTGTAGTAAAATGATTGAGGAAGAACATAATCTGAATAAAGATTTTTTAGACTTCTTGGATAAAATTGGACAACGGACTAATATCCCTTTACGGCAAAACGTGGAAAAGCTGTTTAAACAATTCGATAGAGAGCGTAAAGAGCGATTAAAGAGAGCGTATGAAAAGCCTACTGCTCCTGAACGTCCTAACGTACGTAAACGTACAATGGATGATGTAATTGCAGAGCGTATCAGACAGAAAGAAGCAGAAAAGGCTAATAATGAGTTTGATTTCTTCTAAAGCTTAAAAAAGAGATACCCCATGTTGTATGAGGTATCCCAGTGGCAAGGCTCTTCATTTGTAGTAAATGTGTAGTAAAATTCAAGTGTTTTCTCTCTCAAAACAGCTTAAACCCTTGGTTTTACGCCACTTTTGAGAAAGTATTTAATTTTTCTAATACAAATAAAATGAGTGTTTTTCGTTAGCATAAAAAAATAGATACATTTCTGTATCTATTCAACAAAGTCTATAAAATCCATTTTTAAATAACTACCATAGTATTTTTTTCCATCCTCAATTGGCTCGTTTACTTCAAGATGAGTTAGATACCCATCTCGAATCTCGATAGTGCTACTTGAGTCTGATTTCTGTTGTGTAATTATTTCATTTGAATTGTCTGTTTTCCATAATGCAAGATTATACTTTATTCTTTTTACATCTCCATCTTTTTCAAAGTTAGCTTCATTAATATTTTCCTTATCTAAAATGCGAACTTTATCTAGAGCTTCAATTCGAAAATTTTCATCATTATGTTCTAGTCTTCCCGCAGCTCTCAAGCAAGCAGCATTATAAGTATCAGGTTTAAACATAGCCTTCTCTCGATAATATGATTTGGCGGAAAGTATATAACAATCTTCTATATCACTACTATTAAAAGATGGAGTTAAATATTCTCCAAATTGACTTTCATCAATTGAATTGAAGTCAACTGGTGTAGTTGTTGTATACTTTTGGCATTGATCATCTTTATAATGGAAAACATAATAATAACCAGCTTCCTCAGGAACCGTAGATGTAGCAATCGAGTAGTATTCGTCCTTATTATCCGTATTTTTGATGTAAACATCATATTCAAAATAATTATCAGGATAACTAATCACACCTTTTATATGAAACGATTCAAGAGTATCCAACTTTTCTGTAGCCTTTACAATTGTATTATAGTTGCTACCACTTAACGCACCCAATATAAAGAACATTAGAGTCGTTGAAAGAACAACAATCAAAGCTTTAGAAATCGCTGTTTTTCGAAGCCACCAACCAAGGATACCAGACATATTGTCGTATATTCCTACTTGTTGAGGCATACATCTTATTGCTTCAACAATTGTATCCACAGGCACATGACATGAAATCATTTTTGACATTTGATCATTTAAAAACCAACTTAAAAATGACATAGATCTAACATTTGTATCGCTTAAAGTATTCATTATTTTCTTTCTGGCATAAGCCAAATTATCTTTTACAGCATTCTCACTTACACCAAAAATATCAGCAATTTCAAAAATACTCATATTTTCAAAATAATACATCATTAACATCAAACGTTGTTTTTCCGTTAAGAGATTTAAAACGCTTTGTGTAGTATCTTGAATCTTTTGAACATTCATAAATGATTCAAACTTAAACGGCATTTTATCATTTCGAACATTGGCATCAAATTCAATTCGATCTTCTTCATCTACATAGAAACTAGAATTTAAAGATGAATTCTTTTCATATTCAATTTGATTCAATAACTGTTCTGAAACCTTTCGACCAAACCAATGTTCAAACATTCCATCATCCATCAATTGATCTAAATTCTGAAAAGCCAATATATAAGATTGTAAAACTATATCCTTAGCCAATGCTTCATCATTAACAACCTTATACGCAAAATAAATTGCCTTACGCTGTGTTTTTTGAACAATCTCGCTAATGGCTTGAGCATCCTTTTTTCTTGCTCTATTAATTAAGTCCTTTTCCATATTTCTCCTCTAACACCTTGTAACCCTACTTCTTTTATTTATGAAAATAAAGATGCAATCATCTGATTACATCTTAAATCAAAACTAGTCCCTATTTCTTTTGCATATTAGCTATAGTTATTTCATTTTTATACTCAAAATCTATATGACTATGATCTGTATATTTTTTTAAATATCCATCCTTATCGATTGTAACAGTAAGATTGAAAGTAATATCTTTGTGTTCTTGAATATTGCCTTCATCATCAATTGATAAATCATATGTTTGATAAGAGAATGTTTTTTCTCCATTTTTTTCTGTTACTTTTGCATTGTTTAAACATTCTTGAGCTATCTCTCGATATTTCTTTTTCAAATTTGTTTGTATATTATCTTTGCCATATAAACTTTTATAATAAGTATTATATAAGCTAAAGTAGTTTTCATTATAAGTATCATATTTAACTATAGTTTCAAATTTTAATCTCCATAAACCTACAGAAGGAGCATCACTAGTTGGCTTTCCATCCTCACCAATCACCGGTTCCTTATAGTCTGAAATTAAATTTGGATCCAATTCATCAAAACTATTCGCATCTGAATAACATGATGCCATTTTTTTACCATCAAATTTTTCAAACAAGTTTTGTTCGACACCTGCTTCAGGATTTGCATAATAAATTACACTATAAACATCTGGTGAATCTGTATTCTCTACATACAAACGATCATTTAATTCATAATTACCTACATATTCGTCATTTTCAATAGTAGGACCCATAGTATATTCGTAAATTTCATAAGAATGTAAATCATCAAGTTTTTCAATAGCTCTCTCTACCTGTTTATAGTTACTATTATAGTCAACTGCTGCATATCCAACTGCACCAGTTACTGCTACTGTTCCAGCACATACTCCTGCTTTTACACTCGCCGCTTTACTAGCCCACCATTTTGCAAATCCTGATTTGGATGCTCCTGTCTTTGTGACAACTGCTCCAGCCGTTGAGGCTGCTGCACTTGTTCCAACCGTTTTGATAATGATATCCTTTGATACATGTGATACAGCTGTCTTTGCCATTTGATCATGTAACATCCATGTTAAGAATGGCATTGGTGCAACACCATAGAAAGATACACCCTTTTCTCTCATTGATTCGATGATAGTCTTGATTTTCTTTCTTCCATATGCTAGATATCCCTTTACTGTGTTTCCACTCACACCATAAACATCTGCTATTTCAGAAACACTCATATCTTCAAAATAATACATCATCAATGCAAGTCTTTGATTTTCAGGAAGTTCATTTAATACTCCCTGTAAACCTTCCTGAAGCTCTTTATAATTCATACTTGCTTCTGGTTCAAAAGAAGCCTTATCATTCTTGATATTCGCCTCAAACTCAAGTCTATCCTCCTCATCATCTAGAGAACTAAACTCAACTGGCTTATTCTTACCTTGTTTAGATTTTGTATAATCCAATGCCTTATGCGAAACAATTTGATTGAACCAACTCTCAAACTTAGAATCATCACTCAATTGATCCAGTTTCTGAAAAGCTTGAATATACGCTTCCTGTACAATATCTTTAGCAGTAGCCTCATTATTGACTACTTTATAAGCAATAAAATATGCTTTCCTTTCTGATAATTGAATAATCTCAGCAATTGCTTCATTATCCTTTTTTCTTGCTCTTACAATTAAACCCTTTTCCATACTTTAACCCCTATGCTACATAGAACCTATTTAAAACAAATAAGATACATTTTAAACATTTTGTCATTACTTCATCGTTATAAATTGGGTATGAACTACGTAATTGTTCTTTTGGTAATACGGCAGTCTTATAAAGCATCATTAAGAATGTAAAACAGTTTGTCTTAATATATTCATCACAAGCTGCACATTTATAACTTACATTATCTGCTGGTACAGTAATAATCTGATTTGAAATAATATAATTGATTTTCGCAGTTAATTTATCAACTGTAGTCATTTTATTTTGTACTACTGCAGAGATATTTACATTATTTTTTGCCAAAATCTTATTTGTAAATAAATCCAAGAAATTTCCTAACTTAGTAAAAGTTTCATTAAAAGAATATTCTGCACTTCTTTCTAATCCATCAACAAAATAATATAGTTCTTCATCATATTTTTTCAAACCACTAAATGTATTACTATAACGAACACCAGTATTGTCATTAGACTTTGCAACTTTAACAGCCTCTTCAAAAATAGATTCTGGTTGTTTTGGAATTTCAGGCATTTTTGTTTTAGTTGGTGCTTTCTCTTCAACAACCTCTTCTGGAATATTTTCTACTACTGGTTCAATCATTGGTTCGGGAGTGGTTTTCTTTTCAGATACAACCTCTTCTTTATTACTTGCATATCCTATATCAGATACACCTGCAATTTTATCATCCAAAGAATCTAATTCTTTTAGGATGCTGTTATAGTGCTCATCTTCTTTTAAAATCTTTTCTTCAAGAATTCTTTTCTCATTCTTTAAACTGTTTAATGTTGCTTTGGATTTATCCTTTTCTGACAACAATTCTTTTCTTTTATCCATCAATCCTTGTAATTCAGAATTCAACAAATTCTTTTTAATTTCTTCCATCTCTGCAAGCTGCTTTTTCATTTCCTCTTGCAATTTCAAATTCTCCTCAATCTTACGATTTAACTCATCCATATTTAAACTCATTTTTTCTCCTCCTATAACATTATGTTCTAAATGATTTTCAATATATTTTTAAATCAAATAATCATCATCGAATAGATTACTATTTTTTTTGATTTCTTTTTCTTGTTTATGAACAGATGCATGTACTTTTACTTGTTCTTCAACAGCTTGTTCATAATCTCTTTGATCATAGTTGTTATAATCATATTTAGAAGAACTATTACTCCATTCACTCATATCATCCGAAATATGACTTGTAGAAAACGCATTATAGATAGAACAAATCACAGTTCCTCCAACCATTATCACCATAAGCACTGGAATAACTTGAAACATGGTATCAACCGTTTTTTTTGTCCTTTGCATGTCTTCTGAAGTTTCTATTCTTTCCTGAAGATGTTTTTCTTGAGCCGCCCAAAGTTCTTCTTGTGTCATTTCCGAAGTGTCAACACCATCATATTCATATGCAAGCACAGGTGAAATCGATCCTAACATCAACATAAACGCTGTAGCCATTCCTAATACTAATTTTTTCATTCTCATATCCTCCTAATTTACCTTTTCACTATATAAGACGAAACAATCTTTCAAATGGTTATACTAAATTTAAATTTTTTAAATTTTTTTGAAAATGATTAGTATGTCCTATATTGTTCCACTCCTGTTTTGTAATATGTATTAGAAATTAAATCATCTACAACAAATCTTTTAGGCGGTTGTAAACTCAATTGATAACTCAATACCCAACGAAAGAATGGTATTGGCATATTTAATTTCTTACGAGAATCTGCCAAAATTGATTTTACTTTTAATTCTTTCAAATTGTATAAATCAGCAATTTCAGATAAATCTGTATCAAAAACATAAAACAAGATCAACGCAAACCTTTGTTTTGGTGATAATAAATCGAGTTTTTCATCTAAAAGACGTATTCGAGCATTATAACTCACATTTTCATCATAAATAAAATCTGTTTTATCATTTTTTAAATTTGCTTCAAAATCTATTACATCCTCACTAATTTCACAAAAATCAAAGGAAAATCTTTCAGGATCTAACGTATCATAAATACTTTCCATGCACTTTTTGTGAAAATAATCTATCCAATATTCAAAACTATAATCATCCCGCAAATGAGCTGTTCTTTCATCAGCTTCCATATATGTTTTTTCAATTACTGATTCCACAAAATCAGCTTCATTTTTAACTCTACTTCCGATATAAATCGCATACTTTGAAGTATATTCATATACATGACCAATCTGTTCAGCTCTGGTCATATTTTTATTGATTTCCATAATAATTATTATTTCCTACATCTTCAGTTCTTTTTATTAATAAATTTTTCTTTCTAATAATTGAATGACACAGGCCAAGGTTTGACCATTCCCACCAGGATACATAGATTTTTTTTGAATACGACCAACCATCCTACAATCATCAGGAATCGGTGTAAGATCATTCAGGCATGATTTCAATGGATCACTAAAGAACAACTGCACATGTTGTGATTTATAAATTTTATATTCATATCCCTCTACATCTGGATAATACTTAATTGTTAAAGTACTATATTTAAATTTTGCCATTGCTGCAATCAACATGGTGTATTGTAAAGAACCATAAAAACCTATAATTTTAATTTTTCCATTGTGCTCATCAATCCATCGATTCACTTCATCCAACGATACATTAGACAGTTGTAAAATCTTATAGTTTCTATTGTTTCGATTATTATTTCTAGATCTAACCTTTTCTTTTGGCTTATGAATTGGTGTTTCGACTACCTTTTTAATCCCATTAAAACTAAATCCACAATTTTTACAAATATTAACTTCATCTGCGATTAATTCTTCGCAAATTGGACAAATTTTCATAAATATACCCTGCACTCCCTTATTTCACAAACATATCAAAGTTAAATTCTTTGACCACTTTGTTATCTGTAATTCTTATGATCTTTTTATTCACAATATATCCATCTTTATTAATCGTTATAATGGATTTTTTATCATTCGTATCATTCACAGATGAATCATCACTTTCATCTACAACCTGCTCTATTGTTGTATATGAATAAACCATATTTCCTTTTTTATCTTTTGTCACCTCTGCTTTATTAATATTGTTTTTCAACGAATCTTTCCACTGTTTTAACTCAATATCTGCAGCCTCTTTATTATCAACAACATTAGATAAAGCCTTCTGTGGCTTTAAATTTTCTCCTGTTAAAAGATACGTATAATATGCTTTTGTACCCATAGTTAAATACATATATTCTTCTCTATTCTTTTTTGTTGGAGTAATTTGATTATCAAATGTACGTTTATTAATATTATCCATATCAAAATCATCAACCATTGAATAAGATATTTGATCATTTTCTATTTTATATTCAATGGATAAACCATTACCACCATAGGCACCATAATATTCATCTTTATTACTTGTGTTTTTAAAGTAATATTGACTAACTGCATATCCATCACCAACTGATTCCTTAAATTCTAAATGATAGATACTTAAATCATTTAATTTATCCACAGCTCTAACTACCTTATTATAGTAACTATTATAATCAACTGCTGCATATCCAACTGCACCAGTTACTGCTACTGTTCCAGCACATACTCCTGCTTTTACACTCGCCGCTTTACTAGCCCACCATTTTGCAAATCCTGATTTGGATGCTCCTGTCTTTGTGACAACTGCTCCAGCCGTTGAGGCTGCTGCACTTGTTCCAACCGTTTTGATAATGATATCCTTTGATACATGTGATACAGCTGTCTTTGCCATTTGATCATGTAACATCCATGTTAAGAATGGCATTGGTGCAACACCATAGAAAGATACACCCTTTTCTCTCATTGATTCGATGATAGTCTTGATTTTCTTTCTTCCATATGCTAGATATCCCTTTACTGTGTTTCCACTCACACCATAAACATCTGCTATTTCAGAAACACTCATATCTTCAAAATAATACATCATCAATGCAAGTCTTTGATTTTCAGGAAGTTCATTTAATACTCCCTGTAAACCTTCCTGAAGCTCTTTATAATTCATACTTGCTTCTGGTTCAAAAGAAGCCTTATCATTCTTGATATTCGCCTCAAACTCAAGTCTATCCTCCTCATCATCTAGAGAACTAAACTCAACTGGCTTATTCTTACCTTGTTTAGATTTTGTATAATCCAATGCCTTATGCGAAACAATTTGATTGAACCAACTCTCAAACTTAGAATCATCACTCAATTGATCCAGTTTCTGAAAAGCTTGAATATACGCTTCCTGTACAATATCTTTAGCAGTAGCCTCATTATTGACTACTTTATAAGCAATAAAATATGCTTTCCTTTCTGATAATTGAATAATCTCAGCAATTGCTTCATTATCCTTTTTTCTTGCTCTTACAATTAAACCCTTTTCCATTTATTTTTACCCTTTTATAATTTAAAATATTATAACCCATATTTTTATATTCCTATTTACTTACACATAAATATTATAGACGATATTCAATATAAACACTATCATTTTATAACCACTAAATTAATCCCCAATAAACTCTTCATACCAATATATATAGTAAATAGTTCCACACTCTGTTTGATGTGTATCTACCCCATAATGACCATTCATCCAACCTTCCGCAAAGAACGCTTCATTTAAAGCTGCTTTAGCTGCACTATTAGCCTCATCATAAGATGTATAAGCACCATAAGGAATTGTATCATCACAAGCTGGTATTTCTTCACGTACTAGAACGATCTCTCTTTCACCATTATCTTCAAGTTGTGGTGTTTCCTTTACTTCTGGAACATATGTATCATTTGAATTTTCTTCAATTGGTGCACTATATTCCTGTACCTGATTATTTGAATTTGAATACTCTTGTACAACAGGTACACTTTCATTGGATTCTACATTTTTTTCCTCTTGTACTTGTACTTCTACCTCTTCTACTTTCTCTTTATTTTCCTTTACTTCATTTTCTTTTACACTAGAACATCCGACTAACAAAATACTTAACACTAAACTCGTACTGAATAATTTTTTATTTAACATTTTCGTTACCTCAATTTTAAAATTAACATTCCAATAAATAAGAGCGTAAATAGTAAGCTCCATACATTTCTTTCTACAATCAACAACAATTCTTTATATGTAAAATCAGACAAACAACTACAATAAATTCCATTAAAACATTTTCTTTGAAAAGGACTTAGCCTTAAATACTTAACACTCTCTTTCACACTCAACTGATAGAGCACAATCAAATCAATTCCTTTTTTATCTAAATATCTACCCAACCAATCTATTTCGTGTTGCATGTCAACATCTCCTTTTTAAAAACCCATACTCATCTGGACTTGTTGATCAAACATTTGTTGTTGCTGATCAAACATTTGTTGCTGCTGTTGATTAGCCAATTCATTTTGTTGTTGTACAATCATATCTTGTTGCTGCAAATACATTTCAACCTCTTCATTAAAACGACGAAATTCTTCTCTGAACAATGCTTCATCTTGCATAGCAACCTCTCTAAAATATGCTAGTTGCTCATCTGTGAAACCTCCGTAGTATTGTGCTAAATCCAATTCTGCATCTACCCATTCTTCATAAGATGCAAAATTTTGTTCTTGAAATGTAGATGGATCTTCATAATCAACACCACCATTACTTGCACACCCTGTAAAACACACTAACATTACTAATAAACCAATAACCTTTTTCATTTTCATTTCCTCCTTATTTACCTCTTCACTATATAAGACGAAGTTATTCTTCAATTGGTTGTATAAAATTTAAATTTTTTTATTTTTAATACATCTGATACAAATTATTCATAAAATTATAAATATCCATATTGGCTTCCATTAGTTTTTCTGGATAATTGATATACATTTCACCTGCATCCGCAAAGAATTCTGCGGTATCATCTCTGCCATACTCCCCTAAACAACCTGGAGCCATTTCATGTAATCTTTGCCATTCATAACCATCGGAAATACCAAGATATGTATAATAATTTCCATGTACAAAATCAAAGATATGTGTTAATTCATGACTTACCGTTCCTTTTTGATTGTTAATTTCATTTACATCCATCTGTAGTGTAATTGACAAATCATCTGAAGATGCATATGCATAAGCACCAAAACCTCTATTATCAATATCAACATCATCTGCAATTGCAATCGCATCAAAGTTTTGTGGTTCACAAAATTTAATTAATCGACAATTATCCAATAAGAACTGAGGCTGTGTTCTAATAAATTCATCTACATATTTTTGAACATCTCCAGCCTTTAAATTATTACCAGGAAGAATCTCAATTGTAGGTAAACCCTCATAATATAAATATTGTTCTGTAACAATCTGATTGTATGCCTCTTCTTGTTGTCTAAGAATCTCATTATATTGTTCTTTAGCCGATACATAATCTGAATGAACCGGACTCAAAATCAAAATCAATGCACAACAAATGACTCCCAACAATCCTAATTTCACAAACTTATTTGTCTTAGGCTGTTTCTTTTCAATATAACTCAAACAATCCGCTACATCATCCAAATCAAAATGATCTTGATAATAATCATAGACACCCTGTTTTGTTTCTTCATCCAATGTTTCAAACTTCTCTAAATCAGACACTGAAAACTTTGTACGAATATATTCTTTTGTTAAAATGCTAGGATCTATCTTTCCCTTATGATAAGTCAAAACCAATACCAACAATCCACTTAACAATCCAACTAAGAATGAAACTTCAAAATCAAAACCATTAATAAGCGCCTGATCAACCATATTAATTTCTTCAGTCACAATTAAATCCTGGTATCCATATAACATGAAAAACACACCTACAAATACTAAAATCGATAAAATCACTTTATTTTTAGTCATACTAAATCTCTCCTTTTTACTTTGTTTTTTATCCTTACACTATTAAGACGAAGTAAATTTAGAATCGGTTATATAAAAAATAAAAAAATTAAATTATTTTCTAATCAATACTTTAAAACTATAAATTATCGTTAGAACACAAAAAAAGAGAACCTCAGTTCCCTTATATAAGAAGTGCTACCATCTTAAACACAAATACTACAACCAACAAAACCCCAATCCACTTAATAAACTTAAATACGACTTTGATTACAAAATAAATTAAGGCTATTGAAACCACAAAACCAAGAATGTCTGACATCTTTCAACCTCCAATTTATCAAATATTTTAATTGATTTTTACCTTCCTTTCAATACTAGCCTTTGATATAATTTAAGTTACCAATAAAACAAGGAGTGATACAATGCGAACACCAGACTTAAACTGGATCAAAGACCCACGCGTCTTTCAAGTAAATAGACAACACGCTTATAGCGACCACATATATACAATTGGAAAGGACAAAAAGCCAAGCTCTTTCTCACTAAATGGAACATGGAAATTCAACCTTTCAAAAAATTATGATTCATGCTTTAAATTCTTCTATAATACAGAATTTAATGACACCAACTGGAACGACATCCAAGTACCCGGACACATCCAACTCCAAGGATTCGATAACCCCCACTATACAGACGTTACCTACCCTTGGGATGGGCATGACGTGGCAAAACCTGGACAAATTGATATGGACAAAAATAAAGTCTATCAATACCGTAAAACATTTGATTGTCCACAAGACTTTATTGGAAATAAACTTATCCTATCCTTTGAAGGCGTAGAATCCAACATCTACGTATGGCTAAATGGTAAATTTATCGGATACTCCGAAGATTCCTTTACCCCAAGCCGCTTTGACATTACAAAATACACACAAGAAAAAGATAACGTGCTATGCGTACGCATCTTTCAAAAATGCACAGGCACATGGCTAGAAGACCAAGACATGTGGCGCTTTAGCGGTATCTTTAGAGATGTTATGATCTATAAACAACCTAGTCTTCATATACAAGACTTAAAAATAGATACAGACATTGATCTAGACACAAATAAAAGTGTTCTTAGTTGTGTTTGTAAAATGAGTAGTAATGAATCCCATACACTACAAGCCAAACTATACGATCCACAAGGAAACATCGTATGGAATGGCAATATGCAAGATACATTTGAAATCCCTGTAGAAAACACATGTCTATGGAGTAGTGAATTTCCAAATCTTTATCAATTAGAATTAGTATTATATGACACAAACAACGAAATCATAGAATCCATTCAAGAACAGGTAGGCTTTCGAAAATTCACACTTGAATATGGCATTATGAAACTCAACGGAAAACGAATTGTATTCCACGGCATCAATCGCCATGAATGGAATCCAAAAACCGGAAGATGTTTATCTCAAGATCAAATGGAAGAAGACATCCACATGTTAAAATCACTAAACATCAACGCCATAAGAACATCCCACTATCCAAACAACAGCTATTGGTATAAACTATGCGACCAATACGGAATCTACGTCATTGACGAAATGAATCTAGAAACCCATGGAGCTAATGACATCCTTCCACAAAATAAAACCGAATGGACTGATTGCCTATTAGACCGTGCTAGAAGCATGTATGAAAGAGATAAAAACCATGCCAGCATCTTAATGTGGTCACTTGGAAATGAATCAGGAAGCGGATCCAACTTTATGATCCTATACGACTACTTCAAAGAACAAGACCCATCAAGACTAGTCCACTATGAAGGCATCACACAAGATCGAACATTCGAAAACGCATCCGACATTGAATCTAGAATGTATACATCTCCAGAAAATGTGAAAGCCTATCTAGAAAGCCATCCAATGAAACCATTTATGCTATGTGAATATATGCACGCCATGGGAAATAGTCTTGGAGGCATGAAAGAATATACCAATCTAGAAGACGAATACGAACAATACCAAGGCGGCTTTGTATGGGACTATGTAGACCAAGCCATTTTAAAAGACGGACAATACTATTATGGACAAGACTTCGACGACTATCCTAACGACTCTAACTTTTGTGGAGACGGCATCCTTTTAGCCAATCGAGAAGAAACCGGCAAAAGCCAAGAACTAAAACAACTCTATCGCTATGTCGACATGGAAATCCATTTCGATTCGATAACCATTAAAAATAAAAACCTATTCTATGATCTAAGTAAAGACACCTTTATTTTTGAATTGAAACAAAACGGACTCGTTATACAATCCGGCATCTTTAAAACAAGCGTAGAACCAGGCACCACAAAAACAATGCCCGTACAATTTAAACAAATCAATACCCCAGGCTATTACACAAAAACCATCTACTACAAAACACCATTAGGCATTCAATCCTTTGACCAACAAGTCTTTGAAGTCAAACAAGACCACCCCAAAGAAAAAGCCATGCTCGTAGTAGAAGGAAAAGAAACCATTGGCATTCAATTTATCGATACCGAATACCTATTTGACAAACGCAAAGGTTTAGTATCCATTCAAGTAAATGATGAAGAAATACTCAAACAAGCACCAAAACCCATCTTCTACAGAGCTTTAACCGACAATGATCGCGGTGCCAAACAAACCTATGCAAACTGGCTAAATGCCAGCCTATTTCAAAATGTAGTTGGCTTTAAAATGATACGAAACTCCAAATGCGCACAAATGATCTATACAATACAACTTGAATCCATTGAAGAAGAATGTAAACTCGTCTATACAATCTACAACAATCAAAGTATTCAAATCCAATTGCACCTAGACAAAAACTCACAAAGACAAACACTACCACTCTTTGGAATCGAGTTTGCTCTAAAAGAAGAGTTCAAAAACTTCGCCTATTTTGGAAAAGGCGAAAAAGACACATATATAGATCGAGACCATGCTCTAACCGATTTCTACTTTGAAAACGTAGACACAAACTACATTCCATACTTAAAACCACAAGAACACGGTAACCACACAGACTGCAAATGGTGCAGCCTATCCAACGACACCATTCAAGTAAACATCAAGTCTGAAAAAATGGAATGCATGGCAAGCAAGTATTCCTTTATGCACCTATATAATGCCAACCACACATTTGAACTTCCACAAACCAACACAACCCATCTAAGAATCACAAAACAACAAATGGGCGTAGGCGGAATCAACAGCTGGGGTGCAAAAGTACAACCCCAATATTTGATTGACCAATCTAAAAACCTAGACTTTACATGTACACTCTATATTTCAAAGAAAGATTGATAAAAGAGAGCTGTAGTTTTGACTACAACTCTCTTTCTTTATGCATCCATTCTATACTGAACCAATCCATGACCATCACAAATCTCAACACGCGCCATGGCACCATTTACTACATACATATGCGGATATGTATGTCCAATATCCAGCTGAAATACAACATCTATATCAGGTAGTGCCTTTTTAAAAGCCTGGTCATACCCAATTAAATCCGAAACATTCTTAAACAATACACGACCCACCAATATAGCCCTTGTATATTTAAAATACCCCATATACTTCATCTTCAATAAAGCACGATACACGTCACTTGAATTCATTGAAAAAATATCAAAGAACCAAATAATCCCATCCAACTTATATCGTTCATTAAAAACTTCTACAAAGTCATCAGGCGTGCCCGCCATATCATTTATACTCTCAAAACAACCACCAAGTAATCTACCCACTACACTACAATTACCCACATATTCTGTCTTTGTGTTAAGTATTGGAGCTCCATCATTATAAAAATCAACATCCTGATGCAGAGAACTTGAATGTAGTTCACCATTCTTTCCCTTTAAAAAATCAAGACACAAACTTGAATACTCATTAATACCATATTCATCAAAACTACCCGCATTAAACCCATACACCGTAGCCAAATCACACTTACAAGTTATGGGAAACAATAAATTTGTAGGATCACTCGCACCCAAATACCACTTAGGATTCTTTTCAATCCTATCAAAATCAATATATGGCAACGTCTCAAACTGAAAATCACCACCCGCAGCCAACCATACAGCTCCAACACTAGAATCATTCACCAACGAATTCAATTCATCAACACGAGTTTTGGCATCAATACTTGGTTCACTATTATTACGAACACTAGCTGTTTCAACAATATGAAACCCATTGGATTGAATATACTCTATAGACGCATCAAAACTATCTAACTTATGCCCTACACCACTCGACATAGCACAAACACCAATCGTATTATACTTCTCATTTAAAAACTTAGGATATTTCATACACAAAAAAACCTCCACACCCATTATAAAGGAAAAACGACAAGACACAAAGTCCTGCCGCATTTCCCATAGTTTTAAGATAGAAAGGAAGTTTCATGTATTAGCACTTAATACATCTTTATTATAATCCCTATACAACCATTTGTCTTTGTACTTTTTAGTGAATTTGTATTAAAATCAGTCACAAACTAACATCTTTCAATACTAAATACTGCTTCTAACATAGATTCTCTAAACGAACATCAATAAGAAAACCATTAACATGAATTGCGATATTCAAATTACCATACTCGCTTCACTTTGTTTCTTAATATTACTATCTACACGAACACTAAAGCTTATTGTATCCATACTCATTTATATGGATGTCAATACAAGAAGATAGCCTTAGCCTTAATAATATATTGTGTAAAATACGATTGATGGTAGAAATACCAAAAACGGTGTACCCTACAAAAACCAAACGGAAGGTGATTGGAAACGTCAGCCTGGAACCGGGCTAAAAACAATGAGGACTCGGTATGATGTTCAGGCTCACAAATCAAATTTAGAGCTTTTACTCTTTTTTTATCCAATATGGACAATCTCAAGCTAGTGTTTCTTCATTATCTTAAAAAATTTGTTTTCAATGTATACTCACTCTTTCAATACCTTCAATGCTTCCTCTACATCAGAGTATCGTTTTACAAAAGGATCACGCACAATACGTTCAGCCTCCAACATAGCCGCCATTGTCTCCTTGTTTACATCAAAAGGAAAACCACCTACACAAAGAGACTTATAAAGAAACACATTGATTGCAGTATTCAAATCAACACCTAATTCACCATACATGGCTTCACATTGTTTTAAAATATCACTATCTACACAAATATTGAAACTTGTTGTATTATCCATAATATTAGCTCCTTTACATTTAAATTTTCATTGAATTATGCTATACAATTAAGATAAAGGTAATACTACACTACCCTTTTGCCTTTCTTACCCCATAAGAAATCTCTGCACTCTTTATAAAATCACTTAATGCAATATCTCTTATATATACATCCCTTAAATTATTATGTGCTGCAATATTCTTATAACGGACATATCGATTGTCTGGATCTGTAGTTGTGAATACTAGAAACTTCTTATTGATTATTTCTAACGGACGCAAATTATGCGCTGTGAAAATCAATTGCCCCTTTGCTTGTTCACTCATCAACTTTACGATTTCACCAAACAAATATTCATGTATACCACAATCCAAATCATCAATCGCAACCACAACTGAATCTGCATTAAAAACTTCAATCAAAGGTTGTAGTATCGATACAATTCTCTTTACACCATCCGACTCATACTTAAATGGCATTTTATTTGAAACCAATTCCACACGATATCCAACAGAACTATCCCTCATCAATTCTTTTTCAAGCACTTGTACATCCAGTGTAAGATCAGGCACCAAATAAGGAAGAACTCGATTCATACTTTCAATTCGTTTCTTATAAACATCCAAAGCACTTTTAGAAAGAACCATTGAATCATCTATACAACACTTTGATTTCACGACAAACAATTCATAATTCGCAAAATTAACCAAACTCTCTAAAATATACACATGACGCAAAAACTCTTCGTCTTTACATTCATCACTTCTATTTCGAACTACTTCCAAAAACTCACTTGAAAAAATAAATGATCGAAATTCCTTACGAGCCATCTTTTTAATCACCATAACATCCAATTCATTCACTTTTGAAGGTCCAATCAAAGACTTATATTTAGATACAGGACTAAAAATAGGTGAATTTGAAGTATCTATCAATTTAGACTTTGCAACTCTTGTTTCACCATCCGTATACGCATAAGAAAGAATCTCATCATAAATACAAGATCTATTGAATTTAAACGAATATTCAATCTCACTATGCCTTCCATTCTCATCAATAGTAAACTGCACTACAATTCTAGAATAGTCTGCATCTACATGAATCATATTTGAAAAATCCGATGAAATTTTTTGACCACATAAAGTGGTCTTAATTAAATCCAACACATCGATCAAAGCGGTTTTACCAGAACCATTCTGTCCATACAAACCCAATATAGAATTCTTAAAATCTAATTCGGCTCTTTTAATATTCTTAAAATTATATATCTCAATCCTACTTAATCTTTTCATGATTTAACAATATTACATTTTCCATACATTTTGTACTTAATTTCAATTATTTTAAACCATTTATGCAACAAAAAAGAGTAGGCGCGCATTCCTACTCTTAATGTATCCTCTATTAAGGCGCGATTTAAGAGAATAAATTATACTCAATACATCATCTTTCATTTGTAAAATCCGCATCTTTCACTTTTTTCATAGGCATCAAATACATAAGCAAATCTTTATCCTCGTTTTTCTTAAAATAAACAAATCTCATTTTCTGATAAAATTGTTTTAACTTCGGCTCATCTTTGCAATCTATGTGAATTACTGGACTAGAACTTAACATATTCTTTTCTTTAATACGCTCGAAAGCTAGTTCAATAAGTAAATCCCCACTAATCAATTTATCATTACCATTTATTTGTATAATTCTTTGATAATTGTCCAATTAACTGTGTATTATTCGTTTTTCCAAATGCATAGGTCGTTCCAAAGAAACTCTTTTTTTGTTTTCTAGTAAGTTTAGAATCAATACATTTCAAAGAACAGTTACGTACTTCATTTACTGAATCCAAACATTTTTTTGAATTCTTCAACATCTTTTAGATCATGATGATCATTTGTTATTTGAATTTTGATTTTTTTTGTATCCGACATAATACGATAGAATCGATCTATATCAGAACCTTTAATTTTATATGTATCTGTGAAACTCTTGATTGCCATACAACATACCCTACCTTTCAAAAATAAATGACGCTTACCCAGGCCACTACGGCGTGTGAGACGCATCTTTTACCCACTTCAGACGTTCCTATATCTATAATACACAAAGTTTGACCAACAAAAAAGAGTAGGCGCGTATTCCTACTCTTTATGCATCCTCTATTAAGTCGCGATTTAAGAGAATAAATTGACGGATTATTTCTCACAGAAATATTATAGAGAGAAATAGTTCTATGTGCGAAAACGCTTTCACAAAACCAATAGTATTATATATCAATTTTGTTCATCATGTTTGCACAAATTAGTAATCCGTTTACATTTTTTGTTGAGAATCATAAATAATCAAAGCCATGAAGACTAAATCCTCATCTTGTTCATTCAAAATACTATGACCCTTACCACTCGGTGTAAAATAATGCTCCCCGGGCTTTAAATATAAAGTTCGCTCATGATTGTCATCCAATGTTGCCACTCCAGAAAGAACGAAATAATCTTCGCCATCTCCATTATGCACATGATAACCAACACTACAACCCTTCTTTAAAGTGACCTTGGCATACACACGATTCATACCATGCATCTCTTGTGCGCTCATGATATGTTCAAAATGCGCAATACCAGTACCACCCATAAAATTTTCTTTATCTACAACTACCATTTTCTATACCCCTAGATCAAAGAATTATCTTTGAAATAATTGATCTTCATACTCGACTTCACTTCATCCAAAGTCTTTTCCGCTGTCGCATACGCCTTTTTCGTACCCTCTTCTAGAATCTTGACAACTTCAGGAAGTTTTGCTTGCCATTCCAATCTTCTTTCACGAATTGGAGCCAACTCTTCTTGCATAACACTATTTAAGAAACGCTTCACCTTCACATCTCCTAAACCACCACGCTGATAGTGAGCTTTTAATGCATCCAAGTTTTCATATTCCGGCAAATACTTTTCGAAATGCTCTGGCTTACAGAATGCATCCAAATATGTAAATACACAGTTTCCCTCAATCTTACCAGGATCACTCACCTTAATATGATCAGGATCTGTATACATACTCATAACTTTCTTCTTGATTGTCTCTTCATCATCCGACAAATAAATACAGTTACCCAAAGACTTAGACATCTTTGCCTTACCATCTGTACCCGGAAGTCTTAAACAAGCACAGTTTTGTGGTAATAAGATTTTAGGTTCTACTAAAGTCTCCCCATAGATTGAATTGAATTTATGAACAATCTCCTGCGTCTGTTCAATCATAGGCATCTGATCTTCTCCAGCAGGAACCGTAGTCGCCTTAAATGCCGTAATATCTGCAGCCTGTGAAATTGGATAACACTGGAAGCCAACTGGAATACTCGCATCAAATCCACGCATCTTAATTTCAGCCTTCACAGTTGGATTTCTTTGAAGACGACTTACAGAAACTAAGTTCATATAATAGAATGTCAATTCTGTCAATTGACTGATTTCAGACTGAATAAAAATTGTTGTCTTACTCGGATCAATACCACAAGCCAAATAATCCAAAGCCACCTCTAAAATGTTTTCACGCACCTTATCCGGATTATCAAAATTATCTGTCAATGCCTGTGCATCCGCAATCATAATATAAATTTCATCATATTCTCCAGAATTCTGTAAAAGAACACGATTTCTTAAGGAACCCACATAATGTCCAATATGCAATTTACCCGTCGGACGATCCCCCGTTAAAATAATCTTAGCCATAAATACCTCACTATAATAATTGTTTCTTCGCAAAATTCCATGTGTCTCTACACATATCATCTAGATTCTTTTCAGCCACCCAGCCAAGCTGTTCCTTAGCTCTTGTAGGATCTGCGAAAC
>ERZ827478.853-NODE-853-length-26419-cov-20.980618_pt1 | contig 26419 bp, 26 predicted proteins | sample MGYA00519705_ERZ827478 | MGnify/ENA primary metagenome ERZ827478 (study PRJEB31778, sample SAMEA3449318) | human gut metagenome | biome: human gut; feature: human-associated habitat; material: faeces | place: United Kingdom | collected 2010/2012 ... | reverse complement strand
GGGAAAGCCGGACTGGCTGCCCGGCTTTCCTGTCCAAATTTATTGTAATAGGAGGAATCCTACTTGAGTGAAAACAACCCCGGCGCGATGGACATGACCGTAAAGGTCTTTCCCGTGCAGAACAGCAAAAACCTGTTGGCAACGGCCAGCGTTACGCTCGGCGGCTGCTTCGCCGTTTGCGGCATTCAAATTCGTGACGGCAAGAACGGCACCTTCGTGTCGATGCCCCAGCGAAAGGACGCGAAAGGCGAATACCACGACATCTGCTTCCCCACCACCGCGGAAATGCGCCATGCTATCCAGTACGCGGTTCTCGGCGAGTACGAGCGCACGTCTCAGAGGGACCAGTGCCGGGGCTCTGTCCTCAGCGCAATGCGGGACACGCAGGCGAAGCCCGGCAGATCTCACGATAGTGCCAAGAGCAGAGATGCCGAGGCGCGCTGATGCTGCGAATCGACACACATTAAGAAACGAAAGGAGCATTTACAATGCCATACATACCCGTACCAAAAGACCTCACGAGGGTCAAGACCAAGTTTCTGTTCAACCTCACAAAGCGCCAGCTCGTCTGCTTCGGCGGAGGGGCGCTCGTTGGGGTTCCGCTGTTTTTCCTGCTTAAAGGGCCGTTGGGGAATTCGTCGGCGGCCATCTGCATGATTGTAGTCATGATGCCGTTCTTACTCTTTGCTCTCTATGAGAAAAACGGCCTGCCGCTGGAGAAGTACCTGCTGTACTTTGTCCGGGCGTGCTTCATACGCCCCAAGCAGCGGCCTTACATGACAAATAACTTTTATGCAGCACTTGAGAAGCAGGACGAGCTAGACCGGGAGGTGCATAGAATCGTCCACCGCAAAACTTAACCGCAGCCAGCGCCGGGAGGTGCGCGCGGCCATCTCCGCCGCGAAGCGTCCGGCGAACGTGCTCTCCGCGCAGGACAGCATACCGGTTGAGAGGATGTTCCCCGACGGTATCTGCCGGGTGGAGGGCAATTTCTACTCCAAGACCATAGAGTTTCAGGATATCAACTACCAGCTGAGCCAAAGCGAGGACAAGGACGCCATCTTCGACGGCTGGTGCGAGTTCCTCAACTACTTTGATGCCTCGGTGCGCTTTCAGCTTTCGTTCGTCAACTCCGCCTCAAACAAGGAGACGTACCGCGACCGCATCGTCATTCCCCTGCGCGGCGACGAAGACGGCAGTCTGCGCATCGAGTATTCGCAGATGCTCCAAAACCAGCTGGAGCGCGGCAACAACGGCCTCGTCAAAAGCAAGTATATAACCTTCGGCATCGAGGCTGAGAACTACAAGACCGCAAAGCCCCGGCTTGAGCGCCTTGAGCTGGACATCCTCAACAACTTCCGCAAGCTCGGCGTCAAGGCCGAGCCGCTGGACGGCAAAGCCCGCCTTGCCCTGATGCACGGCATCTTCCACATTGACGGGCAGGAGCCTTTCCGCTTTGACTGGAAGCTGCTCGCGCCCTCGGGCCTGAGCGTCAAGGACTTCATCGCGCCGAGCAGCTTCGCTTTTGCGTCCAGCCGCCACTTCAAGATGGGCGCGAAATACGGCTCCGTGTCCTTCCTCAACATCATAGCACCGGAGCTCAATGACCGGCTGCTCGCGGACTTCCTCGAGATGGACAGCTCGCTCGTCATCGGTATGCACGTCAAACCCCTCGACCAGATGAGCGCCATCAAGACCGTGAAGCGCAAGCTCACCGAGCTGAACGCGACGAAGATACAGGAGCAGAAGAAGGCGGTCCGGGCCGGTTACGACATGGACATACTGCCCTCTGACCTCTCCACCTACGGCAGCGAGGCTCAGAAGCTCTTACAGGAGCTGCAAAGCCGCAACGAGCGTATGTTCCTGCTCACGTTCACCGTCTTGAACACCGCAAACAGCCTGCAAAAGCTCGAAAACACGGTGCTCCAAGCCAAGGGCATTGCGCAGAAGCACAACTGCCAGTTCGTGCCGCTGGACTTCCAGCAGGAGAACGCGCTCATGTCCCTGCTCCCGCTGGGAATGAACCGAATAGAGATACAGCGAGGCCTGACCACGTCGAGCCTCGCTATTTTTGTGCCTTTCACCACGCAGGAGCTGTTCCAGCGCGGCGCGGGCGCGCTCTACTGCGGCGTGAATGCACTCAGCGGCAACCTCATCATGGTAGACCGGCTGAGACAAAAGAACCCCAACGGTCTTATCCTCGGCACTCCAGGCAGTGGCAAATCCTTCACAGCTAAGCGTGAGATGATTGCCGTCTATCTGCTCACGAACAATGACATCATCGTTTGCGACCCGGAGGCCGAGTATTGGCCTCTCGTCAAGCGCCTGCACGGGCAGGTCATCAAGATTTCACCGACCTCGAAGCAGTATGTGAATCCGATGGATTTGAACCTGGACTACTCCGACGACGACAACCCCCTGTCGCTCAAGGTGGACTTCATCCTGAGCTTCTGCGACATCGTCGTCGGCTCGAAGGAGGGTTTGAAGCCCGTGGAAAAGACCATCATCGACCGCTGCGTCCGGCTCGTCTACCGGGACTATCTCGCAGACCCAAAGCCTGAGAATATGCCCATACTCCAAGACCTCTACGACTGCCTCCGCGCGCAGGACGAAAAGGAGGCGCAGTTTCTGGCAACGGCGCTGGAGATCTACGTCACCGGCAGCCTGAACGTCTTCAACCACCGCACCAACGTGGACATACAAAACCGCGTCGTCTGCTACGACATCAAGGAGTTGGGCAAGCAGCTCCGGCAGCTCGGGATGCTCGTCGTGCAGGATCAGGTGTGGAACCGCGTGACCATAAACCGTGAGGCGGGCAAGACAACCCGCTACTACGTCGATGAGTTCCACCTGCTGCTCCGTGGCGAGCTTGCCTCTTGGAGTGTGGAGATATGGAAGCGCTTCAGGAAATGGGGCGGCGTGCCGACGGGAATCACCCAAAACGTTAAAGACCTTTTGGCCTCTCCGGAAATTGAAAACATACTAGAAAACTCGGACTACATCTGTATGCTCAACCAGGCCAGCGGCGACCGGCAGATACTTGCGCAAAAGCTCAATATCTCGCCGCATCAGCTCAGCTACGTCACCCAGGCTAACGAGGGCGAGGGGCTGCTGTTCTACGGCAACGTCATTGTCCCCTTCGTTGATCGCTTCCCCAAGGACACAGAAATGTACCGACTTATGACCACAAAACCAAACGAAATAAAAGGAGGAAATGCAGCATGACAAACACCAACATGGAGATTTTCAAGAACGAGGAGTTCGGCAGCGTACGGGTAGTTGTCATAGACAATGACCCGTGGTTTGTAGGCCGCGACGTGGCAGCGGCGCTTGGCTACGCGAATACGAAAGACGCGCTGGGCAAGCACGTTGACCATGAAGATAAGCGGATAATTCAAAGGTCGTCTGGCGCGACCTTTAACATTCCGCCGCGAGGGCTGACAGTTATTAATGAATCCGGCCTGTATTCCCTCATGCTTTCGTGCCGCCTGGCGTCGGGAAAGCGCTTCAAGCGCTGGATAACCGCCGAAGTCCTGCCCACTATCCGCAAAAACGGCTTCTACATCACCGACCCGCTGCTCCAGCAGTTCGCGCGTGACCCGGACTTCGCTCACGCCGTAGTTGACGCGCTCTATGAACAAACCGACCGTGTGGTGCAGCAGGCCAGATACATTAAAGATTTCGTTGACCCTGCTGGCGGCGTCAGCCTGCGAGTAGCAGCGAAGCAGTTGAATGTGCCGGAGCACTGGTTTATACGCTTCCTCGTAAAAGGCAGATTCCTGTATCGCTGCGGCAGATACTTGCTGCCCTATGCGGAAGTGAAAAACAAAGGCTGCTTTGCTGTCAAGGATGGTCAGACGCTTGTGACACCAAAGGGCAAGGCCATGCTGCGTGACCTTCTCATGTGCCAGTGAGCCGTAAGCTGCATCGTGAGCCGAAGAAGCCGCGCCCATCGGAGAAGCTGACGGAGCTGCCTAGTGCCGCCGCGCACCGCGAGGCGGCGCAGTACGAGGACGACAACGTCGGTGTCGAGTCTGCGAACCACACGACGCAGGCGGTGGAGGGCGGCGCACGCTATGCGGCAAAGCTATCCGCAAGGCCGAGGCATGAGGTGAAATCCCAGGCGCATGGCGCGAAAGCGCAGCAAAAGCGCGGCATCAAGTACGCCTACGCCAAGGCGCGGCAGGGCAAATCCACGACCACCGCTACGGCCAAGAGCGCAAAGAAGGCGGCGGAAAAGGAAAAGAAGACGGCGCAGTTCATATACCGCCACAGGAAGGGCATCGGCATAGCCGTTGCCCTTTTCCTTGTTGTCGCCTTCATCATGAACGCGCTCACGTCCTGCTCCGTGTTCCTCCAAGGCGGGCTGAACAGCGTCGGCCTCACTACCTACCCAAGCGCCGACGAGGATATGCTCGGCGCAGAGGCGGCATATGCCGCGATGGAGGCTGAACTGCAAGCCTGCCTCGACAGCTACGAGGCCACGCACGACTACGACGAGTACCACTTCAACCTTGACGAGATCTCACACGACCCCTATGTGCTCACATCCCTGCTCACGGCTCTCAAAGGCGGCGAGTGGGCGCTCAACGACGTGCGATCCGACCTTGATATGCTGTTCGAGCGCCAGTACATCCTGACCGAGGACGTCACCACATACACCCGCTACGACGAGGACGGTGAGCCATACGAGTACACGGTCTGTACCGTCACGCTGGAGAACTTCGACCTCTCGCACCTGCCCGTGTACCTTTTGACCGAGGACGCGCTCTCGCTCTACTCGCTCTACATGGCCACGCTGGGCAACCGGCCCGACCTGTTCCCGGACTCCGGCTACGTCGGCGCGTACACCGACCCGCAGCCAACGTATGAGATACCGCCGGAGGCGCTGGAGGACGAGCAGTTTGCGGCAATGATGGAGGAAGCTCAGAAGTACGTCGGCTACCCCTACGTCTGGGGCGGCAGCAGCCCGTCCACGTCCTTCGACTGCTCCGGCTTCGTGAGCTGGGTCGTCAACAACTGCGGCGTCGGCTGGAGTATAGGCCGATTGACGGCGCAGGGGCTTTACAACATCTGCACGCCCGTGAGCGAGGCCGAGGCCAAGCCCGGCGACCTCGTGTTCTTCGAGTACACCTATGAGGGGCCGTGGATAACTCACGTCGGCATCTACGTCGGCGACGGCTGGATGATACACGCCGGCGACCCCATCGGCTACATCAAGTTTATGGATTCGTACTACTCAGACAATTTCGTAGGCTTCGGGCGGCTCCCCGCCGTCTGAGGCCGGAAAGGAGAAACTTTGGACGCAAGAATACCTAAGCTGCGCGCCGAGGCCGCAAGGCTCAAGACGCGCATTGACAACCTCACGGCGCGTTACGACGCGACGGTTGAGAAGATAACGGAGCTTGAAAATCTCGAGATCGTGGGTCTCGTGCGCGCGGAGAACATGAGCATCGAGCAGCTTGCCGCACTCATTAAGGGAGGTGTGCCTGATGAAGATTAAACTAGCACCGCTTCTGTGCGCCGCTGCGCTCACGCTGAGCCTTGCCCTGCCTGCAGGCGCTTACTACGCCTCCAACGAGGACGGCGCGAACGAGCCGGGCGGCCCCATGACAAGCATCAGCGTCACAACGGAGCCGGTCTCGGAACCTGAGCTGCCCTCGCTCGGCGGGCTGACTCCGGACGGCAACCTCGCGCTCATCGACGACATCCTCGACGGCAGCTACTACTCCAGCGAGGAGATAGGCGAGGGCGGCAAGATGCAGTTCGTGACCGTTGAGACGAAAAGCGGCAACGTGTTCTACCTCGTCATCGACCACAGCACCGGCGACGTCTACTTCCTGAACCTCGTGGACGAGTCCGACCTGCTCGCGCTGCTGGAGGACGAGGGCTACGAGGTCGAGTGCGACTGCAAGGTCAAGTGCGAGGCTGGCGCGGTGAACACCGACTGCCCCGTCTGCCGCAACGACCTCAAGGGCTGCAAGGGCGAGGAATCCGAGCCGACGCCCACGCCTACCCCGGCTGCTGACTCCGAGCCGGAAAATGACGGCGGTTTCAACGCGGCAGCCATTCTTCCCATCGTACTCATCCTGCTGCTCATCGCGGGCGCTGCCGCGGCCTTTTTGAAGTTCCGCAAGCGCAAGCCCGATACCAGCGGCGACACCGACCTCGACGACTACGAGTTCCCCGAGGACGACGAGGAGGACGAGGCTAAGTGAGATACCGATTCACCAGCAGCCCCTTCGAGGCCATGATGACGAAGATACCGCCTGCGCCGAAACCTGACCTGCCGCCCAAACCGCCCGAAGGCCACTTCTGCTACGGCTGCGCCCGTTACGGTCTGGGATGTGTCAGGCCGTGCTATAGGGATGCGGCACGCAGCAAAGAATAAGCTGTTGCACATCTGGCATAATTCTGATAATATAATGCCAGATAGGAGGTTGAGACTATGTTGAACATTCGCCCGGTTTCCGACCTTCGGAACAAGTTCTCGGAGATTGAGGAGACCGTCAAACGCGGACAGCCCGTGTATCTCACGAAAAACGGCTACGGCTCCATGGTCGTCATGAGCCTTGAGCAGTATTCGGCCCTGACCGAGAACGTTGAGGCCAAGCTGGACGAGGCTGACCTCGCCGCCGCTGAGGACACGCGCCGCTTTTCGTCTGACGAGGTGTTCTCGCGCGTAAGGGAGCGCATTGATGGACATAGGAAGGTATAAGCTGCGGATACTTCCTCTGTTCGAGGAGGACTTGAACGAGATAGTGGATTATATCTCGCTACAGCTTGAGAACCCCATCGCCGCGGCCGCGCTCGTGGACGACGTCGAACGCGCCATCAAGGAACGCACCGCCTGCGCCGAGGCATTTGAGCCATACAGATCGGCTAAGGAACGCAAATACCCATACTACCGCATCTATGTGCGCAACTACGTCATCTTCTATGTCGTAATCGACGACGTGATGGAAGTCCGGCGCATATTGTACAACAGGCGGGACTTGCAGTCCCTCATATGAACCAAAAACAACGCCGAGAGGTCAGCGAAAGCTGGCCTCTTTTATTTTGCACGAAAAGGAGAAATACATATTGAAAACACTCATAATAACCGAGAAGCCCTCCGTCGCCCAGGCTATTGCCGCGGTGGTTGGGGCTATGGCGCGTAAAGACGGATACTTCGAGGGCAACGGATATGTTGTCGGCTGGTGCCTTGGGCATCTGGCACAGCTCGTAAGTGCCGAGGCCTACGACCCGCGGCTAAGTCGCTGGCGCGTGGCAGACCTGCCCATGCTGCCCCAGGACTGGCGCTACAGGGTGCCGCAGGACAAGCGAAAACAGTTCGGCATCCTGCGCGGCCTAATGCTCAGAGACGACGTCGCCCAGGTCATAAACGCCTGCGACGCGGGACGCGAGGGCGAACTCATCTTCCGCAACCTCTACGAACTCACGGGCTGCACCAAGCCCACGCTGCGCCTCTGGCTCAACTCTATGGAGGAAGCCGAGATACGCCGTGCCCTCGGTGATCTGCGCCCCGGTTCGGACTATGACAGGCTCTTTGCCGCCGCACGCTGCCGTGAGCGCGCCGACTGGCTAGTCGGTATCAACGCCACGCGGCTGCTCTCCGTCACCTACCACCGCACGCTGAACACAGGCCGCGTTGTCTCTCCCACGCTCGCCATGCTCACGCAGCGAGAGGCAGACATCGCGAGCTTCGTTCCCGAAGCCTTCTATACCGCCGAGCTGCACCTCGGAGATTTTTCCGCCGAGAGCAAGCGATTCAAAGGCCGAGGTGAGGCTGAGTCAGCCGTGATCTCGGCCAGCGGCAAGTGCGTTGTTACATCCATCAGCACCAAGGAGAAGTCCGAAAGCGCCCCGGCGCTCTACGACCTGACCGCGCTCCAGCGCGATGCGAACCGCGTCCTCGGCTACACCGCCCAGCAGACGCTGGACTATGCGCAGAGCCTCTACGAAAAGCGCCTCTGCACCTACCCTCGCACGGACAGCCGTTATCTCACTGATGGAATGGCAGACGGCGTGAAGTCCCTCGTCCTCTGCGCGGCGGGCATATGCGGCCTTGAGCCGCCTTTCGCCGTCTACGCCGAACAGGTCTGTGACAGCTCCAAGGTCACCGACCACCATGCTCTTGTTCCCACCATGAGCGCTGCGGACTGCGAGCTTGATGACCTGCCTGCGGGCGAGTGCGAGCTGCTCCGGCTCATGGCAGCACAGGTGCTCCGGGCCGTTTCCGCGCCCCACCGCTGGCTGGAGACGAGCGTTGAGCTTGTCTGCGGCGGATTCACATACAGCGTCAAGGGCAAGACCATCCTCGAACCCGGCTGGCGCGCCTACGACAGCACCGAGCGCCGGGACTGCTCCCTGCCTGAGCTGCACGAGGGCGATGAGCTGCCCGTCCTGAGCGCCGAGGTCAAGCAGGGCCAGACCTCGCCCCCGGCGCATTTCACAGAGGGGACGCTCCTGACGGCCATGGAAAACGCCGGTGAAACACCTGACGAAGCCGAGCGCAAGGGGCTGGGTACGCCCGCTACGCGGGCCGGAATCATCGAGAAACTGGTGGCTGCGGGATTTATTGAGCGAAAGAAGGCAAAGAAGAACGTGTCTCTCATACCTACGCAGACGGGCGCGGCGCTCACGGCTGTGCTTCCTGAGCAGCTCGCATCGGCGGAACTCACGTCCGAGTGGGAGCAGAAACTCAGCCAGGTCGAGCGCGGCGAGCTTTCTCCGGAGGCGTTCATGGCGGGTATAGAGGACATGGTGCGCGAGCTGTGCGGCAATTACACGCCGAAATTGGCCTCGCCGCAGTTTCCAACGAACGGCGAGGTAATAGGCAAATGCCCGCGCTGCGGCTGCAACGTGGTCAAGGGCAAGCACGGCTATTTCTGCGAGAGCAGCGTCTGCCGCTTTGCCCTCTGGACAGACAACAAATTCTTGGCCGCCAAGCGCATCCGCCTGAGCAAGTCCCAAGCCGCCCAGCTCCTGCGCGACGGACGGACACACATCAACGAGGTCTACTCTGCCAAGCACGACACCTACTACCCCGCCGACCTCATCCTCAAGGACGACGGCGAGAGGGTGATTTACTGGCTAGATTTTGGGAGGAAGGAAGAAAGTCGTTGCAACTTACGCAAATCGTGATATAATAATATCATAATTAAGATAAGGAGATGGAGCTATGCAGATTCGACCTTCGTCGGCGCTGCGCAATGATTACAGCGCCATATCTGACCTGGCCAGGAAAACCGGTGAACCGGTGTTTATAACAAACAAGGGCGAGGGCGACGGCGTTTTTATGAGCGTTGAGGCGTTCGAAGAGCGTGAAAAGATGTTTCGTCACCGCGACGCCATCTATGCTGCTGAGCTGAGTCGCCTTAGCGGAGAGCCGGTGTACTCTCAGTCTGAGCTGGATGAGCGTATGGAGGCGATCTTCAATGCCGCCGAAAGCTGAGATTACCTATCTCCGCCCAGCGCTGGACGACATGGAGGAAATAGTCAAGTTCCACATCAATGAGGTCGGTCCTGCCTCGGCGCGGAAGATATATTCAGATATGCGGCATACACTCGGACTACTCGCGGATTTCCCGCTTATGGGACAGACGCATCCTGACCCTATCCTCGCTCAGGCAGGTTTCCGCAAGCTGGTTCTGACGCGCACCTATGTCGCTGTCTACCGGATAATTGACGGTGTTGTGACCATTTACCGTGTTGTAAACGGCAGGATGGATTATCCCCGACTGCTAAAGTAATATGGATATTGTATAAAGCGGCCTTCGGGCCGCTTTTTTATTATGCAAAGAAAGGAGGCTTGACTACGTCAGACAAACTCAACAGCATCACCGCGCTCGCGGATGACGCGCTGCGGCGGGCTGTGGACTCACATACCGAGTGGGCATCGCTGCTCGGCACTATCTCGCGGCTGTACAAGTATCCGTTTCACGACCAGCTCATGATCCACGCCCAGCGGCCGGAGGCCACAGCCTGCGCGAGCTACGAGGTGTGGAACGACACCATGCGCCGCTATGTCCGGCGCGGCGCGAAGGGCATCGCGCTCGTGGACAACTCCGGCGACGCGCCGAGGCTCCGCTACGTCTTCGACATCGCCGACACCGGCACCCGTCGCAGCTCGCGCCCGTTCTCGCCGTGGGAGATAAACGACGGGAACCTCGCCGAAGTCCAGCTCGGCTTGCGGCAGGCATTCAATTCCGAGGGCGAGTGGCTCTCAAGCCAGCTTCAAGACGTGGCGCGTGACATCGCCGAGATGTATTTTGACGCACACCGGCACGACATAGCCGGTATCGTTGACGGCTCGCTGATGGCCGGGTATGATGAGGGTGAGCTGAGAGACAGCTTCATAAAAGCCGCCTATGCCAGTACAGCCTACGCCATGCTTAGTCGCTGCGGCTACGACCCTGCGGCGTACTTCGATGAGGCGGACTTCGCGTTCCTCAGCGAGTTGGACACGCCCGAAGCCGTGACCGCCCTCGGCACGGCGGTCAGCGAGAACACACAGATAGTGCTGCGCCAGATCGAGCGCACGATACGAAGCTACGAAAGGAGCCAAAGCCATGACAGAGATAACCTACACGACCGTGAACGGCGTCCAACTGCCGAACCTGAGCCTGCCGGAGACGGAGCCAATAGGCCGCTACGGGCGCATGAGGCAGCGCTACCTCAAGGAGCACCGGCCTATACTGTGGAACCAGATGGCTTTGAACGGAACACTGTGGCCGCACCTGCACGAGACGGAGGAAGCGGCGCAGCGGCGGATAGACCTGATGCTGCCGAAGCTGGCGGCGGAAGCGGGCGCGACGGAGGAGCTGAAAGCAGCCGACCCGATGAAGTGGACGGGCCTCATGAACAGCTGCAAGGCTCAGGCCGAAGAAGTAGTTCTGAACGAATTGATCTACAACTGAATCTCTTTGACGAAGCGGAGGACGCGCAAGCGCCCTCCGCTTTCTCTTTCCCACAGGAGGTCATGGACGACGTGCTCCGGCTCGGCGGCAACACCGACGAGCTGCGTATGCGCGTGGTCGCGGAGTTTGAGACGCGGCGCTCGATAGATGAAATAGCCGCCTTCCTGCCGACGGTCTACCAAGGCGGCAACGGCTTTACCGTGAATGGTGATAAATACGCCGTGTGGTTTTCCGATGACTGCATCCGCGTCGCCAAGGGCGAGCAGGCGCGGTACGAGCGCGGCGCGCAGCTCATACCGTGGGCGGACGCCGCTGCACGCATAGGCGAGCTGCTGGGCGAAGGGCGCTACGCCACCAAAGAGGAAGGCGCCGGAGCTGAGGACTACGAGCACGAGCTGATCGCGCAGAAGCTCTGGCATCTGTGCCGAGACCTCAGCGATGGCAATGAGGGCCTGTTCCCGAGCCTTGCGGATGTGGACGGCGGCTACCCGGTGGCCGTGCAGAAGATAGCCGCAAAGCTCGCAGGCCCGGAAGGCCGCGAGGCAGTCTTGGGCGATTATCTCGCCTTCCGCGAGGCTTACAAGGCTGACCGCGATGTATTGCGCTTCCGCTACCACGACGTTGACGGCATCTTCGTATCTCTTGCCGCGCAGCTGCTCGACCGGCGCAAATTCACATCGGACATGGAGCGTGTGCCTGAGGTCAACAGCTTCATAACGCGGGATGAGATAGACAAGGAGCTTTGCCGGGGTGGCGGACGCGCAGGCAAATGGAGCGTTTTTGGGTATTTCACCGAGGAACACTCTCTGAGTGAGAAGGCCGCTGTGCTCAAAGACCTATACGGGATAGGTGGGCATAGTCCTGCGCTCTCCGGCGCGGCAGGCAGCCACGAATGGCACGACGCCAAGGGCATCCGCCTCGAAAAACCCGGCTGCGAGGATGTGAGCCTGAAATGGGGCGCTGCCGCAAGGCGCATAGACGAACTCATAGCCACTGACCGCTACATGACGGAGGCGGAGCTTGCGGAGTACGACCTGCACACCGCAGCTTACGCGAAGTATAGGGACGTCAAAGCCAACAACTCAGATAGCATTGTGCTTGTAGTGCATGGCGGCAGCTATTACGCCTACGGCCCGGACTGTGAGCAAGTCTCGCGGGCGCTGGACTTTCGGGAACAGCACGCGGGCGGTCTTGATTACGTCGTCATTCCAGTCGAGCAGCTCGATACTGCCCTTGAAAAGCTACGCTCACGGAGCTCGGTGAGCTATGTGGACGAGGCGGGTGTCGAGCACACGCTTCCGTTCATTATCTCGGATGCCGAGCGCGAGCAGTACGAGAAAATGCTTGTAGAGGCGCTTGCGAATGACAGCGCCTATGTGAACGCTGTGCGTAATTCCGACTCTCAAAACGCCATAGACGAGGGCTTTGCCGCCATCCGGCGCATAGCTGCCGAGAGCACGGATATGCGCTTTCAGAAGCTCTACCACGACAACGCCGAGTTCCGCAACAGCCTGCGCAACGACGTGCTTGCGGCGGCGTACAAGGAAGTGTCCGAGCGCCCCGCGGTGCTCCGGCCGCGCGAGCCTACGGCCTCGGCCTACGGCGTTGGGGACTTCGTGTGGCTCGATGGGCGGGAATTCAAGATAACTGACCTCCAGCGCGGCTACGTCGAACTGCTTCCGCCAGAGCTGCCATACCCAATCTACCGCACCGAGCGCCGAGCAGACTTCGAGCGCCTGCTACGGCGCGACGAGAGGAACCGGCATATTACGGACTACCTCGAACAAAACGCAGCCGAGCGCAGCGCCGTCGCAACTGTTCCTTCCGAAGAACCCGCCCTATCCGATGAGCCCGTTCGATTCAATGAGCCCGTCCCATCCGAAGAACCCGCCCCATCAGACGAGGCCAAGTCCGCCGTATACATCCCGGTCGACGGCGAGTGGCATGGCTTTCCGAGCGTTGCGGCGGCGGAGGAGGCGGCGCTGGAGGAGTTCCGCAAGGAGACGCGGCGTGGGGCGCGGAACTTCCGCATCACCGACGACCATCTCGGCGAGGGTGGAGCGAAAGCGAAGTGCCGGGCGAACATTGAGGCAATACGGCTGCTCAAATACCTTGAGGAAAACGGCTTTCAGGCCTCGTCCGAGCAGCAGGAAGTGCTCTCCCGCTACGTCGGCTGGGGCGGCATACCCGAGGTGTTTGACGAGAGCAAGAGCGAGTGGTCAAAGGAATACGCAGAGCTGAAAGCCCTGCTCACGCCGGAAGAATACGAGGCCGCGCGAGGTTCGACGCTCAACGCACACTACACCTCGCCCGCGGTCATCCGCGCCATCTATGAGGCCGTGGGCAGCATGGGCTTCGAGGGCGGGCGCATACTTGAGCCGTCGATGGGCGTCGGCAACTTCTTCGGCCTGCTTCCTGAGAGCATGGCAAACAGCCGGCTCTACGGTGTGGAGCTGGACAGCATCACCGGGCGAATAGCAAAGCAGCTCTACCCTAAAGCGGACATCACCGTCGCGGGCTTTGAGACGACGAATCGCCCCGGCTTCTTCGACCTTGCCGTCGGCAACGTGCCTTTCGGCCAGTACCAGGTACACGACCAGGAGTATGACCGGCTCGGCTTCTCCATCCACAACTACTTTGCCGCCAAGATGCTTGACCAGGTGCGTCCGGGCGGCATTGTGGCAGAAAAACATAACAAATGATGTGTTATGAACAAATGTGCGCCGTACTTCTGTACAGCGCACATTAAGAGGTACTATATTTGGAGAGACCACGAACTGGCTACCGTGTCATTATTGATCCACCGCTCATTTCCGTCTACAACTTTCAAATATTTTAAAACTATACCAGGAGAAGTTACTGTTCTGTATCCAACAACGACTTGATAGTGCCCTTGCGTTCCTACTATTATTGGAACGCCTGAGCCGTCGCTCCCGATGGCATTTTGAGCTTCGGTAAAGCTCTCCCAAAAATTCAGACCAATCTTTCCGCTTATACCGTGTGACGCCAAATATTGCTGAGATCCTGGTCCGAGAAGGAAAGAACCATCCCCACTTGGTTCAACATAGTTAACTATTTCAGCAACTAAATCAATACCATAAGTATTATCGGATATGCTACCACTTACTTTCTTAGAATTATTTGCGAAGTCCCCTCCTCCTGCAAGCGATGATAGATGATCATCATAGAAAGCAAGCAGAATAGCGCAGGCCAGCGAACCACAAACGCCAGGCATACTTTGAATTTCTGCAGACGTTGCATCAGGATAGAAGAAGCTAAAGTTTTGCCTCACGTTGCAATTATAATTACGATAGCTGCGAGTAAGCAAAACCTCTGTCGTTGTATTCGCCATTCTGTTGTTGGGCGCGCTATACTTCGTTACTGGAACAGAATAAAAATCTTGGCTATCAAATATGATACAATCATCAATGTCAGCTTCCAGCCCTGATGAAATGTCTATGAATATACCCTCACTTTTGTAAAAGTAATTTAGCACGCCATTATAGTAACAGCGCGTTGAAATATCCTCATATGGGCCTGAGGTTTCTGTGGAGTACTCTAGCACTCTCAAATTCTCAGTATCAAAAATTACATATCCAACTGGTGAAAGTTCATAGTAAATGGCAATAGGCTCATCCATAAATGAGTACAGAACTTTACTGCCAGAAAGTATAATTTGCGTTCCCTCTGAAATTTGACTTGTATTTGGCGCTGCAATTTGTGAAATAATTATATTGGCCATTTCTGATTGATTAAGATTAATCGCGTTATCATTCTCGGTTGATATTGCTGAAGCAGATATGGTAGATGCCAACAAAACAACAACTAGCACAATACTCACAAGGTTATAAATTGTTTTCTTCACCGCTATTCCTCCCATATCTAAGATTATTCTTTAATCGCCCATATTATATCCAGCCTCATAACCATCCTGATAATAACTGCGCCAACCGTTAAGCTTTTGCTCGTCGTAGTCTCCGGTGGGAAGAACTATCTCGTAGTCGTATCCACCTCCCTGGACGAAATCCGCTCTTCCACTGTCGAACCCCGCTTTCCACCCGCTGTTTGCGCCAGAAATATACATGAGCTGATTTGATAAATTAAACATTGCAGCAGAAGTAAGTATCACAACATATATGCACAATGAAGCAAATTTTACGGAGCCATTTCGTTCACTTGAATTTGCCTTACCAGCTTTGTGCTCCCAAATGCATCCTGATATTACGGATATAAATGCGATAGGTAGAAGGACAACAAAACCATTATACAGATTGGCACATCCTGTCCAAACAAACCTGTCCCATATTACCGAACAAATTATGCCGATAAACAGCCCAAGCCATGTGAGCCGCGCTGCATAAGTAAAGCTACAAGCTGATGCAAACACCGAAACAGATAGAAACATCCACATAATAAAATTGTTATTACACCAAAGCCATGTATTTGTCAGCAACGAATGGGAGAAAAGGTCACTTGATTCCAAGAAGCCGAAGAAAAGCCAAAGTAACGCATATGCGCAGATTATTATGATAACATTTAATAGTCGGCTTCTAATCCCAAACTCACAGTTACCACCGGTATCCGAGCATAGCTCCTCTAAAGGAACATTGAACAATTTTGAAAGCTCAATCAACTTTGCTGCACTGGGCATATTCAAATTCTGCTCCCATCGTGCTACAGCCTGCCTGGTTATATCCAACTCTTCAGCCAATTTCTTTTGAGTAAGGCCGTTAGAAATCCTCAAAGTCCTAATTTTATCCCCAAGGTTCACTATGCTCACCTCACTAGCTTTACTTAATTTATGATTCAATTATAAACAGGTTAGTAAGACCATTTCAACAAAATGTTTCACATATAGTGCGCAATTTTTGCTTGCTCTGCACAAAACACGCCGCAGCGTCGTGTTCGCGACTGGCACTCCGGTCTCGAACAGCATGACAGAGCTCTACACGATGCAGCGCTATCTCCAGCATGACACGCTCGAGCGCCTCGGCCTCGGTCACTTCGACTCGTGGGCAGCGAACTTCGGCGAAACGGTCACGGCGCTTGAGCTTGCGCCCGAAGGCACCGGCTACCGGGCACGGACGCGGTTTTCCAAGTTCTTTAACCTGCCGGAGCTGATGAATCTGTTCCGCGAGGTCGCGGACATCAAGACTGCCGACCAGCTAAACCTGCCCACGCCGGAGGTCATATACCACAATGAGGTCTCGCAGCCGACGGAGATACAAAAGAAGCTCGTGCAGGAGCTCTCCGAGCGCGCGACGAAAGTCCATGCGAGAACGGTGGACCCAAGCGAGGACAACATGCTTGCCATCACAAACGACGGGCGCAAGCTCGGCCTCGACCAGCGCGTGGTGAATCCCCTGCTGCCCGACGCTGACGGCACAAAGGTTAACCGCTGTGTGGACAACGTGTTCCGCCTCTGGCAAAAGGGAGCGGACCAAAAGCTGACGCAGCTCATATTCTGCGACCTGTCCACGCCCGGCAAGGGCTTCAACATATATGACGACATAAAGAAAAAGCTCGCCGACCGGGGCGTCCCGGAGAGCGAGATAGCCTTCATCCACACGGCGGATACGGAGGCGAAGAAAAAGGAGTTGTTCGCCAAAGTGCGCTCTGGCAATGTGCGCGTGCTCTTGGGCTCCACGGCCAAAATGGGCGCGGGTACGAACGTGCAGGACAGGCTCGTTGCCCTCCACGACCTCGATGCGCCCTGGCGTCCCGGCGACCTAGAACAGCGCAAGGGCCGCATCGCGCGTCAGGGCAACATGAACGAGACCGTCCATGTGTACAGGTATGTCACCGAGAATACCTTCGACGCCTACCTCTGGCAGACGCTTGAGAATAAGCAGAGGTTTATCTCGCAGATCATGACCTCGAAGTCTCCTGTGCGCTCCTGCGAGGACGCGGACGAGACCACACTGTCCTACGCCGAGGTCAAGGCACTGTGTGCGGGAGATCCGCGCATCAAAGAGAAGATGGATCTGGACGTGCAGGTCGCGAAGCTGCGTCTGCTCAAGTCCAGCCACCAGAGCCAGAAGTACCAGCTTGAGGACCGGCTGATGCAATACTTCCCTCGCGAGATAGCCGCGACGAGAGTGGCAATCTTGGGCTACGAAGTGGACGTCGCCACGCGCGACGCCCATCCCGCGCCCGCGGACAGCTTTGCCGGTATCGAGCTCCAAGGGCTGCACTACGACGAGCGCGTCGCCGCGGGCGAGGCGCTGATGCAAATTCTGCCGACTATTATGGACACAGAGCCCGTTCATGTCGGCACATTCCGCGGCTTTGATGTGGAGGTCTCCCTTGAACAGTTCGGCAAGTACGTTCTCACGCTCAAGGGGACGCTTGAGCACCACGTCGAGCTGGGCGCGGATGCGAGGGGCAACGTCACCCGCATTGAGAACGCGCTGACGGCGCTGGACAAGAAGCTGGGTGCTCTTAGCACGCGCCTTGCAGACTTGCAACGTCAGGTTGAGAACGCCCGCGAGGAGCTGGAGAAACCCTTCCCGCAGGAGGACGAGCTGCGCGAGAAGTCTGCCCGGCTGGTCGAGCTGAACGCCGAGCTGGACATGGAGAATAACGCCGAGCCGCAGGAGGCCGAGAAGCCCTCGGTGCTCGCCAAGCTCAAGGAACCGATACCGCTGTATGAACCCAAAACTCATCAAGTAAAGTACGAGGAGGCTTGCAGGTAAATGGACAAGTTGGAGCAGCTGCTCACCAAGATGAACTCTGAGTTTGCCGAGTATGAAGCCTGGCTGTTGCAGCAGCCGGCAAGCGTCATACTCGAAAACGCCTTTCAATACACGACCAAGCAGGACATCCTGATGCACGCGGAGTCCGCAGAGCTGTCTCCGGCGCAGCTTGAAACGCTGCTGCACATGCAGTCGCCGCTGGAGGAAGCTTTCGAGGCTTACCGCAACACGGACAGCGATCTTCTGATGATAGAAATGCACGACGCGATGGAGACCTGCGCCGATGATGCTATGGCCGTTCAGCGTACCTCCCCGGTCTACACCCAGCCGCCGGACTATGCACGCGAGCGCGGTGAGCTGGACAAGTACCGCGAATCCAAGCGCCTGAACGTGCTCTGCAAGGAGGCCATAGAGCAGTCCATAAGGGACAACTACCGGGACAACCGCCTCGACGCCGACGCCGTCTGGCGCGACGTCACCGCGCAGTTTGGCAGCAAACGCGCCGCCTTCGTCCTCGCCATGACGGTCAGGGAAAAGGACTTTGACGGACGCTTTTCCCGCGAAAACAAGGCCTGGGCCAAGTCCCAGCCTCTCCCTCCCGACCCGGAGCGCCGTGGCCGGTATTGCAGCTATGTCGTGGACAAGGCCCATCCCATCCTCACCGACGCTCTCATAACCCACGCCCGCCGCGAGCTGGAGAGGAAACCCTCGGTCATGGAGAAGCTGCAAAGCGCCGAGAAGCCGCCGAAGTCTACGGCGAAGGCCGCAGTGCCGGAGCTGTGAGCCGGAAGCGGAGCGTCAAGCTGGAGTTTTGGGTCTCGCCCGACGAGAAGGAGCAGATCGAGCAGAAGATGGCTGAGCTCGGCACTGAAAACCTCAGCGCATACCTGCGCAAGATGGCCATAGACGGGCGCATCCTGAAGCTCGACCTGCCGGAGCTGCGCGAGCTGCTCTCGCTCATGCGCCGGTACAGCGGCAACCTCAACCAAATCGCCAAGCGCGTAAACTCCACGCATCGCGTCTACGCCGCCGACCTTGAGGATATTCAGACGTCGCAGGCGAAGCTATGGCAAAGCGTCCGTGACCTGGTGCTCAGTCTGGCAAAGCTGAAATAGCGCGCCGCATCCTTGCGCTGTCCTGTGAATCATTGTATTCTGAACACGGAGGTGAGGAAAATGCGTATCCTTTTGAAAATACTCTGCGCGCCCGTTGTGGCCGTGCTTGCGGTGGCGGGCTGGTTCTTCACGTTTTTACTGAGCGTTTCCGCCGCCGTGCTCGGCATTGCGGCGGTAGTCCTGGGGCTGCTCTGGCTGTTCATACTCATTCTGGACAGCGCCGTAAACGGAGTCATCGTGCTGGGCGTCGCCTTCCTCATAAGCCCCTACGGGCTGCCGATGCTCGCTGCATGGCTCATAGCTCAGCTGCACGGACTGAGGTACGCCATCCAGGACGCCGTGTATAACTGAGGGGGTGGCGGCATAGCGGTAACGCGGATCATACCCATGCACGGAGGCAAAAGCGTGGCTTCGGCACTCAAGCTCCGCACGGACTACGCAATGAACCCGGATAAAACCGAAAACGGAAAACTTATCTCCGCGTTCGCCTGTGACGCACACACGGCGGACGCGGAGTTTTTGCTGGCCAAGCGCCAGTATAAGCAATACACGGGCCGCGATCAGACGAGCGACGTCATTGCCTACCAGGTGCGACAGTCCTTCAAGCCGGGAGAGATATCGCCGGAGGAGGCCAATCGCATCGGCGTGGAGTTCGCCGAGCGCTTCCTCAAGGGCAAGCACGCCTACATCGTCTGCACCCACACCGACCGGCAGCACATCCACAACCACATACTCTGGAACTCCACTACGCTCGACTGCCGGGGCAAGTTCAACAACTTTTGGGGCAGCTCGCGGGCAGTGAGGGCGCTGAGCGATACGCTCTGCATCGATCACGGACTGTCCGTCGTCGAGGCTCCGAAGCGCCGCGGCAAGAGCTACAACAAGTGGCTCGCCGAGCATCGCCCGAGCCTGCTCATTGACATCCAAGCTAAGCTCTCAGAGGGCAAAGGCGCGGGCTATGAGCGCTGGGCGAAGGTGTTTAACCTCAAGCAGATGGCGCAGACCATAAACTTTCTCAAAGAGAACGGCGACATGGACTTCGACGAACTCTCGCGCAGAGCCGAGGCCACGAGCGAGAAATGCAGCGCCCTGACCGAGAAGCTGAAAGCGACGGAGGCGAGAATGTCCGAGATCGAGGAGCTGAAAAAGCAGGTCATAAACTACCTGCGGACGCGAGAGACCTTCCGCGCATACAAAGCCTCCGGCTACTCGAAACGGTATTTAGCCGAGCACGAGCAGGAGATACTTCTGCACCGTGCGGCAAAGAAGGCGTTCAATGACCGGGGCCTGAAGAAGCTGCCCACGGTCAAGACTCTGCGATCCGAGTACGCCGCCCTCCTCGCAGAAAAACGGGCCGCATACCCGGCCTACCGCAAGGCCAGAGCCGAGATGAAAAAGCTCCTGACCTACCGCGCCAACGCTGAGGCGATACTTAACGTTGATGTAAAGGCTGACGGGAGACAAAAAGAGCATGAGCAGCGGTGAGCCAACCGCGACTTGCTAATGTACACAAGTAACGCTATAATAATACTTTATATCTACAGAACAGGGCTGGGGTAACATGAAAGTAGTCAAAGATGCGCTGCTTGCCACAGGAGTTGAAATAATAAAAAGCCGATATAAAGATTTTAAGCTCCGCAGAGCTATGGAGGAGCGCCTTGAGCAGTATTTGGACAGGCAGCAAAAGCTCAATCGTGTGTGCACCGTTGACGAGGAGATAGACTTTCAAGCGCTTGCCGAATACATTCGTTCTGAGCTCATTGAAGACGCAGAACTGCGCTTCTTCGGCAGCGCGCATCCACCATTTAACGGCTCGATTCTCAGCAAGCGAGGTGTTTACGCGTGCGTATTGCTTAGTTTTGCTCAGAATCGTGTCTCTTGCCGTACGCCGTTCATCCGTGGTTGAACATACAGCTGGTGTTTTTCAGAAAAAAACGTTTCCCGGGAGCAGCGCTTCATGGCAAAAGGAAATTACATTAAGGACGATAGTGACAAGGGATTTCAAGCTGCAAGCCAGTTCAATGTCATTCTTTGAAGCGTTTGAGCTATGCAATTCCAAAAGAGTCGTTTAAGGCGCAACTGCGGAATCCTTCAAGCATGATTAAATATATTTGTTTTTGTGAAATGTTTAATTTCTTATTGCAAGTACAAATAAATAGGAATATTATTATTTTGAATATATTAGTAAAACAACAGAAGGTCTATTGCTCAAATTAAGGAGCTGTGGATTAAGATGTATATCAATAAATAATTTGGGATGTGAATGAATGCAGCCTTTTTTAAAATGGCCAGGTGGGAAACGATGGCTTATTACAAACTACAGTAAGATCTTTCCTCAAGAATATAATACGTATTTTGAGCCATTTCTTGGCGGAGGTGCCGCTTTTTTCTATCTCATGCCACAATATGCTATAATTTCAGATATAAACCACGACCTAATAAACACTTATCGTGTAATGGCAAATAATCCACGACAATTACGGGCACTCTTAGAGATACATCAAAAAAACCACAGTGTGGAGTACTACTACAGTGTGAGAAATACTGTTGCCGATGACAAAATATCACAGGCAGCTCGATTTATATATTTAAATAGAACCTGTTTTAATGGAATGTACAGAGTAAATCACAATGGTGATTTTAATGTTCCTATAGGCACTCGAGAGTATTTTGTTGATGATGTAGAAACGTTTGATGAATATTCTAAAATTCTTCGAAATGTTCATATTCGGTCGCAAGATTTTGTCAAAACTATTCGTGATGCAGGAGAGGGAGACCTCGTATTTGCGGATCCTCCTTATACTATCGCACATAACCAAAATAGCTTTATTAAGTATAATGAGAAATTGTTTTCGTGGAGAGACCAGACACGTTTGCTAAGTGCACTTGTAAAGGCCAAGGGACGTGGGGCAATCGTTATTGAAACCAACGCCATGTATCCTCAATTGGAAGAAATGTATCTGAAGAATGGTTTTTATACAAATTTGCTGAGTAGATTTAGTCCTATATCCGGGAGTATAAATGGGCGTGGAATACAAAATGAACTTTTGATTACTTCATACCCTGTGAAACTATGATAGGTATTGTCTTGCTATTTAATTACATAAAATACCTCTAAGAGGGGAGTTATATATGACTCGGATCGCACTAATTAGTGATATTCATTTTGGCCTGTTCTCTCGTACAGCTGAGTTCTCTGTACCAGGAGAAAGTATTAAAGACGAAAACACAGGGGGAGAGTCACTAAAAGATAGCACGATTTCTCTTCTTAAAAGCGAAAACATAACGTATCTTTGTATTGCTGGTGATTTAACCTCTTTGGGAAGCCCACATGAATTTGTATTCTGTGAAAAAGCGGTTTTAGATATAGCGAAAGAGTTAGGTATACCAAAAAGAAACATTCTTGTTGGATTAGGAAATCATGACATTGATTGGAACATATCGGATCTATTTTGTCGATTTGATAAATCGGATCCCGATTTTCCTCTAGATTTAGTGAAAGAAAAGTACCGCAAAGTTGCAGCTAGTGCATCTCTTATAAATCTCGATTCCATTGTTGCACCACCGAAAGTCGGACCTGCACCTTTCTCTGGAATAATTGAAAATGATGACTTCGTTTTGTTTATTCTAAATACCGGGTGGTGTTGTACAAAAGAGCAAGCAAACAATCCTGGTAAGCTTTCTAAAGAGCAACTCGAATGGTTTAATAAAGAAGCTTCGAATTATAAATATAGTAATAAATGGAAAATTATATTGATGCATCACCATCCTTTCAATTATAAATATCACATAGTGTGTTCAGATTATTCTACTTTAGAAGAAGGTAGTGATTTTCTTGATATAGCAGGTAAAAACGGCTTTCATTTGGTTATTCATGGTCATAGGCATCATCCTAGGGCAGAAACAAATTGGAAAACGGGATGGGATCATCCCATTACTTTTGTGTGCGCGGGAAGTTTTTCGGTTAACGCGTCGCACCGGAGCGGGGGATTCATACCCAACACTTTACATATTATTGAATTAACTGATGATATCGGTGTGTTAAAACTTTGTAATTATCAATACTCTCCTGCTCAGGGTTGGATTCCATTTGAGGCAAACCGTCCAGAAACTCCATTGGATAGTGTGATGATGTTCGGCAAGCTGTTTGACCATGACAAAATTAATCAAGCAATTCAAAAATTGCCAGATTCAGTTGAACTCAAATGGGACACGTTGGATGAGTGCCTGCGCTTTATGTCATTTGATGATCTCAATAAACGTATTAAATCACACTTTGACTCTACTCATAATATGATTGGAAAGTTTCCAGATAGTGTTTTTTTGCTCAGAAAATGAGGTGAAACATGAAAAAAAGGATAGCAGATTCAATTAGGGGATCTACTCAACAGAACCCTTTTAGTGACAGCCAGGCACGCAATTTTTCTGACACTAAACTCCTTAATGAATTTTTCCCAATATCAAACTACTGGTCTCTATTTAATGATCAACATGAAATACTACTTGGAACGCGAGGTAGTGGAAAAACATTTTTGCTAAAAATGATGCGGTACTCTATGCTGAAACGCATAGAAGATCAAAGGGCAAAACAGCTAGCAGAAAAGAAGGAATTCATTGCATTATATGTCCCAATGTACCTCGAGTTTGTTACTCATTTAACCAGTGCGGATTCCTCTGAAGAAAAGCAAATTCAATTGTTCCAGTTTGCGTTTAACTGCCTGCTAGCGCAGTCACTACTTGTCGAATTAAAAGAGATACTATCTGAAGAAAAAGACAAGATGAAGTGGGCAAAAACCAACATGAATCTTGCACTTGCGCTTAATGACAGTTGGTTTGATGATAATTCACAAAATATATCTGACCTATTTTCCTTAGCATCCAAACTGAGGAAACTATTTTATAGCTTTGACGTAGTCACTGGTGATATAAGTACTATTCCACCAGTCTTCAAAAGGCAAATTGGTGCTACATTGCTAGCAGTTAAAGAACTGATTGTAGAGCAGTTGGGCTTCTCAGAAGAACCCACATGGATTGTTTGCATCGATGAGGCCGAATTTTTAAGCGAACCTCTTCAGCGTTGCATAAATAGCGTATTCCGCTCTGATTCAAAGCGCATTGCACTGAAGGTCGCAACATTGCCATATTATCATCGTACGCTCAAAACACTTGATCCAAACATTACTGTATCTGCTGGCAATGATTTTAGCTACCGGGTTGTTGATATGAAGTATGATGACGTAGACTTTACTAATCTTACCAATTCTTTGGTTTCTAATAGAATGAAAACTCGATTTGATTCTACATTGGAAATTGAAAAACTTGAAGATTTTTTAGGTGTATACGGAGAGGATGCGCAGATAGATTATTACCGAGAAGAAGTTGGCGATGATGCAGCTACCTATGATACAATATTGAACAATATAATATCTGAATTGTCGGACAAGCGAAAAAAAAGCGTTGACAATTATCCTAACCCAAGAAAAACTGTATATGATAAATTCGCTCCAATCTTTTATGTACGTTATATGTATAGATTATCTCGAAAGGGGAATACAAAACCTGGATGGTATGCAGGTAGTCAGATGATTCGTAAAATAGCTCAAGGGAATCCTCGTGCTTTTGTTCAAATAATGAACAGATTGTTTGAAAAAGCCAGGACTTCTGAACTAACACCGAAAGCCCAACACGGAGTAATTATTGATTATGTTAAGGCATTCTGTGAATCGACACAAGCGCTTGAAAGCAACGGACCAACTATGTACAGAGAATTAAATCGAATAGCAGAAACGTTGCATGAACACGTCCACGGCCAAAGAATCAGATCTACAGGTTGTAATTTTGTGTTGAATTTTGATTGTGAAGAATCCTTTGTGTATGCTAAAAAATGGTTGCAGCAAGCAGCCGCATATTCTAGAATAATAGTAGATGAGGATGCGCTAATAAATGGGATAACCAGAAAAACAGTATTTTTATTGGCTAATACATATGCCGCTAAATATTGGCTCCCCATGCGATCGGATGCTTCTCCCAAGAATATTTGTATTAGAAATAATAAGGTTGAAACTTATACTGTAAAAATGCCACCAAATAAAGAACCTCCCCATGAACAATTATCATTCTTTAAGGGGGACACTAAATGATCATAAAAAACGCAACCAAATATACCGATTGCATTTGTGAAGACGACCTGTATATCTTTGCAATAGGTTATGAACACAGGTCTTATTATCTATATGATCAAGTACAAAGATATTTTCCCTCCGTCAAGCCGACTGTTTTTGTATTTGATGACTACAAAGAATATCATGGTACAGCAGAAAAGATTAAAGAGATAGAGCTTAATGAAATACCAATTTTTATTGTGAACTATCGTGATAGCCATAAAGTGCAAGATAGAATTATTGAGCTGGTAAAAGATAGTATTGCTAAAAAAGATTCAATAACAGTTCATATTGATTATTCATCTATGCCGAGAAGTTGGTATTGTAAGCTACCAATTTTACTTAAAAAAGTAATTAGACATACAGACAGGGTTTACTTTTGGTATGCCGAAGGAGAGTATCCCTCGTCCCATGAAGAATATCCTAGTTCAGGCATAGATGCATTTTCGTTTTTTTCCGGAAAGCCATCTTTGCAAATAGACAATAATAGAATTCATGTTGTAGCTCTTGGTTACGATGTAATAAGAACGCAGGCTATTCTCTCTATTACCGATCCCAATTATCTGGTCGCTTGTTATGCGTACAATCCAGAACGTAAAGGCTTCTTAGAAAACTTAAAACAAGTCAATGAACCTATTTTGTTGCGCGCAGCTATGTCTGTGTCGTTGCATGTGGATGATTTTGAATTTATGTTATCAAAGCTCTGCGATACTGCAAATGAACTACTGCCCGCGGGGGATATTATCTTGATACCAGACGGACCGAAGCCTCTTATTTTTGCGTTGTCGCTTGTCCCTGATTTGATAGGAAAATATGGAGTAACATGCTTACATATTACTAGAAATAGCGAACACTTTGAAGCTGTTGATGTTACTCCTACAGGAACTGTTTATGGCTTTATGATACAAGCTTAATCATATTTCTTTTATACTCATTTTATTTTTTATGTTATAAAGATCGTTTTAACTTTAAATGAACAATATGTGTAGATCTTAGCTAGTTCATTACTTTCCAATGACAGAGGTTTAGCGCAGCAACAACCACCGACTATGATGAATAAAGAGTTGAGAATCTGTAACTATCAATCTCATAGAATATAGCGCCGTCTAAGCGATGAGAGTAAACCTTTAGAACTATTTACACGTTATTTCAAAGATGCAAGTAGTTTTTATGAACAACCTCTTATCTTTTAAAGATTTGCCGTTTGAAATATCTGCTAAGATACCCCATCCATGCGCGAAGCCAGAAAAGTCTTACTCCACACGACTTGCCTGGCTTCGTTTACAATATCAGTGCGGCTATACTTTGCAGTATGAAGCAGAATCCGAAAACCAACACTAATAGCAAAGCAGCACGGAAGCATAGCTTCCGTGCTGCTTAATGTTTCTATTTAAGCATCCGCAGGATGCGCCGCCGCACAGAATGTGCGTTCTCCGGGGCTTGCCCCGGCAAGCGTTTTTTGGGAGTGTCCGGTAGTGTCAAGGATTTTTCGCAAATTGGTTTGCAGACTCTGTTGTATAGAAGTC
>ERZ827478.842-NODE-842-length-26828-cov-3.724162_pt1 | contig 26828 bp, 26 predicted proteins | sample MGYA00519705_ERZ827478 | MGnify/ENA primary metagenome ERZ827478 (study PRJEB31778, sample SAMEA3449318) | human gut metagenome | biome: human gut; feature: human-associated habitat; material: faeces | place: United Kingdom | collected 2010/2012 ... | reverse complement strand
TGTCATAGGCTTCTCAGCCCTCCGGGCCGGAGGACACTCGAAGATATATCTTGGAGTGCTCCTCAATGTCGGTAAAGGCATCTATACTCTGACCTATGACAGTTCCCGCATCCAGATCACTGCGAACGAATTCGGAACTTCCAAAACTAAGGCCGCAGCTCTCCAACTTGGATATTGCCGCGCTCTCAGAGAGTCCAATAAGGTTGGGCATCTGTACATAGCTTATGTTTGGCCCGGCACTGACCGTCACATATACGGTGGAGCCGGAGCTTAGCTGCTCATTGGCAGCGGGGCTGGTGCTTATTACATAATCTTTGGTCACGCTGTCAGAGGTGGCATTTTCGATATCCACCAGAAAACCGGCCTGCTGCAGGCGGTTCGTAGCCTCCCGGTAATCCATATTAACCACATCCGGCACCGGACTGAACACCATACCTGTACTGACGCTCAGTTCCACTTCAATTCCCTCCGGAGTTATCATCATGCTTCTTCCCGGGTCAGGGTTCTGGGAGAGTACAAGCCCGCTCTCATTCTCTGTATCTATCACATATACCACATTGAAACGGTACAGAGAGGCCAGCTCTGCATTATTTACTATAGATTCGTAATTGCTGCCGGTAAAGTCAGGCAGCTCAACACGTTCAGCCGGAGCAAAAATCTCGTCCAGCCAGAAGTCCCAAAGGAAGACAAAGAGTGCAATACTCAGCACCAGCGCTCCCAAAGCTCCTGTGGCAAAGGTCACCCGATGGGCCCGTCTGCGGCGGAAATAATATTTGTCCCGGGACAGCTCGCTTACAGAACGCACAGGCACAACTGCCGGGCTGGGCTCCTGCTGTTCCTTATCCTCCTCGGCCTTAAGCTGAGCCTGGGTAAAGTTTTCCAGTGCATCCAGCAGCTCCGAGGCGGACTGATAGCGTTCCGGCAAATCGGCACACATGGCTTTCAATGTGATGCTCTCAAATTCCTCCGGGATATCCGGAACTATTTCCCTGGGCATGACAGGTTTGGCATTCATGTGCTTTACCGCAATCTCACCAATACTGTCCCCTTCGTAGGGCTTTTTTCCGGTGAGCATTTCATACATCACAACGCCCAGAGAATATATATCACTTCTGGCATCAGGGCAGTCTCCCCTGGCCTGTTCCGGAGCAATATAATGGATAGAGCCTATGGCCTGTCCATTTTCCTCGTGCATCTCGTTTTCCAGCGCAGCTATGCCGAAATCTCCGATTTTTATTGTGCCGTCCTTCAAAAGCATAATGTTTTGAGGCTTTATATCCCTGTGGATAATACCTCTCTCATGGGCATGAGAGAGAGCCTTTGCCATCTGCTTTGTGAAGTGCAGTGCTTCACGCCAGGGCACTGCGCCCCGCTTGTCCATATACTGTCTTAAAGTAATACCATCCACCAGCTCCATAACTATGTACTCCATAGCGTCGCTGTGGCTCACATCGTATACGGCTACGATGTTGGGATGGGAAAGCATGGCAACGGCATGGGACTCGGCACAGAAACGCTGGCGGAATTCGTCATCAGCGGCCATGTCGTCCCGCATGATCTTGACCGCCACATAACGGTTCAGGCGATGGCAAAGCGCCTTGTACACAACGGCCATGCCGCCCTCTCCGATGACTTCCAGGATCTCATAACGGTCATCCAGAAGCTTGCCAATGTATTTGTCGGTATTAGGCATAGTTTTCTCCAATCTGGGATTTTACTTCATCACAGCAAGAACGGTGACATTATCCCGGGCGCCCCGCTTCAGAGCCTTGCTCATCAGGGAGCGGCATATGAGCTCCGGGTCTTGGTACTCATTGGCGTAATCCAGCATCTCCAAATCCGTGACCATATTCGAGAGGCCATCAGAACAGAGCAGCAATATATCTCCGCTTTGCAGAGTAAACTCAAAATAGTCGGATTCCACATCGGCTTCCGAGCCCAGCGCCCTGGTTATCACATTGCGCTGGGGATGGCTTCTGGCCTGCTCCTTGGTTATGGCCCCGAACTCCACCAGCTCTTCCACCAGAGAATGGTCCCTGGTTATCTGATAAATACTGTTGGAGCTGTGGGAGATGTGATAAGCTCTGCTGTCTCCAACGTTTATAATATAACCATTACCATTGCCATTTATCACTCCGCCCACTATGGTGGTGCCCATTCCCTTATAGGCATCGTCGAATTGGGAGTATTCATAGGATACGGAATTTGCCTCAGCACAGGCGCTCTGCAGCACGGTCTTATAGTCTATGGGACGCTTGGTACGTGATGTAAGCTTTGCATATATATATGACACAAAAGCTCTGTTGGACAGACGGCTGGCCAGTCCTCCGGCTTTTGCCCCGCCCATACCATCACAGAGAGCCACAATGAGGCTGTCCTTGGCAGTGCAGCTCTCAATAATAAAACTGTCCTGATTGTCCTGCCTGACTCGTCCCTTGTCAGTAAGTCCAAAACTTTTCATCTTTTCCTCGCTTTCGCCCGTATGTTCGGGCAATCCTCAGCTTTTCTGCATTTTCCTGCGCAGCTGTCCACAGGATGCCTCCACGTCTCCGCCCAACTTTCTGCGCACAGTGACATTTACTCCCGCGTCCTCCAAAATTTTTATGAAAGCTCTCATGTGTTCCGGTGTGGAAGGCTGGAACTGCCGTTCCTCCACATGGTTCAGCGGTATCAGGTTAACATGGGCGCTTACATATCTGGCATGCTTTGCCAGCAAGCGGGCATGGTATTCCGTGTCATTTACACCATCTATCATAGCATATTCAAAGGAAATGCGCCGTCCGGTTTTATCGTAATATTTCCGACAGCATTCGATGAGCTGTTCCACTCCCCTGCCGCGGTTGGCCGGCATTATTCTGGAGCGGGTCTCATCATCCGGAGCGTGGAGAGAAACGGACAGGGTAAGCTGGAGGTCCCTGTCGGCCAGATCTTCAAATCTCTCCGTCAGTCCGCAGGTAGACAGGGAGATATGGCGCATACCTATATTCATTCCTTTCGGGTGGTTCACCAACTGCAAAAAACGCATTACATTGTCAAAATTATCCAGCGGCTCACCTATACCCATGAGAACTATGTTTGAAATCTCCTTGCCGGAATCTATCTGTGAGAACATTACTTCGTCCAGAATCTCCGAGGGCTCCAGACAGCGTACAAGCCCTCCTATGGTAGAGGCGCAAAAAGCACAGCCCTGCCGGCAGCCAACCTGGGTAGAAATGCACACTGTGTTTCCGTGCTTATAGCTCATAACCACAGTTTCCACGGCATTGCCATCCTTCAGCTCCCAAAGATATTTAATTGTACCGTCCAGTTTTGAAATCTGCTTGCTCAGCACTCTGGGTCTGTACAAATCATAGTTGTTTTTAAGTTTTTCTCTCAGAGCCTTGGAGAGATTGGTCATCTCGTCAAAATCTCTAACTCCCCGGCTCAGCCATTGGAAGACCTGCCCGGCTCTGAACTTCTGTTCCCCAAGAGCAGCAAAGTCTGCCTCCAACTCCTGGGGCAGCATGGATACGATATCTTTCCCCATCATTTTTTCCTTTTAAGCTTTGCCACAAAAAAGCCGTCAGTCCCGTCCACATTGGGCCAAAAGGTATACATACCTCCAGGACAATCCAAGCCTCCCACCGCAAAAGGCGACAGTACATAATCTCTCGCGTTTTCCAGAAATGCTTTCACGACCGCTTCGTTTTCCTCCTCCATTATGGTACAGGTGGAATATACAAGGCTTCCGCCGGGCTTCACAAACCGAGACAGATTACGGAGGATGTCGCCCTGTATTCCAGGCAGATCTAGGAGTGAATCCCTGTCCTTATACCTTATCTCCGGTTTTTTGCCTATCACTCCCAGACCTGAGCAAGGCACGTCGGCAATGACCAGATCAAAGCTGTCCTTCAATTTCTCGTCCGGCACCCGAGCGTCGGCACAGGCTGTGCTGATGATGTTCAAACCCAGCCTATGAGCTCCACGATTTACCAGTTCAAGTTTTTTAGCGTGTATGTCCCTGGCAAGTATCCTGCCTGTATTCTCCATTGCGAGGGCGGCAGCAAAGGACTTGCCGCCTGGGCAGGCGCAGGCATCCAACACATTCATTCCCGGTTTGGGTTTTCCTATCTCCACAGCAAGCCTTGCGGCCCTGTCCTGTACATAGAACAGCCCTTCCTCAAAGCCTGGAAGCTCCATGGCGCTGCCGCCTTCAAGCTGAATGCAGCCTGGAAGAGCCTCAAATTCACGGTGGGAAACTCCAGCCCTGTCCAGGGCGCGGATATAATCGGAACTGGAAGTGCGCAGCAAGTTCAGCTGAATCGTCAGCTTTGCCGGGAGGTTGTTTGCTTCCAGAAACTCCCGGGCAAAATCATAGCCCTTTTTTTCTGTCACATACTGTGCAAGCCACTGAGGGTGGCTGTACTTTATGCTGAGATACTCCGGACTGCCCTTTCCCGGAATTTCAGGCAAACTCTCACGGTTTTCGGCAATGCGCCGCAACACCGCATTAACCAGCCCGGAGGCTCTTGCATAACCGCTGCCTTTACACAGCTCCACGCATTCGCTGACTGCCGAGCGGGCCGGTATCTTATTCATAAAAAGCAGCTGATATACGCCCAGACGCAGGATATCTCTGAGCTTGGGCTCCAGTTTTGTGCTGCTGTAATGATCTATATAATAGTCGCAGAGACTGCGGTTTTGCAGTACACCCAAGCACAGTCTTGCTGTCAGTGCTCCGTCCCTGCTATCAAGGCGGTATTTTTTTATAACTCCGTCTATTCCGGCCCCCGACCATGTGCCATCTCGCCGGAAACGCTCCAGGCATACCAGGGCGGCGTATCTTGCACCGTGATTCTCAGTCTCTTTCATACCATCCTCAAGGCTCGATCTTTATAGGGTGGCCCCGCAAAAAATCTGCTGCCTTCATCCTTTTCTTTCCAGGTGCCTGCAGCTGGGTTATCATAAGAGTTTCCCCATTTGCGCAGGCTATCTCAATGCCTGCCTTGCCGGCGCTTACTATTTGTCCCGGAGCTTTATCCGTCTTGCCTTCGGTATACTCTGCGGCAAATACCCGATAAACCGAGCCTTCCAGCTCCATAGTGGCTACCGGCCAAGGCTGAAGGCCGTATATCCATTTGACAACGGCGCGGGGGCTTTTGTTCCAATCAATAGGCGAAAAGCTCTTGTCCAGTTGGGAAACGTAGCTTGCTTTGGCATTATCTTGGGGTGTTCTGGGGGCAGTGCCTTTTTCAATGTCTCTAAGAGTCTTCACCAGAAGATCAGCGCCCATCACCATCAGTCGGTCAAAAAGTTCTCCCGATGTCTCAAATTCCCCTATTTCCGTCTCGGCAGTATATATGATGTCGCCGGTGTCCATCTCTTTTGCCAGATACATGGTACTTACCCCGGTGACTTTGTCCCCGTTGAGCACGGCCCACTGTATTGGAGCCGCACCCCTGTATTTTGGCAGCAGCGAACCGTGGACATTAATAGCACCAAATTTTGGCACCGCCAGTATTTCGTCAGGCAATATGCGCCCATAGGCCACTACCACGAGTATATCAGGAGCAAGGGCCTCTATTTGCCGAAGCGCGCTGCCATCCCGCATTTTTTCCGGCTGAAACACCGGGAGATCGTGGGCCAGAGCCAGCTCCTTCACCGGGGAAAAACTCATCTCCATCCCCCGTCCCTTGGGCTTGTCCGGCTGAGTAAATACACCTACTATGTTGAATTTATCCTCTATAAGCTTTTTAAGCGAGGCCGCCGCAAAATCCGGCGTGCCCATAAATACGATGCGCATATTATTCCTCTTGCATATATTCCCCGGTTTCAAGTTCCTCTTCCGTAAGCATCCTGTCGCAGATGTCGGTAAAGAGTATACCATCCAAATGGTCCAGCTCGTGGCAGAAGCAGCGGCCGGTAAGTCCGGTACCCTCTACCTCAAACCATTCACCATTCCTGTCCTGGGCACGCACCTTTACTTTATAGGGACGCTTTACCAGGCCAAACTCCCCCGGTACACTGAGACAACCCTCCGGCCCATATTGTTCTCCGGAGGTCTCAATTATCTCAGGATTGATAAGTTCAATGAGGTACTCTTCTTCGCCCTCAGGCACATTGGTCTCCAACACGATGACGGCACGGCGCAGCACTCCTACCTGAGGAGCAGCCAGGCCGACACCGTTTTCACTTGCCAAAGTTTCGGCCATATCGTCCAGCAGAGTGTGGAGTCTATCATTGAACTCCGTAACTGGGCGGCAATGCTTTGCCAGCCCGCTTTCTCCCTTTATGAGAATATTTCTCCTTGCCATATCTCTTCTCCGTTCCACCGGCAGAATAACCGGTAAAGTTCTAATCCAACGGGTCGTTGTCTGCATATACGGCCACGTCACTGAAACGCTTGTCCGTACTGCACTGAATAACAATTTGGGAAAGCATGGACCTTATTCCGGAACCTGGGCCTGCCGACACAGTCACTCTGTAACGATAACGGTTATTAACCTTTACCACAGGTAAGGGGCTAGGTCCCAGGACTACCGCCTTGCCCTCACGCCCGGCGGTGTCATCCAGCCATGCCTTGATATAGCGGCATGCGGAAACAACGTGTTCCTCCACCTGGCCGGAGGCACTTACCGCAAAAAGCTCGGTATAGGGAGGCAGATTCTGTATGCGGCGAAGTTCCAATTCCGACTTGTAAAAATCCAGATAATCCTGGCGGGCTGCCTGCTTAATGGTTTCGTTCTCCGGAGTATAGGTCTGTATCACGGCCCGTCCGGGCTTGGAACCTCTGCCGCTCCGCCCAACAACCTGAGTAATGAGAGAAAACGACCGTTCACCTGCCTTGTAATTACCGGCATACAGACTTTGATCCGCAGAAATGACTCCAACCAGGGTTACATTTTCAAAGTTCAGGCCCTTGGTGACCATTTGCGTACCCACCATGATTGGGATGCGCTCTCTTCTAAATCGTTCAAAAAGCTCCTCGTGAGAACCCACAGGGGCAACGGAATCAGTGTCCATCCGCATAACCCCTATACCGGGGAAAATCTGATCCAGCTCCTGCTCAATCATTTGAGTTCCTGCCCCAATAAAGTTCAAAGCCCCGCCGCACTCCGGACAACTTTCATCCACCCAGCGGGAAAAGCCGCAATAGTGGCACATCAGGCGGCGGTTATTGCTGTGGTATGTGAGGGAGACACTGCATTTGGGGCACTTATAGGTATAGCCGCACTCACCGCAGCTGACGAGTTTGTTGGCGCCACGTCGGTTTATAAAAAGTATACTTTGTTCACCACGGGATATATTTTCCTCCAGCTCCTCCCGGAGGCGGGAGCTGATGTTTCCGCCGTTGCCCCGGCGGAGTTCCCTTTTCATGTCAACGATTTCCACTTCCGGCAGCAGCATGTCGTTATATCTGTTATTAAGCTCAAAATAAGCATATCTGCCCTTTTGCGCCATATACATGCTGACAATATCCGGTGTGGCTGAACCCAAAAGCAACAGCGCTCCGGATTGGGCACATCTATACTTTGCGATGTCCCTTGCATTATATCGTGGAGCATTCTCGGACTTATATGTCTCCTCCTGCTCCTCATCTATGATAATAATGCCCAGGTTCTCAGCCGGGGAAAACACTGCGCTTCGGGTGCCTATGGTAAGACGGGCCTTTCCTGCTTTTATGCGCTTCCACTCGTCATAGCGTTCCCCCGGAGACAGGCTGCTGTGAAGCACTGCCACATCATCACCGAAATGAGATGAAAAGGTTTCTATCATTTGAGGGGTCAGTGCAATCTCCGGCACCAGCAAAATGGCGCTCTTACCGCGCTTAAGCTGCTCCATTATAAGGTGGATATAGACGCTGGTCTTGCCACTGCCGGTAATGCCGAAAAGCAGTGCAGCGCCGCTTTTTCCGGAACATGCCAAAGCATTGATTCCCTCAAAGGCTTTTTGCTGCTCCTCGTTTAAAAGGGGCGGCGGCTCAATCTCGCCCAGATGTATTTCCGGCCGGCGGTATGCCTCACGATAATATAGTTCCACCAATCCGGCTTTTTGCAGGGCCTTAAGGCTCTGGCGGGAGGCACCGGAAAATTGCAGCAGCTCCCGGCTGGGCAGAGACTCAAAGCTGCATAGCATTTCCAGCAGATTCGCCTGGGCGCTGGAACGCAGCCGTTTGTTTGAAGCAATAGCTGAGGCCTCCTCCGGAGGCAGGCAGAGCTTTGCCATCTCTATCGTCTTATCCCCAACCTTGCGGCGTCCCGTGTTGTCAAACCATAGCCCTGCCGGAAGCATGGCTTTTACTGCATCAAAGACTGTACAGAAAAAGCGCTCCCGCATAAAAAGGGCCAGCTTTATTTGATCCGGCGTTAGCACCGGCTTATCATCCAGTACAGCCGTAATGGATTTAAGTTTTCCATAGTCACTATGGTCGCTGATAGCAAGGATTACACCCTCACTGCGCCGATTACCCCGGGCAAAGGGCACATACACTCTTGAACCCGGCAGAGCTTTTTCCTTAAGCTCGGCCGGGATAAGATAGTCATATGGCCTGTCAACCCAGTATCTTGCGGCAGCTACCGCAACTTTTGCTACAGTTTCGGGCATGATAAATGCTTCTCCTTGACTGACCTGGGGGATAAATTACTCAATACTGAGCTTACCGGTATATACCTCGTCTATGGCGATGGAAACAGCCTTCTTATCCAGAGGCATCTGTTTTTCCTCGGCTTCTGCGGATATGGTACGGGCTCTTCTAGCTACCAGATTTACCAGTTGATAACGGCTGCCAATCTTGTCTACCAGGTCGGCTACGGGGGGATAAAGCATCATAATAATTCTCCAATCTGCCGCTTAAGGCTGCGGCAAGCCAAATTTAAAACTTATTTTAGATAATTCATTCTGTCCGCAGCGCGGCAATGTTCAGCTACCATTATGGCCGCAAGCTCCTTTGCCGCTCTCTCTGCGTCGTCATTGATTATAATGTAATCGTAGAAGTCTGCCTCTTTATATTCCTGCCTGGCTCTAATAAGCCTGGCTTCTATTGCTCTTGGGGTGTCTGTGCCACGCCCTATAAGACGGCGTTCCAGTTCCTCCAGAGAGGGGGGGATAATGAATATTTTCACTGCTTCCGGCATCTTTTGATTTACCTGACGGGCGCCCTGCACCTCAATATCAAGTATCACATTCATACCTTCGCCCAGCTTTTCCTCCACGTAGGCCTTGGGGGTGCCATAGGAGTTTGCTACGTATTCGGCGTGCTCCAGCAGTTCATCATTTTCAACCATTTCTTTGAATCGATCCAAGTCCACAAAGAAATATTCTTTGCCGTCCACTTCCCCGGGTCTGGGCTTGCGGGTCGTCACGGAGGTGGAGAAGCAGACATCGTCCCTTGCCTCCATCGCCTTGAACACCACGGTACTTTTACCCGCCCCTGAGGGCCCGGAAATAACAAAAAGCTTACCCTTTTCTTTCATTGTTTTCCCCCTCTGTTTTATCCTCGCATCTTTCAGCTATTGCATCCGGCGTCAGTGCTGACAGGACAACATTGCCGCTGTCCATAACGATAACGGCCCGAGTGCTGCGGCCAAAGGATGCGTCGATCAGCAGCCCCTTTTCCCGGGTCTCCTGGATCATTCTCTTGATAGGTGCAGATTCCGGACTTACTATGGAAACGATTTTCCCGGCAGAGACCAGGTTGCCGAATCCTATACTAACAAGTTTCATCCGGCACCACCTCTATTCTATATTCTGTATCTGCTCTCTTATCTTTTCGATCTCGGATTTAAGGTCTACAACAACATGGGCAACGTGGGAACTTTGGCATTTGGAACCGATAGTGTTGGCTTCCCTATTGAACTCCTGTATCAGAAAATCTATTTTACGTCCTGTGGGAGAATTGCCTGAAATCATGGTCTTCAGCTGGGACATATGGCTGCGAAGTCTCACCGTCTCCTCATCAACGGCAATACGGTCTGCAAAGATGGCTGCCTCGGCCAGAATGCGATTTTCATCTATCCCGGCGCTGCCCAGCACTTCAGCCATTCTGCTCTCCAGCCTGGCTCTGTAATCGGCCAAAGTTTTTGGGCTCTCCTGCTCCACCAGAGTCACCAAAGAGTCTATTGTCTCCAGCTTGGAGAGAACATCATCCCGGAGTTTTTCCCCCTCACGCAGACGCATGGCATCAAAATCAGCCAGGGCCGTTTCGGCTACGGATATAATCCCTGCGGTGATGGCCTCGGCATCCAAATCTTTTTTCTCCACAGACAGCACATCGGGGAAACGACTTACGCTCATGGCAGTGATGTCATTGGACAGGCCGTAGTCCCTGGATATTTGGGAAATAGCCTGGATATAGCCTTTCAGCAGCGGCTCGTTAACTTTTACTGTCATGTCCTCAGCGGCAGAGGAGTCTACACTGATAAACACATCTACCTTTCCCCGGCTTATATGCTGCTGCACCGCAGCTTTAACTGCATCCTCAGCAAAGAGAAAGCTCCTGGGCAGGCGCACCGAAGTATCCAGGTATCTGTTGTTTACGCTTTTCAGCTCCACGCTGATTTCCAGGCCCTCCACGGAGCCCTTGGCTCCGCCGTAACCGGTCATGCTTTTTATCATTTCTGTTCCCCCGTTTCCACCAGCCTGACTATTTCGAAACTGATTTCTTTTCCCTTGTCTTTTTTCAGGCGCTGGCTGAGTACCATCAAAGCTGCGCCAAGGAACAAGCCGGAGAAAGCTGCAGCAACGCAGGCACCCTCGCCCCCTCCTGCAAGGTAAGCCGAAACATATCCCAGCAGAGTCAGCACCAGAGGGAATATATATACCAACATAGCTGCCTTGTAAATGGCCGAGGATTTGCTTTGGATTATGACTTTTTGTCCAGGCTTTGCCCCTACCAGATTCCTGGCCTCAGTTTTCAGCTGGCTTTGGAAAATACAGCTTTCACAGCTGCCACAATTTCCCCCGCAGGCTGTGGTCCTGGCCACAGCCACCTCCGCCATATTTCCGGGCAAAAGCTTTGTAACTACTGCATCCTGTGTCATCCGTTCACCTTTCTTATCTCAATGGATACGCTGTATTCTCCCAGAGCTCCAACATTTGTAAATCCGTCTATATAGATTTTTACAGGGGCCATAAATGTGCCTGTGGACTCGTCAAAGTCTGTCAGGTCAGCTACTGCTCTTATATTTTCGGCCTTGATCTGGGACAAAGCCTCCTCGGTTCCGCGGAGCTTAACATTAAGGCTCTCAGCCAGTATCGTTGCCGCATATCCGTCAGTGTTGTTTATATAGGAGATGTTGCTTACTTTGAAATCCTTGGTACTGAGTCCGGTTATTTCAATTGTTACTTTAGCCTCGGTTTCCCCGGTGATATTCCTCAGCCCGTTATCCAGAGGTATACTGTAAACGTCGCTGAAAGTGCTGGTAAAGTCTGTCAGGTCAATTGTACCAAGGACGATGCGATTCATTCCCTCCAGGAGTTCGGAATCTCCTGCCAGCATCAGTGAAGATGGCTCAATAGTTATTTTCGTATTTGCCGTGGTCGCTCCGGCACCTTCAATGGTGTTGACGTCCAGCTTCACTTCCTTAAGATCCAGTACAGTCAGGGTAGCCGTGACTACATCTGTAGAAAAGGTGATGCCTGTATTAGACAGAGGCATGCCTCCCTCGTCCATCAGCGTAAAACCGGTTTCCACCTTGTAAGTGCTGTCGATTACCCCTTCGCCGAAAGTGACCCAGGCGTAGGACACATCTTTAATATAGGTTTCTGCTCCGGTAATAACGATGGTAGACGGCTCGAATACCGGCATTTCTGCCGTACAGCCTTCCGCCAGCTCTCCGTCAAAACTACCTCTTACCTGTATGGTTTTTGATGCCTGTGAGGAAACCATGAAGTTGATGGTTTCCGGGCTCCTGCTGGCCTCGGTGATGCTGCTGGTATCCGTGCCGTCAGGATACCTGATGGTATATTGTTTGGACGTATACGCCGATCGGGTAATGGAACTGACATCGATCACTGCAGTTATGGAATCCGAATCCCAGGAACCAATTATACGTCTGGGGCCTTTCAAAACCACGGTGACAGTGTTGGTGTCCATATCTGTTATTACCAGGTTCCGGCTGTCTCTTAAAATATCTTCACCTTCCAGTTCAACCTTTACGCCCCGGAAAGTGCGGGTCACTTCCTCTGTATCCACGCTGGAGACATATATCCACAGTGTTATTGATGCGAGGAGAGACACTATCATCCAGAAGGCTCTGCTGTCGTAAATTTTTTTCATCGTGTTTTTCGTCTCCACCAGTTTCAGTTCAAAACAGCTTTTTGAGCAGATTCTTTATATTTCTTCTGTCCCGCTCATTATCTTCCTGTATAAGTTCACTGTGCAGCAGCCTATCCAATGCCGGGTCAGTCAAGTGCCTTTTCAGCATTCCGTCCATGGCCACTGAAATAGAGCCGCTCTCCTCAGAAACAATTATAACAACGGCATCGGACTGCTCACTCAGGCCTATACCTGCCCGGTGGCGCATCCCCAGTTCCTTGCTGAGATTTGTGCTCTGAGTCAAGGGCAACACGCAGCCGGCAGCGGCTATCCTGCCTTCCCGGATTATCATGGCGCCGTCATGGAGAGGGGCTTTATTGTAAAAAATATTTTTAATAAGTTCTGCGGTCGTATCTGAATTGATAATTGTGCCGGTGCTCATTATGTTGCTGAGCTTTACGCTGCGCTCAAAAATAATAAGGGCGCCGGTACGGGATGCTGACATATCCCGACAGGCAAGTACCGTCTGGTTGATAGCGGTATCCATCACAGTTGTGGATGCTGTTTTCCCTGAGTGGAAGCTACTGCCCATACGCTCCAGCATCCGCCTGAGCTCAGGCTGAAACAGGATCAGCAACGCAATAAGCCCCAGCTCCACAGCTTTGCGCAGCAAATTGTTTATCATGGTCAGCTTGAACACTTCCGACAGCCACAGCACCACCAGCAATATCAGCAAGCCCTGGGCCAAGCTATAGGAATTTGTCTTGCGAAGAAACCAAATGGCTTTATATATGAGGTAGGCAACGATTATAATATCTATAAAATCGGCTACGCCGATGGTAAGCAGATAGTTTATATTCTCGCTTATTGCGTTGCTCAAAGCATCCATAAGACTTTCTCCATAAAAAATAGTAACAATATAACCTTTGAATTAGTCTATACCTATTAGAGCATTATATAACAAATTAAGGAAAAAGGCAACAGGATTAGCTGCCATGCTATAGTAAATCTTTTATGAATTGGCAGCAACCGTCCACCTCCTCAAAAGTATTGAAGGGTGAGAAGCTGAAGCGTACCGTGCCGGTGTCTAAGGTCCCTGCACTCTTGTGGGCATAGGGTGCGCAGTGCAGCCCTGTTCTGACGCATATACCCTCTTCCGCCAGGGCGGCGGCAAAATCTTCGCAAGAAATTTTTTTGCCTCTCACCGACAGGACCCCGCTCTGTTCCTTGCATTCCTCAGTAAAAAGCTCCAGCCCTTCAAGTTCTGCCAGCTTTTCTGTCATTCTCTTTAGCAAGCAGTTTTCATGCTTGAAAATCTCCCCTATTCCCCTGCGGCGTACATATCGTATCCCCTCTAACAGCCCGGCTATGCCGCATACATTGTGAGTTCCCGCCTCCATTCGATCCGGCAGGTATTCCGGCATATGCTGGGGTATGCTGTCCGTCCCTGATCCTCCGCAGAGCAGAGGCTCTCCGGCTTTTGCGCAAATAAGTATCCCGGTGCCCTGGGGGCCAAAAAGTCCTTTGTGTCCGGGCATGGCTATATACTCTGCCCCAAGGCGCGTATAGTCTACTTCCAACACCCCGGCAGATTGGGAGGCATCCACTATCAGAGGGACACCTTTATCATGGCAGAGGCGGGCAATGTCATATATGGGCAGGATAAAGCCGAATACGTTGGACACGTGAGTGCACACTGCCAATTCTGCCCAATCCAGCTCCCTTTCAAAGGCATACAGTATCTCCTCTCCGTCAAACACAGGTGAAGATGCCACATGTATATCAGCTCCAGCGGTGGCCAGAGGCCGTGTCACGGAATTGTGCTCATATCCGGAAACCAGCACCTTAGTGCCTTCTTTTGCCAGGTTGTTTATTGCGATATTGAGTCCGTGGGTGGCATTCATCGTAAATACTATCTGTTCAGGCTCTGGCACTTTAAACAGCTCTGCTGCCTCAACTCTGCAGTTGTACACAGTCTTTGCCGCCTGCATAGCCGGCTCATGGGCCCCTCTCCCAGGACTTGCCATTGTCTGCATGGCTCTGAGCACAGCTCTCCCAACTGCCAGTGGCTTTATCATAGTTGTTGCGGCATTGTCAAAATAAATCATAAAGCTCCCCCTTCCGCCGCTGGATACAAGGCTTTTGCTCCATTCTATCCAGCGGCAGACAGAGAGAGCTTTCATTGTCTCTTTGGCTCAGACTAGCTCCTGATATTCTCCGTTGTCTTTTCGGAAAAATAATTTTCCGCTGATCAGGTTATTCTTTTTGAGAAGTTCTCTGGCTTCCTCAAAGTGCCGGTACAGGGATACTCCATAACCGCAACCGTTGCTGCTCAGGCTCTGGGGAGCTTTCACCACTCTTGCGGAAATTCCGCTGCGCTCCAGCAGGGCCACGCTGCGCTGGGCATAGGTCATGGACCGGCACATAATAAGATATTGCATCATATTGCTCCCGATTCTCCGCACATGCGGCATAATAAGTCGTTCTGTGCAAAAAAGCTCCGCACAGCATGAAGCTGTGCGGAATCACACATAGGCGGTACATCGCACAGATATATTTCATCATATGCGCCGCTTTTGCCTTTGCTATTTACATTTTTCTATAAGGGCTATCCCGTGGGCAGCTATACCTAAGCCCTCGCCGGTAAATCCCAGACCCTCCTCGGTGGTGGCCTTCACGCTCACACAGTCAGTCTCAATCCCCATTGCAGCAGCCAGGTTAACTTTCATTGCATCTATATAGGGAGCCAGCTTCGGCTTCTGGGCCAGCACCGTGCAATCCACATTGCATATACTATAGCCCCTTTCCCTTAGGACACGGCATACTTCCCTTAAAAGTCCTATACTGTCTGCCCCCAGGTATGCCGGGTCATTGTCGGGGAAGAGCTTACCTATATCCCCGAGGGCAGCGGCGCCCAGCAAGGCATCCATCAGTGCATGGGTCAGTACATCTGCATCGGAATGGCCAAGCAAACCCTTTTCCCAAGGGATCTCCACACCGCCAAGAATCAGCTTTCTGTCCGGCACCAGGCGGTGCACATCGTAACCGTGGCCTATGCGCAAATCATTCACCTCTGCTTTTAAGTATGGCTTCCGCCAGCACCATGTCCTCAGGCAAGGTCAGCTTTATATTCCCCGCATCCCCCTCTACAGTATAGGTAGAAAAACCCATCATATCCACAGCTGAGCAATCGTCAGTTATTGGCAGGCGTTTCTCCACGGCTTTGGTCAATGCGCCCTTTATAATATCTGCATCAAATACCTGGGGGGTCTGAACACGGAACACCGAAGCCCTGTCAACCCCTTCAACAATAACCCCCCGGCTGTCCACCTGTTTGAGGGTGTCTGTGCTTGGAAGGACTGGTACGGCGGAGATGTGTTCGTTTGCTTCCTTTACTACTCGTTCTATGAGTTCCTGGCTTACCAAAGGTCTGGCTCCGTCATGTATGGCAATGAGTTTTGCACCCCTGCGCACGGCAGAAACCCCGGCCAGGGATGATTCAACCCTGGTGGCTCCGCCGGAAATGACCTGTGTCACCTTGGTGATATCATAGAGTTTTATCATGTCTGCAATGGCTGTGATTTTCTCCCTTTTTGTCACCACCACGATATCATCCACCATAGGGCTCTTTTGGAAGGCCATGAGAGTCCTGATAATTACCGGCTTTGCTCCCAAAGTCATGAGCATTTTATCTCCGCCCATGCGTTCGGAGCTGCCTGCGGCAACAACTACCACAGAACAGTGGGGATCTTTCTGCTTTCTCCTAAAGAGTTTTTTCAGTTTCATCTCCGGCGCTCCCTTTCTTTTTTAATTTGCAGCTGTTTATCAGCCCTTCAGCTGACGTTTCCTGTAAAAGTTCATCATGCCGTCCTGAAGATCTTCAAGATGCATCAGCATCTTGCCGGCACCGTAGGCGGCACAGGATACGGCGTCATCCACTACAACAGTACGGATGCCGGTACTGCGCTCAATAAGACGGTCTATTCCGTAAATAAGGCTTCCACCTCCGGACATTATAATGCCGTTCTTGTCCAAGTCTCCCACCAACTGAGGTGGCGTGCGCTCCAATACGGTGTGTATGGCCTCCAGGATGTGGTTCATGGGTTCCACGAAAGCCTCTATAAGCTCGGTGGAACTGACCTGCACGGTCTTGGGCAGACCGTTCGCCAGATCACGGCCCTTTATCTCCTCGTATCCAACATCCGGACGCTGGATGACGCAGCCGATGCTTCGCTTTAGTTCCTCGGCAGTGCTCAGGCCAATAAGCATATCATACTTCTGTTTTATGAACCTCACAATAGACTCATCAAAGCTGGCCCCTGCAACCTTTATGGATTCACATTCCACAACGCCGCCGGCGGAGACGATAGCTATCTCCGTAGTACCTCCACCGATATCGATTATCATGTGTCCGTCCGCCTTGGAGATATCCACGCCTGCACCCAGGGCAGTTGCAACAGCAGTCTCCAGCAGATAGACCTTCCTGGCACCGGCCTCTATTGCCGCGTCAATGACAGCACGCTCCTCCACACCTGTTATACTGCTGGGGACACAGGCCAATATACAGGGCTTGAAAAGGCTGAAAGAGGTAATGCGGTTTACCAGCTCCCTGAGCATTTGGGCAGTGATCTCATAGTCTGAGATTACGCCGGCATTTATAGGATGTATGGCCACAATGTTGGCAGGGGTGCGGCCCAGCATTTTCTGAGCGTCCTGACCGATTTTCAGAATCCTGCCGCTGAACTTGTCAACGGCCACTACAGTCGGCTCCCTGGCCACAACGCCCTTGCCCTGCTCAAAAAGCAGGGTGGAAGATGTCCCCATATCAACAGCAATATCTCTCTCAAAAAGATTCATGTGTGTCTCCTCTGTACTTTTGATTTTATATGCTATATATTGACTACTGTCCTTAAAAGCTAACTCTCTATTATATATTCAGCGCACAGTCTGCCGTCGGGAGTCCCGCCCCAGCCCTCCAGGCTTTGTCCCGAGAGGCTCTCCACGCTAACCGTCACAGACTTGAAATCTTCATCTATATCCAGGTCTACGTTATACTTACCAGTTCCCTTGAAATCATCGGCCAAAAAGCTTTTCCGGCCGTCGTCCTCCCAGTCGAAGTTCAGGGAAATTACCGCAGCTCCGGACTCCGGCAGAAAAATCAATTGGCTGACGGAACTGTAACTCAGTATCAACGTAGAACGGCAATCCCCGAAATCAAATCTAAATTTCTTCATCCAGGCGTCATCCCTGTCTGTGCCGCAAAACCCTGTCATTCCACCCACATTGTAAATTCCGAACACACCTTGAGGAACGACAGAACTGTTTATACGTACCCATGACAGGAAATTCTCATCTATCTCCTCCACTGGGCAGCCCGGCAGATAAAAGAGGAAAGTCCCAGCGTCGTCAAACCCGTATGCTTCGGAATATATATAACGGGTATCATCTTCTATATATTCGTCTCCCGGCGTCCCATCCAACTCCAGATATTCCAGCTCGGCTGAATAAATGAACTGACTGAGCTGCTCCGGCGTGGAAAACTTCCCGGAAAAATCGCACTTATATACAGTTCCCTTGGGATAGCCTTCTCCCCTAACGCCCATGTCCCAGTCCTGAAAGCTGCCTGTAAAGCTGCCGTCATCATTAAGCTCCATTACAGTCATCCAGCCTCCGGCACCGCTGGAAAAGCTAAACTTTGAAGGTAAGCCGGAATAAAAGCTATTTGTCTCCGGCATCTCGGCGATATCAGGTGTCTCAACAACATCCGGGGTCTTGGTCTCTGTCTGGGACATCTCAGTCTCCACAGGTCCAGGCGAGACTTCTTTTCCTGTTATTGTGCTCTCCGTACTTTCTTCGCAGCCTGGAAGGATAAGCAGAGCAGCAACCAGGACAAAGGCCAATATTTTCTTTATATGCCGCCCCTCTTTTCTACGCTTATTTCTCACTTCTGGCCACGGCGGCGCAGTAGACCGCTGCGGCTCCGGCCTTTTTAAGCACTCCCGCCGCCTCGGACAAGGTGGCGCCTGTGGTGACTATATCGTCTATAAGCAGTATGGTCTTTCCCTTTATCTGCTCCGGTTTGACGCAGGCATATATGCCTTTCACGTTGGCCTTCCTCTTTTCCGGACTTCCGGTGCCGGACTGAGGCGGATTGTCCCTGAGCTTTTTCAGCAGTTTGACGCAGCTCATCCCCTGCCTTTTGGCAATAAGCCTGGCCAGAAGCTCCGCCTGGTCGTAGCCACGCTTTCTAAGCCTTCGGCGGCTCAAAGGTATCCAAGTGATAATATCGCAGGAAATGCCGTTTTCGTCAATACATTTTCCCATAAATTCGCTGTAAATATCTGCATAAGCGGTGAGAGATGAAAATTTATAACGATGCAGGGACTCCCGCACGGAGCCTTCATAATACAAGGGCGCAAGGCACTTGTCAACATTTTTGAAGCTCCGGACCTGCCCGTCAGGCGGGACAAAGGGCAGCTTACTCTCACAAAAGCGGCATACCCCCTTCACACCGTCAGGCAGCAGTCTGCGGCAGAAAGCACAGCGGGGTGGAAATACCAGATCCAATATCCAATCTATTATTTTCATTCCGCACCGCAGAGCTTTCTCAGCCGGACCCGCAGTGCGGTATACCGCTTGGACTGGCGCACATTGTCTATCATCTGATAGGCAGTCTGGTCATCTCCAACCATTATCATCAGTTCTTTTGCTCTGGTGACCGCCGTATATAGCACACCTCTGGTCATGAGCATTTGTGAACCGGGACTCAAGGCCAAAATAACGGCCCTATACTCACTGCCCTGAGATTTGTGGACTGTGACGGCCCAAGCGTGTTCCAGCTCGATCAGCGACTCGAAGCCAAAGCTGGAAACTCTGCCGTCAAAGCTCACGGTTATCGTCTCAGCCTCAGGGTCTATGCGCTCCACAGTGCCTATGTCTCCGTTATATATGCCTGTGCCGCTTTCCTTTCTTTCACTGTCCTGCCACATTATATCATAGTTGTTGCGTATCTGCATTACCCGGTCTCCCTCCCGGAAGACCGCATCGCCGAAGAGTTTCTCCCTCTTTTCCTTTCCGGCAGGGTTCAGAACCTCCTGCAGGCAGCGATTCAGATTTACCGTGCCAAGCTCGCCTTTCCTGGTGGGAGACAACACCTGTATATCCTCGGGGGGTATTCCCATCTTCCCCGGCAGGCGTACGGAACAAAGCTCTGTTATTGTCTCTACAGAGCTTGCGGCTTGGAGACGCTTGAGACGGAAAAAGTCACCGGAGTTTTCTGCCAGATTGGGATGCTCACCGCGGTTTATCATGTGGGCATTGCGAATTATCCGGCTGCCCTCGTTTTGTCTGAAAATCTCCGTGAGACGAACGGTGGGTATGACCTGGCTCCTCAGAAGGGCGGAAAACACGTTTCCCGGCCCAACAGGCGGCAGCTGGTCGGCATCTCCAACCATGATGAGCCGAGCCTGGGGCGGCATGGCCCGAAGCAGGGCATCCATAAGGCAGATATCCACCATGGAGCTTTCGTCCAGAATAACTGCATCGCAGTCCAGCCGATCTTCCTCGTCCCTGGTAAATATTACCCGGTCCCCTTCCTCGTCAAACCTAGCCCCAAGAAGCCTGTGGACCGTGCTGGCCTCACAGCCGGTAAGCTCAGTCATGCGTTTTGCCGCCCGCCCTGTGGGTGCGGTGAGTAATGTTTTCAGCCCCAGCTGCTCAAACAGAGCCAATATTGCCCGTACAGAGGTGGTCTTTCCGGTGCCCGGGCCGCCGGTTATCACCAGCAGCTGGTTCTTCAGGGCCAACTCCAGGGTCTTGCGCTGCATTGGAGCGTATTTAATCCCCTGGTTCTTTTCCAGCTTAGCCAGAAGCTTGCCTGTATCCGCCCGGTCATTGAAGCGCTGTTTGCTCATAGCGGCAAAACGCTCTGCGGCATTGGTCTCAGCCTCGTAAAGCTCAGGCAGATAGCAGGCACGGCAGCCCGCCACCTCTTCATAACGCAGCTGTCCATCCTCAATGAGCTCAGTTATGCACTCCTCGACCGGCTCAGTATCCAGCCCTATAAGTTCAGCTGTAACTGCCGAAAGTTTTTCCCGGGGAATGAAGCAGTGGCCATTGCCGGTATTGTGGGACAGCTCAAAGAGCACGGCGGCTCCGATCCGGTTCTTGCTGTGTTCTTCGATGCCCAGTTCCAGAGCCATAGCGTCGGCCTCAGCGAAGCTGCCGCCTATCATGCTGCCGGTGAGTATGTAGGGATTTGCCCGAAGAGAATCCAGAGCCTCATCCCCATAATATTTGTACATACGCATGGCAAGGATAGGCCGCAATCCAAAGGAGCACACAAATTCCATCAACATTCGCACTCCTGCCTGGCGGCGGAAGCTATTGGATATCTGCTTGGCCTTGGTCTGGCTGATGCCTCGAATCTCCGCCAGTTGCTGCCAGGAGTTGAGCATCACATCCAAGGTTTGGTCTCCGAAGCGATTGACTATCAAGGAAGCGGTAGCCGGGCCTACTCCTTTCACCGAGCCGCCCGCCAGAAACTGATAAATGGCGTTGGTACTGGTGGGCAGCAGCCTCTGGGCAAACTCCGCCTTGAACTGACGGCCGTGGACGCTGTGGTTTGTCCAGCTGCCGTTTATTATCATGGACTCTCCTGCAGCGGCATAGGGGAAACAGCCCACCACCGTGAGCGTTTCCCCGCTGTCATTTTTCAGCCGGAGAACGGTGTATCCGTTCTCCTCATTTTTATATATGATGTTCTCTACCGTGCCGGATACTTCCAGCAGCTCGTTTTCCTGCTCCATGGGGATTCTCCGTCCTCAATAAATGTAACACAGCCGTATCTCTCTGCCAGAGTTCTGGCTGCTGCCCTGGTTTCTGCATCCAGAAGGCCGCCATGTATAATGATCTCGCCGTATAGTCTGCCGCTGACCATAAACTGCATCAGTTCCCTGACGCTCCGCTCCAAGCGGGGCTCATAACCTCTAACCGTGAGCAGCAGGCAGCAGCGGCTGTTTCTGCCAAGCTTTACCTTTGCCGGCAGCTTTCCCGCCGCCAGATGCATAAGCAACATACAAAGCAGAGCGGCAGCAATTATGGCAAAAGCCCTGTACACCATCTGCACCTCCCCACCTATAATATGGGCAGGAGTAGTCCCAGGTCACTTGAGCAAGGGCTTCAAAAACTGGCCGGTGAAGCTTTCCGGGCAATTTGCGCAGTCCTCCGGAGTCCCGGCAAAGACCAGTTCTCCGCCTCCGTCTCCTCCCTCGGGACCCAGGTCGATAATGTGGTCGGCCACTTTGATGACATCAAGGTTATGCTCGATGACCACAACCGTATTCCCCGCGTCGGCGAACTTATCAAGAATGTTTATGAGCCTGTGTACATCGGCAACATGCAGTCCCGTTGTAGGCTCATCCAGCACATATACGGTGGAACCCGTGCTCTTTTTTGAAAGCTCGGTAGCCAGCTTCACCCGCTGGGCCTCGCCGCCTGACAGAGTGGTACTGGACTGGCCCAGCTTCACATAGCACAGGCCCACCTCATAGAGGGTCTTTATTTTGCTGTAGATTTTGGGCTGGTTCTCGAAGAAACCGCAGGCTTCTTCCACCGTCATGTCCAGTACGTCGGCAATGCTTTTGCCCTTGTATTTTACTTCCAGTGTCTCCCGGTTATATCGCTTGCCGCCGCACACCTCACATGGCACATACACATCCGGAAGGAAGTGCATCTCCACTTTTAATAATCCGTCGCCGCAGCAGGCTTCACAGCGCCCGCCTTTCACGTTAAAGGAGAAGCGCCCCTGGTTGTAACCACGGAGCCTGGCGTCCTGGGTGGAAGCAAAGAGGTTCCTTATATCGTTAAACACGCCGGTATAGGTGGCAGGGTTTGAACGGGGTGTGCGGCCTATGGGACTCTGGTCCAGAGCAATGACCTTGTCCACATATTCCAGACCCTTTATGCCGCCGCTTTTTCCCGGCCTTACCTTCACCCGGTTCTTTTCCGCCGCCAGTGTCTTGTACAGTATTTCATTTATCAGCGAGGATTTGCCGCTGCCGGACACTCCGGTAACGCAGATAAGTTTGCCCAGAGGTATCTCCACATCAATGTTTTTCAGATTGTTTTCTCTGGCGCCGCATACTATCAGGCTCTTGCCATTTCCCTCCCGGCGCTTTTCAGGCACCGGTATGCTCATTCTGCCGCTGAGATACTGTCCGGTGACCGACCTGGGGCAGGCACAGAGATCCTCCACCGTGCCGGCGCAGACCACTTTGCCGCCGTTGACTCCGGCTCCAGGGCCGATGTCCACTACATAATCGGCAGAACGTATGGTATCTTCGTCATGCTCAACCACGATGAGGGTGTTTCCCAGATCCCGCAGCTGCTTGAGTGTGTTCAGCAATTTCTCGTTATCTCTCTGGTGCAGACCTATACTTGGCTCGTCCAGGATATACAGCACGCCCATGAGGCTGGAGCCTATCTGGGTTGCCAGGCGTATGCGCTGGCTCTCACCGCCGGATAAAGTGGCGGCAGAGCGGGCAAGAGACAGATAACCCAGGCCCACGCTGGTAAGAAAGCCCAGGCGCGCTTTTATCTCTTTAACTATGCGCTCGGCTATTATCTGTTCCTTTTCGCTGAGCTGAAGGGAATCTATGAATTCCAGCGCTTTGAACACAGACAGAGAGCAGAAGTCTGCAATGTTCATCCCTCCCACCGTTACAGCCAGCGCGGTTTTTTTCAGACGCATGCCGCCGCAGTCCGGGCAGGGAGTCTCCGACATGCACTCTTCTATATCAGCTCTCATTGCCGGACTCTGGGTCTCCCGGTAACGGCGCTCCAGATTGTTGACGATACCTTCAAATTCACGGCGAATGACACCGTAGCCCTCGCTGCGCTCATATCTAAGCTGCAGCGGCTCCCCCTTGGTGCCGTAGAGTATTGCGTCCAAAGCCTCTTTTGACAGAGTATTTATAGGCTCTGTAAGCTTGAAATGGTATCGCTTTGCAAGAGCATCGAAATACATGCGGGAGATGGAATCCCCCTTTATATTGTTCCAGCCGGAAGCAACTATGCCCCCCTCCGAGATGCTCAGCTCCGGGTTAGGCATGATTAGCTCCGGGTCCACCAGCAGCTGTACCCCCAAGCCTGTGCAGGTAGGACAGGCACCGTGGGGGTTATTGAAGGAAAACAGTCTGGGCTCCAGCTCCTCTAAGGAAATGCCGCAGTCATCGCAGGCATAATTCTGGGAGAAGCTCATTATTTCTCCTTGGGGTACCAGTTCGATATACAAAAGCCCGCCTGACAAGGCCATAGCTGTTTCTGCCGAGTCGGTGAGTCGACGGCCCAGATCAGGCTTAATGACCAGCCTGTCCACAACTATCTCTATGTTGTGCTTTTTGTTCTTTTCCAGTTTTATCTCTTCCGACAGGTCATAGGCAATACCGTCCACTCTCACCCTGACATAGCCGGATTTCTTGGCATCCTCAAACACCTTGGCGTGCTCCCCTTTTCGGGAGCGAACTACGGGAGAGAGTACCTGTATCCTTGTGCCCTGGGGCAGTTCCATTATTCTGTCCACTATCTGGTCTATTGTCTGGCGGCGTATCTCCTTGCCGCATTTGGGACAGTGAGGTATGCCTATCCTAGCCCAAAGCAGGCGGAGATAGTCATATATCTCGGTTACGGTGCCAACGGTGGACCTGGGATTTTTGGACGTAGTCTTCTGGTCTATGGATATTGCCGGAGATAGGCCGTCTATATAATCCACATCCGGCTTATCCATCTGTCCAAGGAACATCCTGGCATAGGAGCTCAGGCTCTCCACATAGCGGCGCTGACCCTCAGCATATATGGTATCAAAGGCCAAGGAAGACTTGCCGCTGCCGGACAGGCCCGTGATTACCACCAGCTTGTCTCTGGGAATTTCCAGATCTATGTCCTTTAGATTATTTTCTCTGGCGCCTTTAATGTATATCTTATCCTGCATAATCAATCCTCAGTAATCACATCTGCGTATTTTCCCCGGGTTAACGTCAAAAGGTCTTCCGGTGCAAGTTCCACCTGGTAGCCTATCTTCCCGGCACTGACCACTATTGTATCCAGCTGCTCCGCGCCGGAGTGGAATATGGTGGGATACTGTTTTTTCATGCCCACAGGGGAACATCCGCCGCGGACATAGCCAGTGAGGCCAAGCAGCTCATTCACATGTATCATGGCAACAGACTTCTCTCCCACAGATTTGGCCGCTTTCTTAAGATCCAGTTCAGCCGCTACAGGGACAACAAAGATATATATGCCTTTGCTTGCACCTCGGGTCACCAGCGTTTTAAAAACCTTCTCCGCGGGAACACCAATGAGCGCAGCGGCGGTGATTCCGTCTACGGCAACGCTGCTATGCTGGTATTCATGGGCAACATATTTTATTTTTTTCTGCATCAAAAGACGCATTACATTGGTTTTTTGCTCTGCCATCGCATGTCCTCCTCGGAGAGTTTCAACACTTTATTATACCCCGCTTTCCACCAGCTTTCAACAGCTAAATACATATCTTATTTTGGACAGATAAAAACAGGAAAAGCCGGAGGAAAACTGAGCTCAGCTTCCCTCCGGCATGATGCCGTACAGTAAATTCAATTTACGGGATTTTGAAATCTGGAGAGCATATTCTCCACACTGCCCCCCAGCATTTTTATAAGGCGCTCCTGAGTAATGACTTTTGGAGCCTGCATGTTCATATCCATCCACTGGGATATAAGGCCTATTATTCCGTTGGAGTAAAATTCAATGACAAAATCATAGTCCTGCTTATCTATATTCATACCTTCGGAGACGATATCCGCAAAGCTCCTTATGCAGCTTTCAATACGTCCTTTCAAGAATTTGAGCATGTACAGCCTGCTGCCGGAGTTGTAGATATTAAGGGCAAAGCTGGCGTTGTCATAGAGGTACTGGAAAAAGACCATTACGTCTTCCTGCCAGCGCTCATAAATGACTTCCTTTGGCAGGACCCGGTTGGCATCTTCTTCAAATACCCACTCCAAAAGGTCATATACATCGTCAAAATGATAGTAGAAAGTCTGCCTGTTCACATTACAGATCTCCACCAGATCCTTGACAGTAATCTTTGCAATAGGCTTGACCTCCATCATTTGTTTGAGTGCGTCAGCAAGAGCACGTTTTGTCGATGAAGCCATCCTTCCCTCACTCCATTTGTCTTAGATTGCTGATATTATATCACAGCTTTTGTCGATTAGTAAAGTCTTTTCGCAATAAATGTATAAACATTCTATAAAATTTGCACAAGCAAATGTTCTCAGCTTTCCAGGCAAGCACTGCATGGGCTGGGGCGGAATTTTATGTACACATAAAAAGAAAGAATCACAGTCAGGCTGTCCGCCGTCGCCTGGGACCATACCAGGCCGAACATGCCGAAAAGGCTGTTCAGCAGGAATAACATTGGGATATTGAATACGAGCCAGCGTGTGACACCCAGAAACAGTGATATCCGCCCTTTTCCAAAAGCCTGGAACAGATATACTGTAAAAAAGCTCAGAAACATCAAGGGTGTAGCCAGCACGCGTATCCGCAGAAATTGGGCAGCCAATGTGACGGTATCGGCATCGGATATAAACAGCCTGGAAAAATCCAGAGCAAAAAGCTCATACAGTATTATGCTCACCGCCGCCACGGCCAGTCCTATTCCCCGCGCCAGACGGACAGTGTCGCTCATGCGCTTCCAATTGCCTGCGGAATAGCTGTAGGCAACCAGAGGCATCATCCCTTGACATATGCCTATGCCCACATTCAGCGGGAAGCGCTCTACCTTCAGAACTATGCCTACGGCAGCCATGGCCAGATCGCTGTATGAAACCATGAGCTTATCTATGATTACATAGTCCATATCAAAAAGGAAAGTCGCAACAGCCGACGGAATGCCTACAGCAAATATGGCAAGAATACCGGAGCTGCTGGGCAGACCCAAAGAAGGAGAAAAGCTTATGACCGAGCCTTTGCCCATCCTGAACAGTACCACGGCAAAGAACAGCAGCGCCACACAGTTGGACAAGCAGGTGGCTATTCCTGCCCCCAGTACTTCATAACCCTTTGGCATAAGAACAAACATAAAAAGCGGGTCCAAAGCGATGTTCAGAAGCCCGCCGAGGATTATTCCGGCACTTGCCTCCCTGGAGCGCCCGATACTGCGTATCAGGTTGGACAATACATTGGACAGGACCGTGGGTATTCCTCCCACAACAATTACACAGAAAGCATACTGTCTTGCGTATGTATAAGTGTTCTCACCTGCCCCCAGCAGTTTAAGCAAGGGTTCCATATAAATCCCCATACCCAAGGCAAAAGCAGCTGAGATAAAAGCTGCAAGATACAGGGAAAAGGCGCTGACCTGTCTGGCCTCATCTTCCCTCTCCTGGCCCAGAAGCCTGGAAATCAGTGAGCCTCCACCTATCCCAGCAAGACCCGCCAGGCAAAGGCTTATGTTGAATACCGGCAAAATAAGTGATGTACCCGCCACCATATATGGGTTGTTTGTTTGGCCTACGAAAAAGGTATCTGCCATATTATAGATGAGAAC
>ERZ827478.840-NODE-840-length-26920-cov-4.379155_pt1 | contig 26920 bp, 29 predicted proteins | sample MGYA00519705_ERZ827478 | MGnify/ENA primary metagenome ERZ827478 (study PRJEB31778, sample SAMEA3449318) | human gut metagenome | biome: human gut; feature: human-associated habitat; material: faeces | place: United Kingdom | collected 2010/2012 ... | reverse complement strand
ATGTCGATTCGGCTTGCGAGCATGGTGCCCATGCCTCCGTCAAGCAAAAAGCAGCGGTTTTCCCCTCAAAATCTGAGCGGGAGCCGCTGCTTTTTTATTGTGATATCCGCCCTGAGCGGGCATACCCCCCTCCAGAAAAACAGCTCCGGGCATTTGGCGCTATTCGTGTGGGTGCCGGACATAGTCCACAGCCTCGCGCGCACACGCGCGCGCATGGCATCAGGCCTGCCGCCTGAGAAGGGCGTCCGCTATGCACTCGCTGGCCTGGGCGTCTGCTTCCGCTATAAGGTGAGAATAAATGTCCAGTGTGGTAGAGGTCCGGGAGTGGCCCAGACGCCGGGACACCGTTACAATGTCTTGGCCGTTGTTTATGAGCACTGAGGCCACAGTATGGCGGAAAGCATGGGGATTTATATGAGGCAGCCCGTGGCGCTTGCTGAAGTCTGATACCCAGGCAGATATGCTGCAGGGATTGATGGGCTTTCCGTTGTCCTGGATAAACAGGTAATCGGTCCCCGCCCAACGGTCTCCGTTCTTGAATCTGAGTTCCACCCACCATTGGCGGTAGTCTCTGAGCAGCTGCATGGTTTCCTCCGGGAGCTTCAGATATCGGACGTCCCCGGTTTTCGTGGTGTTTTCGTATATGCCCGGCTTCGGGTCATAAAGCAGGCTGGAGTCTACAGTGATAACCCCGCTCTTAAAGTCTACTTTAGACCACTTCAGAGCGGCGATCTCTCCCCGCCGGCAGCCGGTGACTATCAGCAGATTTACAATCGTCCGCCATTTTATGGGCTCAGTGTCCAGAGCGTCAAGAATGGGCGGAAGTTCTGAGGGCTGAAAATAATTGACCTCTTTTCTCTCCACCTTCGGAGGCGTGGCTTTATCGGCGGCATTGTACGGGACTATCAGCTCCCGCTCAGCCTGGGCAAGTATGGTGTGTATACAGCGGTGATATTCAAGAATTGTTTTATTGGCCAGTGAGCGGGAGTCCCGCTCTATTGAGAAGCTGTGTTCCAGGGAAATGCCCAGGGCTTGGCACAGCTTCTGGGCGCTCTCCTCGCTTACAGTACGGCCCAGACAAGCAGCGTCCACCGTAGCAGCTGATAGCCCGGCGGCATCAGCAGCGGCCTTGTGAGACATTCTGCGTTCCTTCAGCGTGGCTGAGAGGTCTATTGTGGGCCTTGCCTTTGCCGGGCCGCTGCGTGTCCCCTGGGCGGCCAGGGCCTTATAAAAGCGGTTGAGGTGCTGAGGCCGTATCTCTGACAGCTTCATGTGACCTATGGCCGGGTTTATGCGCTGCAAAAGGAAGCGGTATGAGGAAATAGTCTTAGTCTTGGCCCCGCTCCGCTCCTTCAACTCCAGAACATAGGCCGCATATTGTGCAAAGCTCTGCCGGTTGTCCGCTTGGTATCCCAGCTCAATCTCCCGCTCAAAGTCCAGCGCCGCCCGCTGGAGGGCCTTTTCTGTCTGGCGCTCAGTCATACCGGGAGCGGGTCTCCAGGTCTTGAAGTGGCGGATCTGCTTCCCGTCCATATCCCGCCCGGTGGTTACGGTTATCTTATAGGCCGTCCCCGTTTTTCCCTCAATCTTTTTTATATTCGCCATGGCTGCGCCTCCTTGTATTTACTGAATCGTTACAAATTTTCAGGCTGCTGGTCAATGAAATCGTCTTTACATTCATTTGATATTTATTATACTTAACATAAAGCAATAATCAACATCGTTACAAAGATAAGGAGGACAAAATTATATGGTGTCTGATGAAATGCGAGAGATAGCCCGGCAGGAAAGGAACCGTTATGCCCGTGAGTGGCGTGCAAAAAACAAGGAGAAGGCCAGGGCCATTACAGAGAATTACTGGATGCGGAGGGCCGAGAAAATAAGAAAGGAGCGGGAAGCATCTGAAAATATAAGCAATAACAGCACGGAGGCCGCCCATGTTTGAAATAACTATAAGCATTCCTCAGCCCACTCCTGAGACCTTTTCAAAGTGGCTTGCTGAGCATCCCACAGAAATGAGCCGGGCTCTTTATGGGAAAACCCGCTCAGACTTTTGGGACATGATAGATTCAGGGGCTTTCCTGAACAATGACAGGGAGGTGCTCTTATGATACGTATGCGGACGATAGATCAGGCATATGCCTGGCTCGTCCAGCAAGACCCGGCAACGGCTATAACAAAGACGGCTCTGCGGCGGCTGGTTACTACCAGGAAGCTGCCCAGCGTTTTGGTGGGCGGCAAGGGCGGCAAATACCTTGTGAGCCTGGAGGCCCTAGAAAGCTATCTGAGCGGTTCCAAGGTGGTACATATGTCAGAGGATACCGGCGGGGCCGCCAACGTATAAACCCGCTCAGAATAGCAGAAACAAGGCGAATAAGTCCCGCTCATTTTTGATAATCTGAGCGGGACAGAAACACACCGCTCCGGCGGTGCTGGGGAACTCGATATGCGCAGGATTTAGGACGAAAACACTTTGAGGGCATTTAAATGGCTGCTTGCACAGAATGGTATACCAGGACTACCCGATGCCGTAACGGCATAACGGAGAAAACAAAATACCCTGTCCGATATGCAGACGGCCGGCCCGGACGCTCCGCCCGGCGCAAAGCAGCCCGCAAGGCAGGGAGAGCGGGAGACAACGCCGAACGGATATTTGCCCGGCTGCTTAACAACAACTTCACAGAGGGCCGGGCCGTCCACTTGGCTATGACCTATTCCCCGGCGGGATATAGGCGGCTGGAGGCCAGGGCAGCGGCCATAATGCAGCAGCTCCCCGGGGTCTCTGAGCGGGACGCCATGTTCCGGGCCGCTCAAAAGGAATTTGAAAACTTTGTGCGGCGTGTACAATATGAGCTAAAAGGTTTTGTGTATATTGCCTCCACCTCGGATATGGACGGAAAAAGCCTGGAGCCTGAGCGGGTACATCATCATGTGATCATTGAGCGGGAGGCGCTGGAGATCTGCCGCCGCAAGTGGGACAAATACGGCGTTATATATGAGCGGGAGCTGTATTCCTCCAACGGCGATTTTACGCCCCTGGCAAGCTATATAATCAAACAAGTGCGGGAAGTCCCTGGCACCAAGAGATATACTCACAGCCGCAATATAGAGCTCCCAGAGGCCACGGAGCCCCGCCTGGTGACCAGATACTCCGCAAGCGAACTTAGCATTCCCAGCGGGGCCCAGCTGCTCTATAGAAGCCCTTTCACCTTCGGCGCCAGTCAGTATGTGCGATATCGTGAGCCGGTACGGCAAAACAGAGGCCCCACAGGGCCCCTGCACAGTTCGCCAGGTCTATGTTCTTACCGGCCGGAAGCCGTCCCGCTTTGATTGGCAGTTTACATCACTCAATCTCCTTTTTCGTTTACCTCGCTCCTGACGTATACCGGCGACTCTTCCAGCATTATAAATCGTCCCCAAAAAATGGATGAGGTTTTCTTCATGGCCATTCAAAGGGCGTGCGCCAAACACATCCAGCATACTTTCCAGAAACTCCTTTTCATCCGGCATCCAGGAGCGCAGATAACAAGCCTCACGGACTTTTGAAAGAGTGTTCATGCCTTCTCCCTTCCTACATATGCCCTCGTAAAGGCGTATATAACCCGTATTGCTTCACCCGGGGCGCTGTTGAGACAGTCCACAACAGCCTGTATATAGCTTTCCCGGAGTTCCTCGCTCATTTATTCCACCTCCTTTATGCCACTACAAAGCGGCGTATTATTGACTTGCGTGTGAAGGCTGCGGCCACATCGGGCAGAGCCTTGGTCAGAGCCTTTGTGTCCACCCTGGAGCTCTCCACGCTCTTCCAGGTGATTTTATATTCCCCGGCTCTCAGCTCCTCAGAGCTGCCCATATAGGCCTTGATCTCGTCCTTCAAGGCTTCCGCCTCTGCCTGGGCGTCCTCCGCCATGCGCTGCATCTCTCTGAGCAGCTTCACCTTTCTGATAATGTCCTGTTCGCTCATGTTCTGGGCTCCTTTCAGCTTTTGGCGCCGGGGGCGTGAGTCCTGTTCGTGACCTGCCTACTGGGGGAATGCGTTTCCCCGGCCCTGTGTTCCCGGTTGAGGGCTTCCGCCTCTCTCCCTCTGTTGTGATTACATTATACTATATCGCATTCAATATATCAATTGGCAAAGGCAACAATATTGCATTCGATATATTGTCTATATTGTATATTGCATTCAATAGACAAACGTGCTATAATATAGCCATAATGGGAGGAGTGGCCGGTATATCCAGGCCGCCCACAGGAAGGAGCCTGACAATGGCCGTCACGAAAGCACAGCAAAAAGCGGTAAGCAAGTACATGAAGGAAAACTACGATGTTTACCAGATTAGAATGCCCAAGGGCAAGAAGGATACCATAAAGGCCCATGCAGAGGCCAGGGGCGAGAGCGTCAACGCATTTATCAACCGGGCCATAGATGAAGCAATGGAGCGGGAGGCGTAGAGGTGAAGATATATACCATTATTGGCGGGGTGAACGGCACCGGGAAGAGCAGCCTCACCGGCGTTCTCAAGACCCAGACCACAGACCTGGGCATTATAATTGACGTGGACAAAATAACCGCCCAGAATGGCGGAAGCGCCATACAGGGCGGGAAAATCGCTCTTGAGCGTATAAAGGACTGTCTCAGCAAGGATATCAGTTTTACCCAGGAAACAACTCTCTCCGGGCGCAGAACAGAGATAACCGCCGCCCAGGCCAAGGAACAGGGTTATTATGTGCGTCTTTACTATGTGGGCCTGGACACCATGGAGGAGAGCCTGCTGCGTATAGAAAACCGGGTACGCCGGGGCGGCCACGATATACGGGATGAGGATGTGGAACGCCGCTTTGCCGGGCGCTGGGAATCTGTCTCCAAGGTGCTGCCCTATTGTGATGAAGCTCGCTTCTTCGATAATGACAACGGCTTTGTGGAAGTGGCTGAGTATCTAAACGGTGAGCTGCTGCTGAAGGGGGAGAACCGGCCCGCCTGGATAAAGGAACTGCTTGCCTATCTGTCCTCAAAGTAGGTATTCAAGCTCCTGAAGTTCTCCAGTCTGCCGCTATATTGCCCAAATCATTCAACGCTGAATAGTTTGTATATTATCCTGTAGAGCGGGAGCTCCGGGCGCTGCTTGCCCCGGTGCTCCCGCTCTTTATCCGTAGTTTTCGGATGCATACGCCGCCGCGAAACTACAGTCGAACCGTTCAAGTCCGACACCCCGACCGCTGAAATCCGACACTCTTTCCGCTGGTCCGACAGTTGGGGTTGTAAGCGTGGAGACCGGCTTATTTGTCAGCCTCCACGCCGCTTGACTTAGTCCATAATGCCTTTCCGTTTCCTCATAGAGTCGCCCTCAACTCGGATGATATAGGAGTCATATACGATTCGGTCACAGATGGCATCGGCCAGAGTCGGATCATATAGATTCTCATGCCAGCCAGGCACATCGAACTGAGAGCAGAAGATGGTGGAGGCCGTCTTGGATCTGGCTTCCACCAATTCCAGGACATCCCTCGCCTCGCTCTCTTTCAGCGGATACAGGAGCCATTCATCCAGAATCAGGAGCTTTGTTTTCTTCAGCTTTTTCATGTACTCCCGGTAGGACCCGTCGCCCCGGGCCATGGCAATCTCGACCAGAAGATCCGGCAGTCGGATGTATTTCGAAGTGTAGAAGTTCCTATTTGCCGCCATCCCCAGGGCGCAAGCCAGGTAAGTTTTGCCCGCGCCGGTGGCTCCCAGCAGGATCACATTGTGCGCTTCCTGTATGTAGGCACAGGAGGCCAGCCGCAGGATCTGAGATTTATCCAACTTCCGTTCCGGCAGATATTCAATATCCTCTACACTGGCGCTGGGAATGGCGTATCCCGCATTCTTTATGAGACTCTTTAAGTGGTTACTCTTTCTGGTTGTCCATTCAGCATCCACCAGAATACTGAATCTATCCTCAAAGGACATGGAAGCGAACTGCGGATCATCCATCTGCTCCTTGAATTGTTTTGCCATGACACCCAGCCGCATATCCTGCAGTTTGGAAATCGTTTCGTTGTTCAGCATTATTTATCCCTCCTGTAATATCCAGCGCCACGGGTGAAACTGTATTGGGACGCTTTCGCTGTGGCAGGTGTGTCTTCCTCTTCCGGCAGCTTGTCCTGACCGGATTTCAGAATGGACTGGATACTTTTCAGGCTGGGGGCCGGCGTGAAAACCAAAGCTTTTTTACAGGCTGCTTCCAGCCGTGCGGAGGAATATTTATCTGCGGACTTCAGCAGGGCCATGCAGGATTTGTACCCCTGCTGCTCCACCTTATATGTAGACAGAAATAGCTTTACAACAGTCGTCGTATTTGGGCCAATCTGTTTGGCCCAGCGGAGAAACCGGTCCCCGTTCCACTGCAAATATTCCTGGTGTTCCGGCGGCATATGGCTCTCATTTGTGCTATACTGGTTAGGGCGGCCGAGCAGCCGGGGATGAGATGCAATCCGGGTTCCTCCAAAGAATATCTCTACAGTGCAGCGGGTCAGGCGGACATCTACCTGCTGTTTGATGTATTCGTAGGGAACGGAGTAGTTCATCTTGTCGACGCTTACATGGTAGTTATACTGGACGGTGGCAACTTTCCAGACAGATAACTCAAAGGGTGTAGGCGGCAGAGGAAGCAGAAACAACTGCTCCTCCCGGAACAATTCTGCCCGGCTGCCTTCTTTTTTCTGGAAAGGCTTGTTATTGAAAACAGCCAGCTTCTCCTGAATTGCCCCGTTCAGTTCTTTCAGGGAGAGAAACTGCTGGTTTCTTAAAGCGGCAAGAATCCATGTAGAAACCACACCCACAGATCCTTCCACAAAGGCTTTATCCTTGGGTTTCCGGGGCCTGGCCGGGATGATTGCGGTTCCGTAATGCTCCGCCATTTCCTGGTAGGATTTATTCACCACCGTCTCTGACGAAGTGTTTTTAATGACACCGGTTTTGAGATTATCCGGCGTCAGGATCCGGGTCACGCCGCCAAAGAAACGGTATGCATTGACATGGGCAGTGATCCAGGCATCCTGCTTCATGTCCAGAAACGCTTCTGTGTAGGCATAACCGGAATACGGCAGGACAGCAATAAACAGATACGCATCCATCTGCTCACCAGTGTCGGTATCTACGATGTGTGCCGTCTGTCCAGCCCAGTCCACCTGCATGGCTTCACCGGGCTTGTGTTCCAGGTGCAGGGTGGCTTTGGTTTTGCGGACAAAGTCAGCGTAGTACTTGTTGAACTGGGTAGACTGATACGGCAGTTCACCGTTCGCTTGGCACTGCTCACAGTATTCCACCCACAACAAGCTCAGCGTTACACCACTCTTCTGCATCTCCCGGTGGATGTATTCATAGTCCGGCATCTTGTACTGCCGTCCCATAGATGTGGCAGGATACAGCTTTCTGGCCACCTCCGCTTCCCCCAGGGAACGAATATCCTCCCAGGTGATTCCTTTCTCCTGCGCTCGTTGCACCGTTGATATAACGGTACTCCGGGCACAGCCGCAGCTCTCCGCAATGCGGGTGTTGTTGATCCCGAGACTGTGCAGCCGCAGGATCTCCTTGTAATTAGTCATGTCCAGACCTCCTTCAATGAATTGCATCTTGTGATGCAGATCCATTATACGGGAGGTGTCTGACCAGCGGAAAGGGTGTAGGATTTGAGCGGTCAGGGTGTCGGAGTTGCGCGGTCAAGCTGTCTGTTCCCGCCCGGCGTATTCAGAAAAGTGCGGTTTTACCCGTTCTCATATTATCAGGAACTTTTTTACTGATAATTATGAGCATCCGATTTATGACGGTGATGTTAGGCTGACAGATATGATCTATTTGAGAAAAAATATATAGGAGCAAGCTTGCGGTTAACATAATGATTTAAAAACCATATCGGGGCAGTTGTCGGAGCTGTTCTGATACGAGATAAAAAAATAAACTGAACAAGCAACAACGGGTTGCTTGTTCGCAGAATGTGCGCATACTATAATATCTGCAAGGTGGTGATTTTAATGGATACGAAAGATATTATACTCCAATTGCGAACGAAAAAAGGAATGTCACAGGATGAACTTGCGGAAAAGCTATATGTTACAAGGCAAGCGGTATCCCGTTGGGAAAACGGTGAGACAATTCCGAATACAGAAACCTTAAAGCGGCTCTCAAAGTTTTTTGATGTTTCAATCAATACGCTTTTAGGTACGCCGAGAAAACTTATCTGCCAGTGTTGCGGGATGCCCCTTGGTGATGACACAATCATAAGTCATAATCATGATGGTACATTTAACGAGGACTATTGCAAGTGGTGCTACGCTGACGGGACATATACCTATAATGATATGGATGAACTGATTGAAGTCTGTGTTAAAAATATGGTAAGTGAGAGTTTCACCGAGGAGCAAGTTCGTTCTTATATGAAAGACCTGCTTCCTACATTAGATTACTGGAAGCACTACGATGAGCTCAATGACAATGGTCAATTTGAAAAATTAAAGCAGCAGCTAATTGGTGAAATTAACGAACTTCATATAGAAGGAATGCCAAAGATTAAAAAATTAAATGCTCTTGTAGGAAAGTTCGTTAATCTTGAGTATATGTTGCCAAACGGCAATTCGGTAAAATTCTTGGATGACTCAAAGACATATCTTGGGAATCAACTTGAAAGTGAGTTCGGCGGTGAAAGATATTTTGGAGTTGTCGCAAATGGGGATTTTTTGCTTGTATGTACTTATGAGAAGGGGATATTGAACCCGGAATTAGTGTTATATAAAAAAAGATAAAATACCGTGCTGTATCGGCTTTATAGATAAAAAAAGAAAAGAAATTTACAAAATAGTGATCGGTAGGATGTGCTGATTTTACATGAAAATATACCAGTGAAGATATTTTTTTCACCGCAATAGAACCAATGAATAGCCCAAAACGGAGAAAAGACTGAGGTCCATCACGCGCATACCACTGCTGAAGATGAGAGATAGGAGCAGACCATTGATTTCTCCAATGTGGGAATGTAGCAGCTGTTTTCGGATTTCGTAGACTTTGATACTTTCAGCAAGTCCGATTTCCGGGAAGTGTGTAAAGGGGATACGGACGAAATCCTAGACTAATTTATTCCATGTAGGAACTGTTTTTGCTATGGGAAGAAATTTAAACTTTCAACTTATTTTGGTGCATAATGTGTCGCACTTTTTCTGATAATTTGCGGCAAGCTTAGGTCAACCTTGTGCGATTGAATGTGCAGTATTCAGCTGCCGGACCATTTGGGCTTATATGTATGGCGGGCTTTTCCGCATTGTCTATATGTAGGCTGCCTGGGGATTATATCAGTTCCTGATGACTGTATTGGAAGGACATCCAAGCGTACAGATGATGCCGCCCTCCCTGTAACCAGACCGGATGTGCAATTCTAAGGCCTTCACGAGTTCCTTGTATATGTACATTGTTTGCCTCTTCTACTTGATGCCTAGAATTTTGTCCGCTCTTTACGCCCTGACTGGAACAACTTTTAAACCTAATATTGGAATACTAGTGGCGATATAGACAAGCAGCAGAGAAAACTGTTTCTCTAATCCAAGCCAGAGTAAAAATATATTGTTTCGTTTAGAACAATATGGATGATTTCACTGCGAAGTGCGGTATTCTGAAAGTTGCGACGGACATACAGACTGCAAGCTACCGAAATTGAATGCCATAGTTGACGAGGTAATTTTCTTACACTTGGAGAAAATAAAAGGAAGGCTGAGAGAACGTGGAGACTATCCAGCGTGAGAAAATGTTGGAGCATAAAGAATTCTAACTCTCATCCTTCACAATGCGAATAAGGTGCGCTAGCACATGGTGCAGAAATATGCCCAGGTAAACCACCGGTGTATTTCCGGAATACCCCGGCAGACAGTGCATTTTGCAAATCTAAAACAGAGAAAGGATTGCCGATACAAAAGCCAGCCGAAATGTGTCTCACCATGAGACACATTTTTTTAACTTCATTATAAAGCCTGCTGCAGATTTTTTAAACTCTGCGGCGGAGCTTTATATTAAATTTGCTTTGCGACTAAATATAGTTGCAAAAATCTTGCTTGCGTAGTATAATAATTGAGAAATGGAGACATACAAATGGGGCAGAAGGAAAAGCTAATACAGAAGCTAAAATCCAAACCAAAGGATATGACCTTTGAAGAAGCGGAGACACTATTGAAATATCTGACATATACTCGTTCAGACAAAGGCAGGACGAGTGGCTCGCGTGTGATGTTTATAAGCACAGAACATGCACCGATTTCACTGCATAAGCCTCACCCAAGAAAGGAACTGTTGGCTTACCAAGTCACACAGTTAATAGATATCTTAGAGCAGGAGGGACTCATATGAACAATACAATGGAATACAAGGGATATGTGGGAACCGTCGAATTTTCAGAAGAAGACAGTCTGTTCTATGGAAAAGTAATGGGAATACGTGCGCTGATCTCCTATGAGGGCACCAATGCAAGGGAACTTGTTGAGAACTTTCACGGAGCAGTAGACGATTATCTGTCTCTGTGCGAAGCAGAAAATAAAGAACCGGAGAGAGCCTACAAAGGAAGCTTCAATGTGCGCATTTCCCCGGAACTCCATAAGCAGGCGGTTATCTGTGCCGCTTCTCGCCAAATGACTTTGAACAGTTTTGTAGAAAGTGCAATGCGACAGGCACTCATATCTGCCAACTAAATGCGAAATCTGAAGGGTGCATTGCAAAATACGCCTAAAAAGGACCAGCGAGATTTGAAGCCCCAAGTGCTTCAAGTCTCGCTCTTTGCTTTACTATTAATGCGTGAGAAAAAGCAAGACCTGTATAAGGTATATGTCCACGCCAGACAGTGGATTTTGTAAGTCAAAACAGTATTATAGAAAGGCTATGCCGATACAAAAGTTATCCAGGAAATGTGTCTCACCGTGAGACACATTTTTTATGTAGGGAGGGAAGAAGAGCAGGCTAGTATTTACATTGGTACGTCGAATATATGAACATTATTTGTAGTGAATTGGAAAAGTATGTGCTTATGTATTTTAAAGTGTACACTTACTTAAGTTCATCAAACATTGCTCTGACACTGGGGGCGTTCTTTGTAAGTCTCTTTATGCTAAGCTCGTCTGCTTTTTTGTTAGCTAGTCGGAGATTGTTTTCAGAAGAAAGAAGTGCAGCTTTTATTTTTTGTAGATGGTCTATAGATTTGTCAATTTCTTCTACAGCGGTTTGAAATTTCTCACTTGCTAGTCGATAGTTACGGGCAAACCCTTCCTTAAACGCATTCATATTTTCCTCAAAATTGCGTATATCGACTTGCTGATTGCGGACAATTTGTAGTTCTTGCTTATAATGGAGGGCGTTTTGAGCTGCATTGCGCAGAAGTGTAATCATTGGAATGAAGAACTGTGGGCGTATGACATACATTTTAGGATACTTGTAAGATACATCAACGATTCCGTTGTTATATAGCTCATTATCGATTTCAAGTAAAGAAACAAGGATTGCATACTCGCAACCTTTTTCGTTACGGTCTTTGTCCAGCTCCTTAAAGAAGTCCTCGTTTTTGTGCTTTGTAGCAGTTTTATCCGCCTCGTTTTTCATCTCAAACATGATAGAAATAAATTCTGTACCATCGCTACCACATTCTCGATATATGAAATCACCCTTGCTGCCTGTTCTGGCATCATTGTCTTTCTCAAAATAGGCATTAGGAAATGCAGTCATGCGAATTGAATTAAATTGCGTAAGACAATGCTGCTCCAGGCTCTCACCAATCATCTTAGTAGACTGACGTGCTTTGAAATCCTTGTAGTATTCAATCTGCTCATCTTTGAGCTTAAGCTTTTCCTCGTATTGCTCCTGTAAGGCTTTTTCATTTAAACGGCTCTCAGTTTCTTTACTCTTAAGCTCTCCTTTTAGTTCAGCAATCTCGGTAGACTTTTGCGTAAGTTCCACATTTTTCTTCTCAACGGCTTCAGCGACGGCAAGTTTCTTTGCTGCCTCACTAGCGTCCATTTTAGCCTGTAGCTCAATGATTTTCTTGCTAAGTGCTGAGATCTTCTCATCCTTTTGTGCAAGACTTGCTGAGTGAGCCTTTGCCTCCTTGGTAAGTTCTTCGTTTTTCTTTTCTATTGCTTCAGAAACAGCAAGGTTTTTGGCCATTTCGCTTGCACTAAGCTTGGCTTGTAGCTCTGTAATTTCCTGATTCTTAGCGGAAATCTCTGCGTCTTTTTTTGTCATGCTTGAAGCATGCTCTTTTTCCTCCTGTAACCGAAGCATCTCAAGCTCTTGCTCCCGTTGGGATTCCAACTCCTTTTTCCTGCGGGTCAACTCTTTCTCAAATTCTTTATCGCGAACTTGCTGCGCAATTTGATCATAACCTGTTTCATCTACTTGAAATACTTGGCCACATTTGGGACATCTTATTTCTGGCATATGGCAATACTCCTTCCATAGTTAACTAGTCTGAGTTATATAAACTGAAAATTCAATTGTACTTAAGTCTTCTCAGCTCAAATGCAGGCATGGTTCCTTCGAGGACATCAACTACATGTTTACGTATTACTGGATTCTCAATAGCTCCAGACTCATAGCTAATTTGGTTTGTATCCTTATCTTTTTCACAATAAATAATTTGCTCTGCATCACACGCCACTGCAATATTGGGATTGTGTGTTACAATAATAACCTGGCGCTTTTGCTTTGCTCTACAAATACAAGGGACAAGCTTACTGTAAACGGACTGATTATCCAAGTTATCCTCTGGCTGGTCTATAATAATAGGTTTACTTTCTTTACTAAGTGCCAGATAGAAAATAAGTAGTACAATCCCACGCTCACCTGGGGAAAGTTCTTCCAAAGATCGGCCACCCATTTTAAGTTTGAAATTAACCCCTATGTATTTCAGGCCAAACACAAAATCATAAAACTCCTGCCGCTTAGCTACTCTCTTCTCGGCAGTTTCAAAATCATCTGTTATAACCTCTGCCATATCGTGCACAAAAGACATAACGCTATCTTCATTTGAAAAATCTGTGTTTTTAATGCAGGCTTCTATTTCTTGCAGTGAATTGTGTGAACGGCCATACTTACCATTAAATCTTTGGTTAATAAAATTTAGAACTGTGTGGGCAACATTAGTGTTCTTCATAAACACTTCTGCTTGAAAAAGCACGCCATCCTCAAGATCCCCGAGTAAATGTGTTATTTCACCCTGAATAGGCGCATAAATGCTTTGATATATCTTTGATAATTCCGTTATTCCTTTGTATATTCGTTTAGTAATGCCATCCCTTTCAATAACAAGTTTGTCATATTCAGAATCAAGTTTCGTGTCTACATAGTTAATTTCGTCCTTATAGAATTCAATAGAACCGTCTGTATCTCTATCACCAATGATTGCGCTTCGCTTTTCATTCCATTCAGCCAAGTCTGCAAGATATTTCTGATACATCTTTTCTTCAACATCTGCTGATGATATTAGTACTTCCTTTTCAGCCTCAAGGCTTGAGAGTTTTGCAGAAAACCCACCATCTTCTTCTGAAATAGATTTTTGTAGGCGTTTCTTATCTTCTTCTGCTTTATTTATCAATTCTACTAAAAAATCTCCTGGAGTTGTCAATTTTGCAACACAATCAGTTTCTTGAAGATTATATTTACCTACTAAAGCTTTAATTCTAACTTGAACTTCTTCAAACTGAGTTTCAAGTAGAGAAATTTGGGCTGCTACAGTTCTGACATCATCTAGGAAAGTATTAATTTCAGCAATTTTGTTAGTTGCCTTTTTTATCTCGTCCTTTTTTTCTTGGATGTCTTGGTTCAACAAATTAAGTTTGGCTTGGTATTCAACATCAGAATCCTTCTGTTCAGGCTCCTTTACCTCGACAGGTTTAGATTTTTCATGCCGTTTAAGCGTTTCTTCGGCGTTTTCCAAACTTTCAGATAAAATTTTCCGATATTCAGCTGTTTTTTTCCGCTCAAGCTTAATTATCCTCCTGTTAACATCCTCAAGCTTTATGCGTTCATCTTGGAATCTAATTTCCAGTGGTTTAGATTTTAATTTTACAAGCCCTTCAAGGTTTTGTGCATCACCACGATCTATTTTGTCTACATACGAGAAGATTACTTTGTCAATTTCTTTTTGAAAAATATCTCCAAAGTCATTACACACATCTTCAATATACTTTTGTGGTAAATACTGGGCATCCTCGATATGGCTATCCTCTTGAATCGCAGCTAAGTTGCTACAACGTGTTTCTCCGTCAAGCCAAGTCAGTGATGCATGGTAATCGTTTGCGTAGTTCTTAGGCAATTTTTTAAATCGCTTATCATTCAAAAATGATGCGCTTTCCATAGTGTTACATCGACAAAGATGACCGATTATATCAGAAAATGCACTTTTTCCACTTCCTTTATTCCCAATTACTGCAATCATGCTAGGATTAAGAGGAATAGAAAAATTAAACCAGTTAGAATCCTTGTTGAGTGGATGAGCTATGCGTGAGCATGATATGGAAGAAATATTATTTTGTTTATTTTTTGTTACTCTGTCCAGAGTAGGAGGAATGTTTCCAATATATACTCTTTCCTGTGGTTGATAAAGACATTGCTTGAGCCCGTCAAATGTTAGGTCAGCCTTTATCCATAATCGCTCTTTTACTTTATATTCCTTAGGTGAATGGTTGTCAGAACACATTATTAATGGTTTAGGTTGAATATCCAGGAAAACAAATTTTTGGTAATTATCTATATCTCTTTTTTGCCCAATTTCAAAAAAATGAATCGCATCAGCAATATCACTCTTAATTGCTTCCTTCACAGGAAGTGCATTGCTTATTTCCTTATCTATGCCATTTGTTTTTCGCCCTGCATGAATAGAAATTAATGCATCATGCCCTTTTGCAAAGTCAACGATATCCTTAAACTCCCAATAGATTGTTTCATCAGAGTTCTTGGACTTAGCTTTATCTCTTATCATAATTGCATCAAAATCGTCAGATAAAACCTTCAAATCTGATTTTTCAGAGAAAATGAGTATTAAGTGTAGATTGTTTGCCCCCTTATCAGTGCGAAGTTCTACACCTGGAAAAAAGACTATTCCAGGGGCTATGGAGCGCAAATTTTCAATTCTTTCTTTGTCAATTTTGAAATGGTCAGTAATTGCTACCGCTTTTATCTCATTTTTAATCAGTGCTTGACAAAGCAAATTGTCGGCATCATTACCTTTGTAGTCATAGTCATATGAAGAAGCTGTATGAATGTGCAAATCCCAACGATTCCATTCTGACCCACAACTATATAACACAATGTATCACTACTTTCTTTTTTTATTTTATATTATTATATTAATAAAATACCATAATATGGCCTATAAGTAACTATGAGCAAAATGCTATAATATAACGCTATCTAGTTCGCCTTATGAAGCCTTTTTAAGTGCAATAAAAAACTTGCTATAAATAACCTCTCCAATCCGAGATAATACCACACCATGTAGACCTGTTGTATCATGTTTTGTGGCCTCAACATGGCACCAACTTTCCGGACTTCATTCTACTTATACATATTTCTGGTACCACATACTTCCAATGCCAGTCTACATGGACTTTGCTGAGCTTACTAGCCTCAACCAGCTTCCCCAGAATCCGATTTGCGGTTACTGCCGAGACACTGCACAGTTGCCGGACATCGGCGTTCATATATAGTTGTGGGCTTTTAGGTAATCCTTAATCTTAGCCCAGCGCAGTTCTCCTTTATCTATATTTCTGTCACACCGCCCTACGGCCTTTATGAGAGCTTCCTTTATAGCAGACAGCTGAACTCAACAAATACAGTAGATTCCCTGTGCTATTGGAGCCATTGAGTGTAGCATAGTACTCCTGCTGGCGGTCATGGATAATGGACTCAACCGGGAGCCAGGTAAAAGCAGAGTTCCACTTAGAAAGAAGCAGGATATGCCATAGGCGTCCAACACGCCCGTTGCCGTCGGCAAAAGGATGGATAAACTCCAGCCCATAGTGGAACACACAGCTGCGTATCGGCATGTGTATCTGGCTGTCTATTGCCCTGTCCAGCAGCTCATTGGCAAGAGCCGGGACATCTTGGGACAGAGGACCAAAATGCAGGGCACGCCCGCCACTATAAACTATGCCCACAGGCTGGTTGCCGAATGCCCCGTATTCTACTACCAGATCATGAATCATAATACCGTGGGCAGTCAGCAAATTATTCATTGAGCAGGGGTCAAGCTCATCCAGCCACTCGTAGATCTCATAGGCATTCTTTACTTCTACAATATCCCTGGAAGGAGCCAGAACTCGCTCGCCATTGAGAACAGCAGTGACCAGTTCCAGAGATAGGATGTTCTGCTCAACGGCCAGAGAGCCATGAATGGCATGTATGCGGTTGTCCCGGTGTGCAGTAGGGATTGTACTGAACTGACTTCCGGCCTCCAGTTTTTCCACCAGTTCTGTGATTTCCACCACATAGTCGATAATTTGATTGTATATCTCAAATAGAGGCTTATTGTCCCTTATATAATACTCCGAAACCATAAGTATTTGCTGTTATTATACCATCCATCACTCATTTCATCAATCATTTATGAAAATATAATGAGCGATGGATGATATCAGATAAGGTTATTAAATAATGCTCACATGTTCCTATAATCAGCATCTTTGTATAAAAAGCAAATGCTGCCTATAAATGAAGCATCGATAAGATAGTTGGTTAAGCAAGTAAGAGAGTAGCATTGATATTAATCGCTATCGGCTTTTCCGCCGTGTTTTATATATTTTTTTCTCCAAATCTTAACTATCGCAAAAAAAATCCACAATAGTTTGCAATTTGGGAGGAAGCTTTAACCCTAAAATGGTAGAATTTATAAGTAACAGCTTAACCTCCGAAAAAATATAAAATAAGATGATTATGGTTCGAAGTGAAGAACCAGTGCCAATTATTTGACTGTCAATAAGATTCCCTATTCCAACAAGGAACAATATTTGAATTTTTTTGAAGGTACCTCTTAAAACAAGCTCAGAGGAAAATGTCTTGCTTATTACACAGCACATCAAATCAGAGAGAGAACGAAAACACATAATTGATATAAGAGTAATTAGAAAACCATCGCAGTTGCCAAAGAAGTAGTTTGTAAAACTACGGAATACAGAATAAGGGATAAAGCTCAATCCTATTTTCATATGTGTTCCTTTCCATAACAAAATAACAAATAAAAACACCAGGATAGACTGAGAAGGGTTGTTTACACTACTCAGTTACTACCCCGGCGTCCTCACAGCAAGAGTGCACATTCAGGTATGATAAATATTGGATGCTTACTCTCACATAAAAAATGATTTACACAGTGTGAAAGCCCAGTTTGAACACATCTTTCATATATATAAAACCACAGACATTGCTATTTTTAACAAAAGCCAAAGCTAATTTCCCGTTAGCATTCACGAGAAAGCAAAGAAGCTTTTTTTCACCATGATCTGTATAAACACGGCTTATAATGTTACAACTACTAATCATGCTGGTTATGGTATCCATATATCCACTCCTCTACATAAAAAATGTAATAACTACTTGTCATCCCATACAGGTGTGCATATATTTAGGCATGAAAATAGCGCGGTCAGGCTTGCTTATCCTGCCACGCTTGCTCCACTCCAACAAATATAGCTAGCTATCCCTTGGGATGAAATAAGCATGGTAAGATGAAATTGTTAAAAAAGGTTAGTTCAGTTGCTATGTATTTCATCGTACAACCCTCCATTCTCCCAGCGGCATACTGGTTAAAATTATCAATACGTGAATCTTTGTTTGCATCAGCTATTGTAACACTCATTTGTCCTATTTGCAAGGCGGAGATATGCCTCAAGATTATATCTTTATATTATAGTGCCTTTGTTAAAGATTCTGAAAAATCTGCCATTCAAACAAAAAACTTGACATGTAATTTTAATTTTCGATAGACTGCAAAAAAATTAACGTGGGATTTTGCGCGGGAAATAAATACACATCTTGGAGGATGAAAATTGTACCATAAAAGTGGACACCAGAAATAGTTAAAAGCTCGTTCGGAATACGATATCCGATTCCGGAGTGAAGCCTAGAAGAATTATAATACAGCTCAATATACTTCGTGATTTGAACAGACGCTTCTTTGAATGTGAGATGCCGGATATCTGGCATCTCACATTCAAAAGTACGCCAGAAGCTCTCGAGCGGCTGGTTATCATTCGGCATTCCAGGCCGAGACATACTCTTTTGGAAATCAGCTGCCTCAACAAGGATTTTTGTACTCTTAGCGGTGTATTGGCAGCCTCTGTCACTGTGGAAAATAGCGCCCTTGGGACGGTGGGGATTTCTTCCCACAGCCATTTTAAAGGCATCTTGGACAATGGTCTGCGTCTGTGTCTGGGCGACAGACCAGCCTACGATCCACTTTGTTCCAACGTCAATGATGCCGCAAACGTACAGTTTGCCATCCTGACACTTTATCTCGGTAATATCCGAACACTATAAAGCGTTTGTCTCTGTTACAGAGAACTTATCCTTTTTCAGGTTCTCTTCGATGTAGGCGCTTCTCTGACCTTGGTCTTTCTTGACCGCCCTGTACGCCCGGTTTTGGCTTTCAACCCATGTTCCCGCAGGATTCGGGCGATCTTTGATTCACTGATCTGGATTCTTTCCGCCTACGATGCCTTTTTGATCCGAATTCTTCCGTAATTTCCATGGTGCTTTTCAAAACAGTGAATGACCGTCTTTTCCAGCTTGACTTCTTCACTTTCGACTTGCTTCGGCTTTCGTAATATCCGCTTATTGACACCTCTATAACGCTGCATACTAAGCTGGTGTCATACCCTCTCAGTTCTGTTTTTGCAAACGCTACTCTTCTTCGCGGGGGGCGTAAAGTATGCCGCTGCTTTTTTTAAGATTTCATTTTCCATCCGGAGTCGTTCGTTTTCTTTCTCCAGACTCTTGAGCCTTGCATCCTGGCTTTTCTGATGTCCCGTCCCTACAAACGCGTCATCTCCCAGAGTTTCATACTCGCTGACCCATCATTTGAGCATCCCAAGTAAACTATGGCAGAAAGACGCAGCTGTAGGCTAAATAAAATAGTATTTTGTCAAATGCTATTTTTCATCATAATAGGCCTCGACAAATGTATTCATTTCCACTCGTCTTCCGTGTAGTGACGTACATATTTTATACCCTTTAGGGTGTGTTATCAAGAAGGAGTTAAAGGAGTATACCCGATGGGGTACAGAGACCAAAATCCAATACTGCCAACAATGTCGCTTGTAAGACCACAGGCGGCATTTTTATATATATCGCTATATCCCAATACAGCCACTTAGAGGAGGTGATGCACATATTTTTTTCCAACAGGGAGCACAGGGCCTTTGAGCGGATGATGCAGGAGAAGCCGGGCCATGACCACTACGACAGCGGCGTGGACGGGAAATACCCGGAGTGCCGCCGCTGCCTGTACCATCAGCCCTACCGCAGAGACCGCTTCTGCCGCTACACCCTCTGCCCCTTTGCCCCGGAGCGCAGCACAGTCAGAACAGAAGAGGAGGTAAAGGCGAGAAAATCTACCACAGAAATTAAGACAAAACAGGAGGTATCAAGTTGACAAAGACCATCCCAAAGAGATGTATTGGGGGAGAAAAGAAAAAGCAAAGTAAAAATTCGTCCACGAATCAAAGCCCAGCACCAGCGGGTTTGATTCGTAAAGGAGCAACAACGGAACGGATGAGAAGCGGCGGAAGCTCCACGGGAGTATCCGCCGCTTTGAAGTATGTAGAGTTTGTTCCGACGCGGTGCAGGCGGTTGCTCATACTGCTCTGCGCCCTTTTGCTTTTCGGCCAGGTCTTCAGCCGCCCGGCCTACGCCGACGGCAGCAAGGACGTGGAGATAAGCTACACCGTGACGGAGGATATGCTGCCCAAGGCATCCTCCAGCCCCACACCCAGCGCAACACCCCACCCCGGCAAGGGACAGCCGCCCAAGACCGGGGACGAATCCAATATCATGCTCTACGGCCTTATCGCCTCAGGCAGTCTGCTGGCAGGGATAGGGCTGTTCTGCTATGTAAAGAACAAGGAAAGGACAGAATACACCGATGAATAAGAAGAACCTCATAAAATACGGTGTGGCCGCGCTGGTGCTGGCGGCAGCGGCCATAGCCCTGGTGACGATGGTGAGCATCAAGCCCATGGATAAAGAGGAGGAGGGCATGGGCCTCACCGTGGACCCCTATTCCGGCACCTACGTTGCCCCGGAGAAGGCAGAGACTGAGGAGGACAGCGGCGGTATAGCCATACCCGGCTGGGGCAGCATACGCATAAAGGCCGGGGAGAAGCTGGTGGACGTGAACCTGGAAAATCCCGCAGACAACAGGGACTGCTACAACATGAGCTTCACCCTGTACCTGAAAGGCGAGACGGAACCCCTGGCGGAGACCGGCCTTATCCGGCCTGGAGAGAGCGCCCTGAAGCTGGAGCTGTCCCGCCCTCTGGAGGCGGGGGAGTATGAGGCCACCGTCCACGTCCAGCCCTACCGCCTGCCGGACAACAGCCCCACCAACAACGCAGACATCGAAACAATACTTATAGTTGAATGATAAAAGGAGGAATTTATAGATGAAGAAAATAATATCCGTAAGCCTGGTATTGGCCATGATGCTGGCCCTGTCCGCCTCGGCCTTTGCCGCCACCCCTGCCTCTCAGGACATGGAGGTGAGCTATGTAGTGGACTCCAACTATGTTATAGTCATCCCCGACGGCGGCGACCTGGAGGTAGACCCTGACACCGGGGAGGGCGACATGGACATCGGCGTGAAGCCCGACTCGGTCATTCCCGGAGACAAGGCCCTGCAGATGAGCGTCAACGCAGGCAAGCACTACGACGACTCCGGCAAGAGCTACCGGCTGCTCAACGGCAGCGGCGGCCAGCTTCTGAACTATGTGCTGTCCTACAAGGGAGAGGTGAAAAACCCCAATTCCTCCGCCGGTTCCGTCATCCTGGAGACTCTGGACTCTGAGGCTGTATACCAGGGCTTCACCGGCAGCATAGGCGTGAAGGTGGGCACCGCCAAGGCCGCAGGCACCTATACCGACACCCTGACCTTCAGCTTCAAGATAATAGATATCCAGTGAGGTAAATAAACTCAGCGCCCGGAGAACCGGGCGCTGAACCATTATAATCCTATACATAAGGAGGTACAGATGAAGCGGATACGAAAATATCTGGCGGGGCTGCTGTGCGCCGTCTGCCTGTTGGCGGCCTTTCCCAGCGGCGCTTATGCAGCGAGCAATAACGGAGAACCGGCGGGCTTTGTGAGCCAGGTGAACTCCGTGTTCATGGTCCCCCAGCCCGGCGGCACCATGCCTACAACGGCAGTGAACTATGTCCCCAATACCATAGTCACGGCAGAGTGGAGCCCATCAGGCCCCATAGAGGTGGACAAGGAATATAACTTCAAGCTGCGCCTGGTCCTGGGTGACGGCACCGGCTATCCCATGTATGTGTATGCCAGAGAGGGCACGGTGGATATAGCCCTGCAGTTCCCCTCCGGGCGCACCAGGAGCCTGGTGTCCCAGACCTTTGCGGAGAACCCAGGCATAGCCTGGCAGATAGATTACAACTATGTGAGCCATGTGGGATTTTGGGTATGGGGCACCATAAACTATGAGGACAATATACCCTTTACCCCCTACCATTCCATAAACTACAACGCCAACGGAGGCAGGATAATAGGCAGCGGCTACCCAACCTATGCAGAGGACGGAGGCAATGTGCCCATGTACAGCTTGCCCAAGGCGGAGAAGGAGGGCTATGTCTTTGGCGGCTGGGAGGTGGATAGCGGAGGCGGCTTACCTCCACTGGGTGGCCTGGAGGGTTATCTGTCGGAGATATATGGCCCCATATATCTAAAGGCTATATGGACCGAGGCCCCGAAGTGCTACAGCCTGAGCTTTGACTCTAACGGAGGCAGCGGCAGCATGGGCAGCATGACGGTAACGGAGGGCCAGCCCACAAGGCTGCCCAATAACAGTTTTACAAGAGAGGGCTATTACTTCACCGGCTGGAACACCAGGGCCGACGGCAACGGTACAAGCTACAGTGACGGGGCCTATGCCACATTCTACGGCAACACCACCCTGTACGCCCAGTGGCAGAAGTATGCCGACCATGTGGTGACATTTTACAAGAACGATGGTAGCGGAGAGAGTCGCAGCCAGACCATAGCCTATGGCCAGAGCGGAAAGCTGGAGGCCAACGGCTTCACCAGAGAGGGCTACAGCTTCACGGGCTGGAACACTAAGGCCGACGGCAGCGGCACAAGCTACGGGGACGGGGCCACGGTCACGCCCGGCGGGAACCTGGAGCTTTACGCCCAGTGGAAGGCGGAGAGCTATACCCTGAGCTTCGACCCCAACGGCGGCAGCGGGGAGATGGCGGCGGAGACCGTGACATACGGCGTGGCCACCCGGCTCCCGGAAAACTCTTTTACCAGGGAGAAGTATAGCTTTACCGGCTGGAATACCAAGGCCGATGGCAGCGGTACGAGCTATGGGGACAGGGAGACGGTGAGCTTCACGGAGGACACGGTGCTCTATGCCCAGTGGGAGCTGGTGCCCAGCTATGTGGTGCTGATACCCGACGGGGACGACATTGCCATAGACCCGGTGACACGAATAGGCACCGCCCAGATAGGCATAGAAGCGGGCTCGGTGATACCTGAGGACAGACGCCTGAGGCTCAGCGTAAATGCCGGAAAACACTATGAGGGTGGCTACAGGATGATGACCGAGGCCGGGGATTACACCGGATATGCGCTAAGCTACAAGGGAGAGCAGGTGGACCCCGGCAGCAGCGGAAAGACGGCAGTGCTGGAGGAAGCCAGTTCCGATGAGGTGTACCGGGGCTTCCTCCGGGAAGTGAAGGCCGCAGCAGACCCGGCGAGGGCGGCGGGGAGGGACACCGACCTGCTGACCTTTTCCTTTGCCATAGTCTGAGGTGAGAGGATGAAGGACAGCAACCGCCGGGCCTTGCAGGTCATTTTCATCCTGCTGGTGATAGCCATTATCGTCACAATGTTCAGGTAGATTCGGAACATAAATTCAAAAGAAACAGGGCGCCTTCTTGCTTGCCAGAAAGAAAAACGGACACTCATTGAGTGCCCGTTTCCTTATTTTGACAGACTGTTACAAACGTTCTACAGTTCTTTTTGCTGGAAATATCTGCTCAGTCTTTTAATACTCTCAAGGCTTCCTCTACATCGGAGTAACGCTTTACTGTCGGATCACGGGCGATCCGCTCTGCTTCCAGCATTGCAGCAATCGTCTCCTTGTTCGGCTGTTCTATGCGAACATCAAAGGGAAATCCACCGGCGCGGAGAGACTGACGAAGAAAGACATTGATGGCAGTCGTAAGATTGATGCCCAACTCACCATACAGAGCTTCGCACTGCTTTTTAATGTCACTATCCATGCGAACGCTGAAGTTGGTAGTAGTAGCCATAATCATCAACTCCTTTCATAGCTATTGCATATATATTATATGCTAAATGCAACGCAAAATCAACTCAATATGCGGCAAATAACAATAGGTTTTTCTAAAAATTCAGAATTTAAGGAGGGAAGGCCAATGAGCTATGAATACTTCTACGGCATAGAGTCGGAGAGCTTTTCGTTTTACCGTGTACCCAGGCTGCTGGTGACGGGGGAACAGTACAGGCAGGTGTCCGCAGAGGCAAAGCTGCTCTACGGCCTGCTCCTGGACAGAATGGGCCTGTCTGCCAGAAACGGCTGGTACGACGGAGAGAACAGAGTGTACATCTACTACACGGTGGAGGAGATATGCCGTGACCTGAACTGCGGCCACGACAAGGCGGGGAAGCTGCTGGCAGAGCTGGACAGCAAAAAGGGCATCGGCCTCATAGAGAGGGTGAAGCAGGGCCAGGGCAGACCTACCCGGATATATGTAAAGCGCTTTACCGGGGAGGCAGAGCCGGACTGCGGCCAAGCCGGACATCTGAAAAACCGAAGTCTTGAAAGCGGAAAATCCGAGGTGCAGACATCTGAAAATCCGAGATCTGGACATCGGGAAATCCGAAGTGCAGACATCGAAAAATCCGACGCAAATTATACTGATAATAACTATACTGAGTTTAGTTATAACTATCCATCTATCAATCAGGCGGAGTATGAGGAGAGGATGGAGGAGACAAAAAAGCAGTTGGATTATCCGCTCCTTGCGGAGAGCTATCCTAACGACGACCCGGAATCCCTGGTGGAGCTGGTGTGCGAGGTGCTGTGTTCCTCCATGCCCAGCATCAGACTGGGCGGGGAGAACCTGCCAATGACCAGAGTCAAAGCCCGGTACCGACGGCTGCGCTTTGAACACATAGCCTATGTGCTGGACTCCCTGCGCCTGAGCGAAAGCAGAATACACAACATAAAGGCCTATCTTCTCCGGGCACTGTATGACGCCCCGGTGACTATAGGCCCCTTTTATTCCAACGCCGTGAGATGTGACTGTGCAAGTGACTGAAAATGTGTCTCACGGTGAAACGCATTTTTTTTGAAGGAGGGAACTTATGACGGATGAAAATATGGTGGGACTCAGTCCACAGAATATTGCCCTGGAAAAGATACGTCCCCTGCCGGGACTGGAAGAGGACAAGCAGCCGGATAAGGCCTATGGCAGCCTGGTGAGCAGCATTCTCATAAACGGGGTGAAGGAGCCGCTGCTGCTGCGCCCGGTGGGAGGGGGAGAGTATCAGCTGGTGTCCGGCTACAGGCGGCTGAGAGCCTGCCGCCTGGCAAAGCTGAAGGAGATACCCGCCCTGGTCTATGACATGACGGAGCAGGAGGCTTTGGACTACAGGGCGAAGGCAGCCCAGCAGCCTGATACGCCCATACCCGGCAAGCCGGTGCAGGAGGAAAAATCGGCAGGCATACAGGAGAGAGAACGACTGGAGGAGCCTGAGGGAAAAGCTCCCAAGGAGACCAAGGCCAAGGCGAAGAAGCCCAAGACTCAGGCAAAAGCGCCGGGGGGCCCGGTGGCGGAGGGGCCTGCCGGCACCGCTATAACGAAGATATTGGACAGCCGCCTGACGCCACCTGGGGAGAAGGAGAAGAAAAGCTTTCAGGCACCTGGGGAAGGGGAGGCCTTTTCGGTCATGCTCCATCCAGGCTATCTGAAAAAGGCGGAGATAAACAGCTTTTCCGTGGACAGGGAAGCCGAAGATTTCAAGGAGCTGTACAAATCCATTGAACGCTTTGGAGTAAAGGAGCCGGTGCTGGCTAGAGTGGGAGCCGACGGGGAGCTGGAGATACTCTCCGGCCAGCGTCGGCACCTGATAGCTTCGGAGCTGAACTATCCGGTACCCACAATAATCCAGCAGTTGGACGATGACGACGCCAGGATACTTGTGGCAGACGGAAACCTCCACCGGGAGCATATCTCCACCTACGACCAGGCCAGGGCGCTGAGGATGAAGGCCGACTCCATGAAGCGCAAGGCTGGGAGAAGAAGCAAGGGCAGCAAAGCCGCCGCCTATACCGATGAGCTTCTAGCCGCTGAGATGGGTATGAACGTGAGCAAGCTGAACCGGCTCATGAAGCTCTCCGAGGCCAGCCCCAGGGTGTGCGAAATGGTGGATGAGGGGAGCCTGGCGCTGTCCATAGCCTACAACATAGCTTTCCTGTCGCCGGAGGTCCAGGACATGGTGGTGGATCTGGCGGACATAAACGTCAAGCTGAGCAGCGAGAACACCAACCGGCTCAAGGAGGCGGCCCGTGAGGAGAAGCTGGACTATGACAAGGTGCGGGATGTGCTGGAGGGAAGATACCCACCACCCAGGGGAGTGGAAACAGAGCCGCCTGTGGAGAAGTCGGAGGCAGCGGAGACTCCGGCGCCCAAGGAGGATGCTGCACCGTTGAGCATACCTCCGGCCCCGGTGACGGTGCCGGAGTCGCCGGATGTCACCGAGACGGCCCGACCGGAACAAGCTGCTCCGAAAGCTGCAAAGCAGACGGAAGAGATACCCCGGCCCGGCCCGGATGAGCCAAGGGAAGCGGCGCCCAAAGCCCTGGAGGCCCAGGACAGGGAGAGCAGCTATACCACCAGGATAGTCCTCACCGGCGACCGGCTGAGAAAATATTTCCCGGACGTGAGCATGACTCCCAGGGAGATAGAGGACAGCGTGTATGAGGCCTTGGAGGAGCGCCGCCAGCGCCAGGAAAAGCTGAAGCAGAAGACGGAGATACTGAAAGGGAAGGAGCGATGAGCATTGAACGTACTGGTAGTTGAACCCGGAGTGCTGCCCTATGAGAAAGAGGTAAACGGCCTGGAGGAGATGCAGGCCACTGTGGGCGGAATGATAGATGCAATTTATCCCTATGAGGAGCCGGTGGCGCTTGTCTGTAATGACGAGGGAATTTTGTTGGGCCTTCCCTTTAACCGCAGCGTTGAAAACGGCTACGGCGGCATATTCGGCACCTTTTTTGTATGCGGCCTGGGAGAGGAAAATTTTGACTCCCTCAGTCCTGAGCACATGGAAAAATTCAAGGAGAAATTCAAACGTGCGGAGATACTGCTGGGCGTCATGGGCGACCAGCCCTTTACCCTGAAGGTGGAGGCCAGGCCCAGACAGCAGGAGAAGACCACTGAGCATGAACAGCCCCAGCGATAACAGAAGCGACCGGGTGAGGGAGCTGACCAAGAAGCTGGAAGAGGGGGTAAAGGAGCTCTTTGACAGCGACAGATACAGGACATATCTCAGCGCCATGTCCAGGCTACACAGCTACAGCTTCGGCAATATCCTGCTCATACTGATGCAGTGCCCGGAGGCCAGCATGGTGGCGGGATATACCACATGGAAGAGAGCCTTCGGCC
>ERZ827478.839-NODE-839-length-26942-cov-4.580615_pt1 | contig 26942 bp, 29 predicted proteins | sample MGYA00519705_ERZ827478 | MGnify/ENA primary metagenome ERZ827478 (study PRJEB31778, sample SAMEA3449318) | human gut metagenome | biome: human gut; feature: human-associated habitat; material: faeces | place: United Kingdom | collected 2010/2012 ... | reverse complement strand
ATGGTTCTTGTATTTCTTTCCACTATTGAATATTGTTCTTATAAAGGATTAACGCCGTCCAATTTCTCGATTAAAAGATTTTTGTGTTTTATTGAATATTGTTCTTATAAAGGATTAACGCAACATAACCATACGAATATCGTGTTCTTTTCCTTTTTCTTATTGAATATTGTTCTTATAAAGGATTAACGCTGTATATTTCAATTAAATTATCAAGTCCTTCTTCAATCCATTGAATATTGTTCTTATAAAGGATTAACGCCCGATTCTGTTCATTTGTACGTAAATGTTTAACCATTGAATATTGTTCTTATAAAGGATTAACGCTTTATAATTTAGTTGTTATTTTTTGATTGGCCACTTTCCATTGAATATTGTTCTTATAAAGGATTAACGCGAATCACTAGTGAATGGTTCTTGTATTTCTTTCCACTATTGAATATTGTTCTTATAAAGGATTAACGCTTAATCTGATTTTTCTTCAATTCTTTCTCTGCATTATTGAATATTGTTCTTATAAAGGATTAACGCAAATCGTTCGTTGTTAAATATCTTGGCATTGCATAGTAATTGAATATTGTTCTTATAAAGGATTAACGCCATTATTTGATTACCTCACAATTATCTAAGATTTCACGATTGAATATTGTTCTTATAAAGGATTAACACTCGAAATTTGGAATCTCCCAAGTTTCTTTTTCTATTGAATATTGTTCTTATAAAGGGTTAACGCATGGTAATCTAATTCCTTGAGCAATCATATTCTCTATTGAATATTGTTCTTATAAAGGATTTGAATTATGTTTATTTAAACAAAAAGAAGTATTGCTACTTCTTAGGTGTTACATTAACTACCACATACTCACATATACCCTCTGTTCTTATTGGAAAACCTCAACCAACCAGTCTTGAGCTTATGATCTTTGTATAGCTTTTGAATGTTTCTTTTCCGTAGTTACCCGCAAAGTCGGGTTGTAGGTGATAAGAATAAGAGAGTGGGAAAATTTGTCCGTTATGGGTATGACCACTAAGTTGAAGGTCGACATTGTTTTTAATGTTTTGTTTTGTGTCTTGTGGCTGATGGTCTAGGACGATGTTGTAGTTTTTGTTTGTAAGATGGTAGTCTTTGGTTTTCTTTCGGTTTGGGTTGGTGTAGTCTTTTCTGCCAATAAGTATGATGTTTTTTAAATGCACTTCTTGATCATTTAGAATGGTAATGTTGTTTGTAGTGATTGCTTGATTGAGCTTCTTTATTGTGAACTTTGTCTTGTTTTCATGATTACCATATACAAAATAGACGGGGCTACTTTAGTAAGTCTTCCGAGTTGTTTAAATAGTACGTTCATATTTTCTTCTGATGTGGATTCATTGACAAAGTCTCCGCCTAAAAGGTAGAAGTTGGGTTTAACTTTTATTAATGTATTTATGATTTTTTTAATCTTTTTGGATTATTCGCATTGGGATAATGAACATCCGAAATGAAACAGATCTTAGTTGGAGCTATGTTCTTATCTGTTGTTAGATTGTGGTTTGTTTGATGAATCGTGTACATATTGACATAGCCAAATGTGACGATGGATGTGGATATGATGGCTGAAAGGATTATACAGATGATTGGCTTTCTTTTCTTGAATATTAATAATGCAAGTAAACAGAATAAGGTATGTATAGCCCACATAGCTTTATATGTACGCATATTTCAACAATTTAATAGTAATGCGATACAAATGGCGTATCGTATTTTTTTGTTTAATGTATTTTTTTAAAGATTATTTAGTAACATACATAATCCGATTTCTAAAATGAGGATTCCCATTTGAAGATAGATTATACTATCGCTTCCTCTTTGTTTTATCTTACACCATTGTTAGAAAGATTTCTTAGTTTATGCAGTATAATAAAGTGGGTGAGACTATGTATAAAATAATGATTGTAGAAGATGATGAACTCATCTCAAAAAAGTTAGAATCGTTTCTTAAATCTTGGAACTATGATGTTAATCGAGTTGTTGATTTTTATAATGTGATGGATGTATTTCAATCATTCAATCCAGACTTAGTATTAATGGATATAACACTGCCTTATTTAAATGGATGTTTATGGACGGAAAAGATTCGTGAAGAATCCAAAGTTCCAATTATCTTTATTTCAAGTGCTACAGACAATATGAGTATTGTGATGGCTATCTCTAAGGGTGCGGATGATTTTGTATGTAAACCATTTGATTTAAATGTTCTAGCTGCTAAAATTACGGCAATCTTAAGGCGTAGCTATGACTTTGTATCTAATCATAATATCCTTGAATATCAAGGTGTACGCTTTAATTTAGATGATAATACGGTATGTTTTCAATCTTCTCAAATGGAATTGAGTAAGAATGAGGCTAAGATCCTACGTTTACTTATGGAAAAGAAGGGGACGATTGTATCTCGAGATAGTTTAATGGAATATTTGTGGAAGACGGACTTTTATGTGGATGAAAATGCACTAAGTGTGAATGTGAATCGTTTGCGTAAAAAGTTAGAGAGTATTGGCATTGTGGATTTTATTCAAACAAAAAAAGGATTGGGATATAAGATATGAAGTTGTTTAGTCATTATTTAAAAGATCGACGTTTGTTTATAGTTATATATACTTTTAGTCTTTTTACATGTTATGTTGTATTTAAACTCTATAATTTAGAACTTGAAGCTTTTACATATGCCTTTATGATTTTATGTGTATTGTTGGTGGTTTGTTTCTTTTGGGATTACTACAAATATTATAAGAAACACCAAACCTTAGTAACACTTCAATCCAATAGTAATGTTTCTTTGTCTTGTGATCTTCGAGATTTTTCATTGATGGGAGAAGATTATCATAAAATCTTAGTGGCTATGAAAGACAATCATGATGAGTATGTTATTTCTTCAGAAAACAAAATGCATGATCTAGAAGATTATTTTACGATGTGGGTACATCAGGCTAAGCTTCCCATTGCCGCTATGAAATTACTACTTGAAGATGAGGAATTGAGTCGTAATGAAATTAAGTTACAACTCTTACGTATGGATCAATATACAGATATGGTTTTAGCCTATTTACGCTTACATAGTACGCATACTGATTTCTTATTTAAAGAATTGGAGTTGGATGATTTGATTCGACAATCGATTCGTCGCTTTTCTACAGAATTTATTCGTAAACACATTCAGTTGAGTTTTAAAGAAACCGGGGATGTTATTTTGAGTGATGAAAAGTGGCTTGTGTTTGTGTTGGAACAAATTCTTTCGAATAGTCTTAAATATACCAATGAAAATGGTTTGATGTCTATATATATGAAGTCTAAACATGTTTTAGTTATTGAAGATACGGGTATTGGTATTAGTGCAAGTGATCTAAGTCGTGTGTTTGAAAAAGGATATACAGGTATGAATGGACGTAGTGATAAAACGGCAAGTGGTTTAGGTCTATATTTATGTAAAAATATTTTAGATATGCTGAATCATAAAATAACGATTGAATCTAATGTAGGTAAGGGCACTCGAGTGATATTAGACCTTACGCATTTTGAAGGAAGAATTGAGTAATCTTACAATCTTGTAAGAATAGTGTTAGCTGAATCGATGGCTGCATTTTTGAATTCTTTGTAGAATTTTGGTGTACATGGAGGTAATGAATATGGCATTATTGGAAGTAAAAAATTTAAAAAAAGTATATACAACAAGATTTACACAGAATCAAGTACAGGCATTGACCAACGTAAACTTTAGTGTGAATAAAGGCGAATATGTCGCTATTATGGGTGAGTCTGGATCTGGTAAGACAACACTATTAAATATCTTGGCAGCTTTAGATAAACCAACAAGTGGACAAGTCTTATTACATGGTAAAGATATTACGCATATTTCAGAAAAGGAAATTGCGAACTTTCGAAGAGAACACTTGGGCTTTGTATTCCAAGATTTTAACTTATTAGATAATTTTAATAATCGTGACAATATTTTCTTGCCTTTGGTTTTAAGCAAGAAAAAATATCCAGAAATGAAAAAAAGATTGGATCCTATCGCAAAACAATTAGGGATTGAGGGTATTTTAGATAAGTTTCCATATGAAATTAGTGGTGGACAAAAGCAGCGTGTAGCTGTAGCTCGTGCTATCATCACAAATCCAGATCTAATCTTGGCCGATGAGCCAACGGGAGCTTTGGATTCAAAGAGTACAGAGGAACTTTTACATTTATTTGGAACAATCAATGCGAATCAACAAACAATCGTAATGGTTACTCATTCGACAAAGGCAGCAAGTCACGCTTCTCGCGTTCTGTTTATTAAGGATGGAAAAATTTTCCATGAAATTTATAAGGGAAACAAGAATTTAGATCAGATGTACCAATGTATTAGTGATACGTTGACATTATTAGCTACAGGTGGTGTGCATCATGAGTAGAGCTTTCTATTTAAATTTAGCTGTAGATAATTTGAAGAAGAATGCGCGTACCATCATTCCTTATATATTAACGAGTGTCTTAACGACAATGATGTTGTATATGGTTGTTTCTTTGGCAAATAATCCACATTTAAATGAAATTGTAGGAGGAGCATCTATAAAGCAGTTATTAGGTTTTGGCACTGTGATTATTGAAATCTTTGCGTTTATTTTCTTGTTCTATACACATAGTTTCTTGATTAAAAGAAGACAAAAAGAATTCGCATTATTCTCTATATTGGGAATGGAAAAGAAACACTTAGCTCGAGTTTTGTTTTATGAAACATTAATAACTCTACTTGTTTCATTAATTTTAGGAATTGGATTAGGTGTTTTACTGGATAAAGCGATGTTTTTGGTTATCGCAAAAATGATTGGTGCAGACATTATACTCGGCTTCTACTTTTCTTTTATAGGTATGAGACAATGTGTTCTTGTGATTGGATTGATTTATGTATTGATCTATTTCTATTCTATGATTCGTATTCATATTTCAAGTCCGATTGAATTGCTTCATTCCGATCATATGGGTGAAAAAGAGCCTAAGGCCAAATGGTTTCTTTCCATTATTGGTATTCTTTGTCTAGGTATTGGATACTATTTATCAATTACTACTAAAAATCCTTTAAGCGCACTCTACGTCTTTTTTGTGGCTGTAGTACTTGTCATTATTGGAACGTATTTATTATTTACATCGATTTCGGTCACTTTCTTAAAATTAATGAAGAAAAACAAGAATTACTATTATAAGACGAATCACTTTATTAGTATTTCTGGCATGATGTATCGTATGAAACAAAATGCCGTAGGACTTGCGAATATTTGTATTCTTTCAACAATGGTTTTAGTCATGTTGTCGTCAACCCTTAGCATGTGGTCAAGTATTGATCGTGTTGTGGATTCACAATATCCAAGAGATTTTATTGGAACAGGATATGGGGAAGCTGCCAATGTTGATTTTGATGAAATGAGTGAAGAATTGATTCGTATGGGCATTGTTCCAAAGAATCTTCTTGCGTATAAAGAGTTGGGTTATGCAGGATATTTAAAGAATGGCACTTTGATTACAGATTATCGTGATGAGGGAATTAATGCCGTAAATGAAATTCAAGAATTTTATTGTCTTCCATTAAAAGATATTCAAGATTATGAAAATATCAAGGGTTCTTTAAAGCCAAATGAAATCTATGTGTATTCCAATGTAGAAAAGGCTAAAGAGAAAACTTTATCTTTATTTGGAAAAGAATATGTTGTGAAGAAACAATTGGACCACTTGAAGATGGATGAAAGAAATCCCAATGTGACAGAGCATTATTATATTATTGTGGATTCAGAAAAGACTTTAGAAACGATGCAAGAAGATCAGACAAATGTGTATGGCGACGACGCGAGTACAATATATGCTAGTTATTCATTTGATTGTGATGCGAATGATCGTAGGGTTATTGAAAAATTAACTCAAAATGGAAATATAAATAATTTTATTTGGACAAATAAATCGGATCAGAAACAAGGTTTGATTGAATTATATGCAGGCATCTTATTTATTGGAATCTTCTTAAGCTTCTTATTTATCATGGCAACCATTCTGATTATGTACTACAAACAGATTACTGAAGGCTATGAAGATAAGGATCGTTTTGAAATTATGCAAAAAGTAGGTCTAGAACAAAGTGATGTAAAGAAGGCTATTCATTCGCAAGTACTGACGGTATTCTTTATGCCATTACTTGTTGCAGGACTTCATGTTTGTTTTGCGTATCCAATGATTGAAAAGTTACTTCATTTGTTGTTTGTGAGCGATTCATGGCTTTATGTTCGAACAACGTCTATGTGTTTTGTGGCTTTTGCCCTAGTCTACATTGTGATTTATGTATTAACTTCAAAAGTCTATTATGGAATTGTAAAAAGAAATGCTTAATTGGATATTGGGATTTATCTTGATTGGATTATGTATCTATATTTATTATGTAAATCATCATGGAATTTAGTACTCGAATAGAGTACTATTTTTTTTAGGTGATATATATGTTTATAAATGGATTTGACATCTTGTGGGATGAAATTGATGATTATGTGGCCGATATTAAAAGTATTCGAAGTATTGATCAATTCATGTTTAATAAGCCGGTCACTTTCTTTTGTGGAGAAAACGGAAGTGGTAAATCCACTTTATTAGAGGCTCTTGCGATTAAAAATGGATTGAATCCAGAAGGTGGAACAAGAAACTATAATTTTTCTACGTATGATTCGTATTCTAGATTGCATGAACATATGCGTTTGTGGCGTTCTAGAAAACCGGATTGGATGTATTTCTTGCGTGCAGAAAGCTTCTATAATGTCGCGACAAAAGAAATGGAGTATAGTGGTGTTTTGTCTGAAAGATATCATGATCAATCGCATGGTCAAAGTTTCTTTTCTGTATTGATGAAACAAACGAATAAAAATGGACTTTACTTTTTGGATGAACCGGAAGCGGCTTTATCTTGTCAGAATCAATTGGCATTATTATACTTGATTGAGGAATGTGTGAAACAAAATTGTCAATTTATCATTGCGACACATTCACCTATATTATTGGGTTTTCCCAATGCACAAATCTTATCATTTGATGAAGATAAGGTAGAAGAAGTGGATTATAAATCTACATCTAGCTATCAAATAATGAAATTATTTTTGGATCGGTATGATTATTTTGTGAAAGATATTCAAGAGAATAATGATGGAGGGGTATTGTGATTAAATTAATTGCGATTGGTAAGAATAAAGATAAATCTTTACAGTCTTTAGAGAAAGAATATATGAAGCGTTTGTCGGCTTTTTGTAAGTTTAGCGAAATCGAAGTCAAGGATGAAGCAAATGAACATGTTTCTAGAGAAGCTGAAGTCTTATTGGTGAAAGAAAAAGAGGGAAATCGTGTTCTAGAAAAATTATCAGATCAAGATTTTGTGGTATTGCTTGATCTTCATGGCAAGATGATTGATTCTGAGTCGTTTGCGAAAAATTTGGATATGTGGCAAATGAAGTATTCAAATATTGTCTTTGTGATTGCGGGAAGTCTTGGGCCAAGTGAAAAATTAGTTTCTAGAGCGAATTATCGTTGGAAATTATCGGATCTAACTTTTACGCATTTAATGACCCGTGTCTTGATGTTGGAACAGATTTATCGTGGTTTTATGATCAATAATGGTCGTAATTACCACAAGTAAGTGATGTAAGCGCTTTTTGTGAAATATTTTGCTTGTGAAAAACTAGTCAATCAATTTATGTAGTGATATAATGGATGTGCAAAAATGACAGTAGGAGGAATATACATGACAAAGAGAACTGTTAAAGACCTTGATGTAGCTGGAAAAAAGGTCATCGTACGTTGTGATTTTAACGTGCCAAGAAAAGATGGTGTTATCACTGATGATAACCGTATCGTAATGGCTTTACCTACAATTAAATATTTAGTAGAAAACAAAGCTAGAGTTATTTTGATGTCTCACTTAGGAAAAGTTAAGACTGAAGAAGACAAAGCTAAAAACAACTTGGAATGCGTAGCCGTGCGTTTACAAGAATTGTTACCAGATGTAAAAGTAACTTTCTGCCCAGTAACTCGTGGTGAAGAATTAGAAAACGCTGTAAATGCATTAGCTGATGGTGAAATCGTATTAATGCAAAATACTCGTTATGAAAAAGGCGAAAGTAAAAACGATCCTGAATTAGGTGCATATTGGGCTAGTTTAGGTGAAGTATTCGTTGAAGATGCATTCGGATCTGTTCACCGTGCTCACGCTTCTACTGTAGGTATCCCTACAAACATTAAAGAAAACGGATTAGGATTCTTAGTTGAAAAAGAAGTTACAATGTTAGGAAAAGCTGTTGATGAACCAGCTCACCCATTTGTAGCTATCATTGGTGGATCTAAAGTATCTAGTAAGATCGATGTTGTTGACAACTTATTGAAAAAAGCTGACAAAGTTATCATCGGTGGTGGAATGGCTTATACATTCTCTAAAGCTGTTGGTGGTTCAATCGGTACTTCATTAGTTGAAGATGACAAATTGGATTTGGCAAAAGAATATTTAGAAAAAGCTGGAGACAAATTAGTTCTTCCTGTAGATAATGTAATCGCTGATGCATTCAGTGAAGAAGCTAACACTAGTGTTGCTGATGCTGGACAAATTCCTGATGGATGGATGGGATTAGATATTGGTCCTAAATCTGTTGAATTGTTCAAAGAAACTTTAGCTGGTGCTAAAACTGTAGTATGGAATGGACCTATGGGTGTATTCGAAATGCCTAAATTCGCTAAAGGTACTGAAGAAGTATGTAAAGCTATCTCTGAATTACCAGAAGCTATTACAGTAATCGGTGGTGGAGACTCTGCTGCTGCTGCAAAACAATTAGGATATGCAGACAAATTCTCTCACGTTTCAACTGGTGGTGGAGCTAGTTTGGAATATATGGAAGGTAAAACATTACCTGGTATCGCTATTATCAGCGAAAAGTAATAAGGAGATGTACTTAAGATGAGAAAACCTATTATCGTTGGAAACTGGAAAATGAACAAAAACAACGCTGAAACAAAAGCTTTCTTCGAAGCTGTTGATGGTGTTGCTGCTAGCGAAAATGCTACTTATGGAATTGGATGTCCATTTACTGATTTAAGAACTGCATTGGATCACGCTAAAAACTTAGTTGTAGCTGCTGAAAACTGCCACTTTGAAGATAGTGGAGCTTTCACTGGTGAAGTTAGTGTTCCTATGTTAGAAGAAATGGGAGTTAAATACTGCATTATCGGTCACTCAGAACGTCGTGAAATGTTCGGTGATACTGATGAAACAGTAAACAAAAAAGCAAAACGTTTAATTAAAGCTGGAATCACTCCAATCTTATGTGTTGGTGAAACAGAAGCTGATTACGATGCTGGAAACTCAGAAAAAGTAATTCGTGAAGAATTAGCTGGTTCTTTAGCTGACTTATGTCCAAAATGTGTTGGTGAAATGGTAATTGCTTACGAACCAATCTGGGCTATCGGAACTGGAAAATCTGCTTCAGTTGAAATTGCTGAAAACTGCTGTAAAATCGTACGTGACCAAGTTAAGGTTATGTATGGTGAAGAAGCTGCTGAAAAAGTACGTATCCAATATGGTGGAAGTGTTAAACCTAATAACATCGTTGAATATATGGCTCAACCAGATATTGATGGTGCATTAATTGGTGGTGCTAGTTTGAAAGAAGATAGCTTCACAGAAATCATTGAAAAAACAAAATAATTAATGATAATTTAGGCCTCAAACGAGGCCTTTTCTTTTGACAGATGCTAACCAAAAAAATAATTTAGGGTTGTTTGTGAGGTGGTTTCGTGGTAAACTAGTCATGAACTATTTTAAATAGGGGGTAGAATAAAATGAACTTTGTAGAAAATAATGGTAAAAAAGTTGCAGCGATTTTATGTGTAGCATCTGCTTTCCCTGTTGTGGCAACAGTAGTTGCAGCTAAGGAAGAACCAGGATGGCATGGTGACCGCTATGTCAATGAAGATAAAACTGTGGCAAAAGGATGGCAAGAAATCGAAGGAAAATCTTACTATTTTTCAGAAGATGGAACAGTAAATTCTTCAAAGACTGAAGAAGCAACAACAGCTAGCGTTTCAAGTAACATTACAGGGGAAGTGAAAGAAACAGTGGCAACAGCTAGTCAAGAAGCTGTAAAAGAAGAAACAGAACAAAAAGCCGCAGAAGTAGTTGAAACTCCGGTAACTACAACTGAAACTCCAGCAGAAACACCTGCTCCTGAACAGACTGAGACTCCAGCTCCTGAGCAAAATGTAACACCTGCTCCAGAACAGACAACTCCAGCACCAGAAGTACAAGCTCCTGCAGAAACACCAGCAACTAGTACTTTAGGGCAAAGAATTGCTGCTGAAGCACAAAAATTAGTAGGTGTAACTGATGGATTATGGTGTACACAAGTTGTACAACAAGCTTTGGCAAATGCCGGTGTAAGCGATGCTTATCAATTATGGCCAGATCAATACGCAGGTCAATATGGATACTACACTAACGATCCTCAAGTAGGTGACTTATTGTACTATAACAATGGTGGACGTGGTGTTGACCACATCGCTATCTATATTGGAAATGGACAAGCTGTTCATGGAAACTACGAAGGTAAGACTGTAATTGCTAGTGCATATTTAAGCACAGCAGCATCTCCACAATTTATTCGTGTTGTTAGATAATTTTAAACTTTTAGCTTGGCTTTTAGCCAGGCTTTTTTTGTATAATAAGATTTTGTATTGTATAATATGAGGTGGTTTTGGAGGCAAAATATTATGAATGAAGCATATAAAAATCTTGTAGAGAGAAGAAGTGTAAGAAAATATAATAACAAAAAGGTGAGTCATGATTTGGTTGAAAAAATTATTTATGCCGGGCAATGTGCACCTAGTGGCATGAATCGTCAAATCTTTGCCTTTGTCGCTGTTGAGGATGAAGAATTAGTAAAAGAATTATCTAAAAAGAATGCAGAGGTTATGAATTCATCGGCAGACCCGTTTTATGGCGCAAAAAGTTTGATTATTGTCTTCGCGGATACTCATGCACCTACATATTTATACGATGGAGCTTTGGCTATGGGGAATTTAATGAATGCTGCAAATGCCTTAGGTGTTGATTCATGTTGGATCCACCGTGCTAAAGAAGTGTTTGAAACTGAATATGGTAAAGAATTAAAAGACAAATGGGGAATACCAGAATCTTATGAAGGTATTGGACATTGTATTTTAGGCTATAGAAACGAAGAGCTTAAAAATCGCGCTGAAAGAACGTCTAAGGTGGTTTATGCATAATATACGTATTGGACAGGCGGTAGATATTCATCAGCTTGTAGAGGGTCGTAAACTTATTTTGGGCGGTGTTGAAATTGAACATTCTAAAGGACTTTTAGGACATTCGGATGCCGATGTTTTAACACATGCGATTGGCGAAAGTATTTTAGGAGCTCTTGCACTAGGTGATTTAGGAAAACATTTTCCGGATACAGATCCTAAATATAAAGATGCGAACAGTCTTGTTTTATTAGGACATATCTATGATATGATGGATGAAATGGGATATCAGATTGGTAATGTAGATGCGACTATTTTGGCTGAAAGACCTAAAATGGCACCACACATTATTTCTATGCGAACGAATATTTCAAATGTATTGCATTGTGATATAGAAGATGTTTCAATTAAGGCTACGCGTGGAGAAAAACTTGGCTTTGTAGGAAATGAAGAGGGCATTGTAAGCCTTAGTGTTTGTATATTGGAGAAAAAAGGATGAGAGTAGTAATTCAAAGGGCAAAGAACGCAAAATGTACGATAGATGGTCAAATAACAGGTCAAATTGATTATGGATATTGTATTTTTGTAGGATTCAATAATGAAGATACAAATGAAATTATTGATAAAATGATTCATAAGATTTTATTCTTGCGAATTTTTGAAGATGAAAACGGGAAGATGAATAAATCCATTCAAGACGTAGAAGGAAGTATTCTTTCTATTTCTCAATTTACCTTATATGCGGATTGTAAAAAGGGGAATCGCCCAAGTTTTACAAATGCAGGTAAGCCAGATTTAGCTACAACATTGTATGATCAATTCAATCAGAAACTACAAGAACAAGGTATGCACGTTGAAACAGGTATTTTTGGTGCTGATATGAAGATTGAATTATTGAATGATGGTCCAGTAACAATTGTATTGGATTCAAAGGAGTTATTTTAATGGAAATTATATATGGAAATACACTTGCGGATCGAATCAAGGCGGATATGAAACAAAAAATTGATGATATCCGTGCAGAAGGGGCAAGGCTACCATTATTAAGTGTTGTACTTGTTGGAAATAATCCCGCAAGTATGTCTTATGTTCGTGGTAAAGAAAAGGCTTGTTCTTCTATTGGGATGCTTCAAAGAACAATTCGTCTAGACGAAAATGTATCGCAAAAAGAATTAAATGATGTGATTATGAGTTTGAACCTAGATTCTGAAGTCGATGGTATTTTAGTGCAAATGCCTTTACCTTCGCATTTGGATGAAACAGCAGCCTTAGAATTGATTGATCCACAAAAAGATGTAGATGGCTTACACCCCATGAATGCTGGTTGTTTACTTACGAATCGTCCAGGATTTATTCCTTGTACGCCACAAGGTGTTATGGCTATGTTAGATTCCATTGGATGTAAAGATTTATCTGGTAAACGTGCTGTGGTCTGTGGAAGAAGTAACCTTGTAGGCAAACCAATTGCGCTGTTGCTTCAAAATCGGAATGCGACAGTGACAATCGTTCATTCAAAGACACCGGATATTGAAAAGATTGCTTCACAAGCCGACATTTTAATTGTTGCGATGGGTGTTGCTCAAATGGTCAATGAAAATTGGGTAAAAGAAGGAGCTGTCGTTATTGATGTAGGTATCAATCGTGTCAATGGAAAACTTGTAGGGGATTGTGACTTTGAATCGGTTGCGAAAAAGGCAAGTTATGTAAGTCCAGTGCCAAAAGGTGTTGGTCCAATGACGGTTTGTATGTTATTATCAAATACGCTGGATGCATATCATATGCATGTGCAAGGAGAATAATTATGGAATATGGATTAAATGATATTGTAGAAATGAAAAAAGAGCATCCTTGTCATAAGTCCAATGAATGGAAAATTATTCGTATGGGTGCTGATATTCGCATTAAATGTTTAGGTTGTGGAGCCAGTGTTTTAATGCCTAGACAAAAATTTGAAAAGAAATTAAAAAAAGTAATTCGACATGAAGAAGAATAGAGAGGATGTATTGAATTTATGCCATTAACTGCAGGAATCGTTGGTCTTCCAAACGTAGGAAAGTCAACTTTATTTAACGCTATCACGAAATCACAGGTAGAAGCCGCAAACTATCCATTTGCGACAATTCAGCCCAATGTAGGCGTTGTAGAAGTACCAGACTATCGTATTGATCGCTTAGTTGAAATCTTCAATCCAAAAAAAACAATCTATACAACATTTGAATTTACAGATATTGCGGGATTAGTTAAGGGAGCAAGTCAAGGTGAAGGACTTGGTAACCAATTCTTATCAAACATTCGTTTAACAGATGCGATTTGTCACGTAGTTCGTTGTTTTGATAATCCAGATATAACACACGTTGAAAATAGTGTAGATCCAATTCGTGATATTGAAATTATTAATCTAGAATTAACTTTAGCGGATCTTCAGACAATTGAAAATCGTAGAAGTAAGATCGAACGTAAGGCTAAGACAAACAAGGATAAAGAATCATTGGATGAATTGGCTTTATTAGATCGTTTACAACCAATCTTAGAAGAAGGAAAACCAGCTCGTTCATTAGAATTGAATGAAGATGAACAAATCTTGATGAAAGGCTATAACTTATTGACAGCTAAACCTATGATCTATGTTGCCAACTTAGATGATGAAGGTATCATGGATCCAGATTCATGTGCTTACTATAATCAAGTAAAAGAATATGCACAAAGCCAGAATAACCAGGTTGTTGCCTTATGTGCGCAAATGGAAGAAGAATTGTCTGGTTTAGATAAAGAAGAAAAAGATGCTTTCTTAGAAGAATTAGGTGTTGAAACATCTGGTTTGGATCAATTGATTCAAAAGGCTTATGCCGTATTGGATCTATGTACATTCTTAACGGCTGGAGAAGATGAATGTCGTGCATGGACATTTAAAAAAGGCATGAAAGCACCGGATTGTGCAGGTGTTATCCACACAGATTTCAAGAAGGGATTTATTCGTGCTGAAGTATATCGTTTTGAAGATATCGATGAATTGGGTAGCGAATTAGCTATTAAAGAAGCAGGACGCTTACGCCTAGAAGGAAAGGATTATGTCGTTCAAGATGGCGATGTAATGCACTTTAGATTTAATGTTTAATTTATCAAATATTATTTATCTTGTCATTGCCGTTGTTCTTTCCATGTCGATTCATGAAATGGCACATGGACTTGTGTCCTATTGGATGGGAGATCCTACGGCTAAGATGGAAGGTAGATTGAGCTTAAATCCTTTTAAACACGTTGACTGGATTGGACTTGTCTGTCTATTAGTATGTGGATTTGGCTGGGCAAAACCAGTACCCGTGGATGTACGTTACTACAAAGATGCGAAGACAGGAATCATATGGACAAGTTTTGCGGGTCCAATCGCAAACTTTCTATTAAGTTTTATTTGTGTATTCTTATTTTATACACTCTATAAATTTGCTCCATATTTTATGATGTCTAGTGTAGGATATTTGATATCGAATACATTGACATATACAGGATTGATTTCAACTGGATTTGGCATTTTTAACTTGATTCCAGTACCACCATTAGATGGCTCAAAAGTATTGTTTTCGTTTTTACCCGATGATAAATACTATAAATTTATTGATGGTGCACCATGGATGAATCTATTATTTATCTCACTGATTTTTTCAGGTTTATTAGATTATCCGTTGGGTATGTTACGTTCAAATATGATTCAATTTTTTGAGATGATCGCAAAGATGATTTTAGGCTTCTAAAGTCATCTTTTTTTTTAGCGTTTTCAGAAAAAAAACTTCATTTTACAGAAAATTAACACAAATTTAATATTGTTTTGACATTGTTTTTATTGCATAATAAAGACGTTGCAATTTGCGTAAAAATTGAAAATTAAATATTCATTTTATAAAGGAGTTCAAGATGGGAATAGTTACAATGGTCTTATCCCTATTAGGAGGCATTGCGTTATTTTTGTTCGGTATGTCATTAATGGGCGATGGGCTAAAAAGCGTAGCCGGTAACAAGTTAGAAGCATTCTTGTACAAGATGACAAACACAAGCTTAAAAGGTGTTGCCTTAGGTGCAGGTGTTACTTCTGTTATTCAGTCTAGTAGTGCTACGACAGTAATGGTCATTGGTTTTGTTAACTCAGGTATGATGAAACTAAGACAAGCTATCGGTATTATCATGGGTGCTAATATTGGTACAAGTATTACCGGTTGGATATTGTGTTTATCTTATGTAGGTGGTTCTAGTGGGATCGCAAGCTTATTTTCAACAGTTACAATCACAACGTTGTTTGCGTTTATTGGTATTTGTTTAAAGACATTTGGAAAACGTACTACACATAAAAATGTTGGAAATATCATGCTTGGTTTTGCGATTTTAATGACAGGTATGCAACAAATGAGCGGAGCCGTTTCTCCTTTAAGAACAAACGAAACATTCGTTAGTATGCTTACAATGTTCTCAAATCCAGTAATGGGTATTCTAGTAGGTATTTTGTTTACTGCTGTTTTACAAAGTGCTAGTGCAGCGGTTGGTATCTTACAAGCACTATCTATGACAGGCTCATTGACATTTGCGGCAGCCTTTCCAATTAACTTAGGAATTGGTATTGGTGCTGCATGTCCTGTGTTGATTTCTGCCTTAAGCGCAAATAAAAATGGTAAACGTACCGCATTAGAATATTTGATCAACGACTTATTTGGTATGATTATCTGGTCAATTCTATTCTATGGTTCAAATATATTTATGCAGTATAGCTTTGTGAATGAAGTTATGTCTCCAGTAAATATCGCATTAATGAATACAGCTATTCGTTGTGGAAATGTATTAGTTTTATTCTGGTTTATTCCCCAAATTGAAAAATTATTGATGCGTATTGTCAAAGACAGTCCAGAAGATCTAGAAGAACAAGCTGACTTTGATTTACTAGAAGAACGTTTGATTCCGTATCCTGCTTTGGCGATTGCACAATGTCATCGTGTCATGAATGGTATGGCTAAAAAGGTGCGTAATAACGTGAATCGTTCAATGAACTTGATAAATGAGTTTAAACCAGAAAAATATGATAAAGTACATCGTAAAGAAAATTTGATTGATAAATATGAAGCACGTTTAGGCTCTTATTTAATGCAGCTGACAAAACAAGCATTAAATACAGAGCAAACTCGACAAGCTTCTTTATATCTTCATACAATTAGTGACTTTGAAAGAATTGGGGATCACGCTGCAGATATTGCCGAGATGTCAAAGAGTATCAATGAAAATCGTATGGAAATGTCAAATGCCGCTATGGATGAGTTAAACCTTGTTGTGGAGGCCGTTCGTGAATCAATGAATATGACATATCATGCTTATTTAGAAGATGATTTAGCTTTGGCTCGACGCGTATCTCCATTAGGAATTGTCATTCGTGGACTTTGTGATGAAATGAAATTGCGTCACGTTGAACGTTTATCACAAGGAAACTGTGGTCTTGAAGAAGGTACAGTATTCAATGATTTATTAAATAGTTTAAACCGTATTGCCACACACTGTGCAAGTAGTATGGTGGCTTTGATTAAGATTCGTGAAAAAGATACAGATATTCATATTCACGATTCCAGAGTATATGCGATTGAAGGTGATGATTATAAAACAACATTGGCTGAGTACCGTGAAAAATATGATCTTGGACAAAGAGAAGGTCGTATTGTTAGTATGGAAGATGAACAAGTTGAATAATGTAAATAAGGCCTGATGATTCAGGCCTTTGATGTAGTGTGCCGGGCATGGCATGAGTTCAGTTGGAGATAAACCAACCACAGGTAGTTACCGCCAAGTGTAGTGGACCACAAGCCGTTGACAGTGATGTCATGGGTGAAGGAAGTGGTGTAGCGATTCTTTTGAGCGCACGTACAGAAACTTGATTAGGCTAAATGGTGGATGAGATTGCTAATCAAATCGAAGTCCAAAAGGTAAACGTAAAACCAAGACAGTAAATCAAGACGTTGTGAAAGAAAAAGGGCTCATGTCTTACCCCGGGAGGTCTCATGGACAAGGAATTCTAGTAAACTTTAAAATCAGTGATAGTACCCTTGTAGCGAAAAAGGTTAACCATGAGAATTCAGATGAAGTCATAGTAGGTAGTATTACTGAAGGACTGAAACGTTTATAGAGTGCAAATCTCTATTAGCAATGTTTGGATAGTCCGAATATGAGAATAGCCTATTACTATGGAACGTAACCATAGATGGCAAAGGTAATTGGGATGTTTCTAAATAAATTTACAAATAGAAGGAGGAGCAGCAAATGGAATTGATTGAAAAGATTTTAAGTGAAGAAAATCTACAGAAAGCAATCCGCAAGGTCAAGAAGAACAAAGGCGCGCCAGGAGTGGACAAAATGACTGTGCAAGAGGTTGAGGAATGGTTTAATCAATATAAAGAAGAACTTATTTCTAAAATTTTGAATAAACAATACAAACCTATGTCCGTCAAAAGAGTCTATATTCCTAAACCTAATAGTAAACAAAGACCACTAGGAATACCAACTGTTGTAGACCGAGTAATCCAACAAGCTATGTTACAGGTACTAAGTGAAATCTATGAGCCAATATTTAGTGACCACAGTTATGGTTTTAGACCAAATCGTAGTGCACATATGGCAATGGGGGAAGTGCTTGGATATTTAAATGCCGGATATGAATGGATTGTTGACCTGGATATTGAGAAATTCTTCGACACAGTAAATCATGATAAATTAATTTCAATCTTAAGAGAGCGTGTCAATGATAGTAGAACATTACATTTGATACGAGCTTATCTGCAAGCAGGAGTTTTGGATAAAGGACTTGTAAGAAGTTCAACCATTGGAACCCCACAAGGAGGTCCGATTAGTGTAATCCTTTCAAACATCTATTTAGACAAGTTTGATAAAGAATTAGAATCTAGAAATCTTCGCTTCGCTAGGTACGCCGACGATTGTATCATTTTCGTTAAAAGCGAAATGAGTGCAAACCGTGTAATGAAATCAGTGACATCGTGGCTAGAAAGAAAACTATTCTTGAAGGTTAGTGCAACAAAAACTAAAGTGGTTAGACCAACTAAAGGTCAATTTCTTGGTTTTACATTTTACAAAGCTAAAACAGTATGGAAATGTACTCCTACTAAAGATAGGAAGAAGCGTCTTTACTCAAATATCCAAAAATATTTGGAAAGAAAACACGCGGTTTCAAGACCGCTATCAGTTACATTTAAGAAATTGAATCAAATGATTAGAGGTTGGATACAATACTTTAAAATTTCAAGTATCAAAGTGTTCTTGGAAGAATTTGGTCAATGGTTACGCCATAAAGTGAGATGTATTATCATTAAACAATGGAAAAGACCAAGGACTATATACAAGAATCTTATGAAACTAAATATAGCATGTAGATGTAAATTCACGCATGATGACATATTTAAATGTGCTAACTCTAGACTTGGATGGTATAGGAGAAGTACTGGGAATATTGTGAATTTTCTTCTTTCTCCCACTGTTCTAGGCATAAAGAAAGGAGATAGGCCAGGTTTGGTCAATCCCCTTATTTACTATCTTGAGATTTTGTGATTCTTTATAGTTTCGATATAAATGTAGAGCCGTATACGAGACCCGTACGTATGGTTCAACGGGAGGGACGACAATTTTATTTTATCCCTCTACCCTATTTAATTTATCTTGTACGATTTTCTTTACCATTGGATATACAATAAGTGCAATCACAATACCTGCAGCTCCTTGGACTACGTTGGCTGGAATTTCACTTGCGGCTACGATCCAGCTTCCTTTTAATATGTATTTGGCAATAAAGTATCCAAATACCATAATGACAGATCCTAATACGTAGCTTGAGATTTGTTTCGGTTTAGAGTAGTTTTTCATAGGTAGGGATACTACGATTCCTTCTAGTCCTTTGATGATTATGGTAAAGAAGAAGTAGTGTCCGTATCCTCCGGCTACATCGGCTAGTGCGCTTCCTAAGCCTCCAATCAAGAAGCTTTCAAATGGATTTAAAAAGCTTGCGAATAATAGGATGAATCCGTCTCCTAGATTGAAGTATCCGTCTAATGTGTTTGGTATTTTGATGAACATGGTTGCGACAAATACGAGTGCCATACCTAGTCCGGTTAGTACGATTTCATATGTTTGTTTGTTTTTCATAATTTTTCCTTCTTTCTGTAACTTAGTGACTATTATACTTGTTTCTGTATATAAAAAAATATACAATTATAAAAAATAAATAGGGGACAGTTGTATGAAGAAATATCAGGTGATTTATGATTTGTATAAGGAATCCATTCTTTCTGGAATCTTAAAATATGGGGATCGTGTGGATTCGATTCGTGAATGTGTAAAGAAGATGAATGTGTCTAAAACTACGGTGGAAAATGCATATAATAAGTTGGTGTTGGATGGGTTTATTTCGAGTAAGGAAAAAGTGGGTTATGTGGTGAGTATGAATTCGGAGCGTATCTTACTGCATCAGGAGATATTGGATTATAGTTCGAGTCACAAAGAAAAATCGTATGATTATGATTTTCGGATTCAGTCGGTTTCTTTTGATTCGTTTGAAACGACGATTTGGAAAAGATATATGAAGGGTGTTTTGAATGATAAACGTTTGATGTCAAGTTATGGTCTAGCACAGGGTGAGTATGGATTAAGACAGGCTCTATGTAAGTATGTGTATCAGAATCGGAATATTTTGTGTTTTCCAGAGCAGATGGTGATTGGTTCAAACTATCAGTCTTTGTTGTATATATTTTGTGGGATGTTAGATAAGAATAAGGTGGTTGGTTTATCGACTTTGGTGGATGATCAGGCTAAGCAGGTGTTTTTGTCGTATGGTTTTCATGTTGAATATTTAAATCCAAATTCTATTGTGAGGGATATTAAAAGGTTGAATGTGGATGTCGTCTATGTGAATACGACTTGTTTTACGCCTGATAGGCAGTCTATGAGTGAAAGGGTTCGTGAAGAATTCGTTTCTTTAGAGAATGTTTTGATTCTTGAGGATGATTATAATGGGGAGCTTGTGTATGCTTCTAAAATCAAGACTTCGTTGTGTTCGAAAAGTAAGAATGTGATTTATTTTTCTTCGTTTTCAAGACTATTATTACCGAGTCTTCGTATTGGGTATATGATTTTAAATGAGGAGTATATGCATAAGTATAGTGCTTCTTATTTTGGTCCAACGACGAGTAAAATTGAGCAGGTGGCTTTTACGCAATATATTGTGGATGGGTATTTGCAGAAACATTTAAGAAAGCTTGTTCGTGAGTATAAGGAGAAGCATTTGTATTTAAAAAAATTGATTGATGCACATATGGGTTGTTCGTATATTTTGGATGAGACGTATATGGCGTATTGGTTAAATTTAGATGTGGATATATCACGCTTTAGGGATTTGTGTGAATCGAATAGTGTCGCAATTAGTATTTCGAATGGGCGTGTAGGATTGTCTTTTGCGTGTATGAGTAAAGAATTGATGTTAGATGGTGTGATTCGTCTTGCAGAAATATGGAAAGAGTGTTAAAATTTTATCGATTCGACAGTGAAGAAGATAAGTAGGATTAAAAGTTCTTGTGCATAGAGAGAGGGCGTTTGGTGAAAGCTCTTCGAGTCTTTTAATTTGAAGCTACTTTGGAGTTGAAACGTAGTCGGCGTTAACGAGTGAATTGAGGGCATTTTTCAATTTTGAAAAATGAACTAGGATGGTACCGCGTAATTATACGTTCCTAGAAATAGGAGCGTTTTTTTATTGGAGGAGAAAAGATGAAACAATTAACTGGTAATCAGATTCGTCAGATGTTCTTGGATTATTTTAAATCTAAAGGGCATATGATTGAGCCGGGCGCAAGTTTGATTCCGCACAATGACCCAACGTTATTATGGATCAATGCGGGTGTTGCGGCTTTGAAAAAATATTTTGATGGTAGTGAAAAACCGGCTTCAAATCGTATTGCGAATGCGCAGAAATCAATTCGTACGAATGATATTGAAAATGTGGGTCGTACAGCTCGTCACCACACATTCTTTGAAATGTTAGGAAACTTCTCAATTGGAGATTATTTCAAAGATGAGGCAATTCAGTTTGCATGGGAATTTTTAACAAGCGAAGAATGGATGGGGATTGATAAGGACAGATTGTATGTGTCTGTATATACAGATGATGCGCGTGCTTATGAAGTATGGACTACAATTTGTGGCGTAGACCCTAGTCATATTTTAAAGACAGATGATAACTTCTGGGAAATTGGTAAGGGACCTGGTGGACCTGACAGTGAAATTTTCTTTGATCGTGGAGAAAAATATGATCCTGAGGGATTGGGAGAAAAATTATTCTTTGATGAAATGGAAAATGATCGTTATGTAGAAGTATGGAATGTCGTATTCTCTCAATATGATTGTGATCCAAGTATAGATCGTAAAGATTATACGGAACTTCCTCAGAAGAACATTGATACAGGTATGGGTCTTGAGCGTTTGGTTGCCTTAGTTCAGGATGGAGAAACAAACTTTGATACGGATTTATTCTTACCTATTATTCGTGCAACAGAAGCTATGGCGAAACATCCTTATGAAGGTGAATATAAGATGGCTTACCGTGTTATTGCGGACCACGTTCGTACAGTTACTTTTGCGTTGAGTGATGGTGCTAACTTCTCAAATAGTGGTCGTGGTTATGTGCTTCGTCGTGTACTTCGTCGTGCTGTTCGTTATGGTTTAAAATTAGGTTTGGATGAACCATTCTTATATAAATTAGTTCCTGTTGTTGCAGATTTAATGAAGGATTTTTATCCATACTTACAAGAGCATGTAGTGTTCAATCAAAAATTGATTAAGGTTGAAGAAGAAACTTTCAAGAAGACTTTAAAGGTTGGTCAGGCTTTATTGGATGAAGAGATCAGTAAGGCTAAGGATGGAAAGCTTAGTGGTGAAGTTGTCTTCAAATTATATGATACATATGGATTCCCATTTGAATTGACGCAAGAAATTGCCGAGGAAAGTGGAATCAGTGTAAGTCGTGATGAGTTTGATGCAGAGATGAATAAACAAAAAGAGCGTGCTCGCAATGCGCGTAATGTAAAGGATTCTTTTGCGTCTCAAAATGAAGAATTGATGAACTTCAATGAGCCTAGTGAATTTATTGGTTATGATCACTTATCTTGTGATGGTAAGATCATTGCGTTATTTAATGCAGAGGGTAAGATGGTTGATTCTTTAGAAGATGAAGGTATGATCATTTTAGATGAAACTTGTTTCTATGCAGAAAGTGGTGGACAGGTTGCCGATAAGGGAGTGTTTACGGCTGATGGTGTAGAAGTAGAAGTATTGGATGTTCAAAAGACTCGTAATAAACAGCATATTCACACAGTTAAAATCAATAGTGGTGTATTAGAAAAAGGTATGTCTTTATATGGTGAAGTGAATGTCAAAGATCGTTTGGCAACTACAGCGAACCACTCTTGTACGCACTTGTTGCAGTCGGCTTTAGTTAAGGTATTGGGTGATCATATTCACCAGGCTGGCTCTTATAATTGTCCTGAATATTTACGTTTTGACTTCAATCATTATGAAAAGGTTACGGCTGAACAATTGGCTGAAGTAGAACGTATTGTGAATGAATATATTAGTGCGGCATATCCAGTAACGAAAGAAGTAATGCCTATTGAAGAGGCTAAGAGATCTGGTGCCACTGCATTATTTGATGAAAAGTATGGAGATACAGTTCGTGTTGTAACAATGGGTGATGTATCTAAGGAATTCTGTGCTGGATGTCATGTAGAAAACACAGCTCAGATTGGTCTATGTAAGATCATTAGTGAGGAAAGTATTGGTTCGGATTCTCGTCGTATTACGGCTAAGACTAAGTTTGCGGCTTACCAAGATTTTGCACAAGAACACAATATGTTAGAGAATATTGCGGATAGTGCTAAACAAAAGGGTATTAAGAATATTGATACAAAGGTTGAAGCTGCATATAAGACTATGCGTGATATGCAGAAGGAAATCGATAACTTGAAAAACCAAATCTTTACTTTGAAGTCTAAAGAGTGGGCTACTGAAGCTAAAGATTTTGGAAAAGTCAATGTATTGATCAAGTCTGTTTCTGGAATGGATGCAGGTGCATTGAAGGATATTGTTTCTAACTTAAAGGCTAGTGATGACAAGATGGTTGTATTCTTTGTGAATACAAATGGTGAAAAGGCTGTCTTTGTGTCTGGTGCAGGTAAAGAGGCTGTTAAGGCTGGTGTACATGCCGGTCAATTGGTTAAGAAAGCGGCTCAAATCTGTTCTGGTAATGGTGGTGGAAAGCCAGATATGGCTCAAGCCGGTGGTAAGGATGCTTCTAAGGTTGATGAAGCAATCAATGCGATCACAGAAGAATTAAAAAGTTTATAAAAGATATTAGGGTATGCCATGTGCATATCCTTATTTTTTGTTTATGAAAAAGAAGAGTAAAGGTAAATATAGAATTCGTAAGAATGAATTAAGAAAATTTTTAAAGGAAAATAAACTCACAAAGAAAGAGAAGGAGAGACTTCATTGGTGGGTAGATAGAGGGAATAGTGCGTATGATTTACAGTGGTTGTTTGGGTTGCGTGAGGAAGAAGCGATTGATGAACTACTAAGTGGTTTAACAGACAAACAAAAGGATTATGTATATAGTTATTGTATGAATTGGAATCCGTTCATCGATGAACCTTATTTTGATTATGAAAGATTTGAAGAATTAGATTTAGAGAACTTACCGACTTTTGAAGAAGAACCAGAAATTGATTTACCGTTTTAATCGATTTGACATAGCTAACTAACCACTTTATACTTTTAGTATATGAAATGAAAGGGTTTTATGTATGAATTTGGATGAACATTGGTATGTATTATTGACCATACGTTCTAAGGAAGAGGAAGTATGTAAATACTTGAATGAAAACGAGGGTATTTTTGCGTTTAGTCCTAAGATGGAGTTTTATCATAGGGTTTCTAAACAGATCCAATTGCGAACTTTATTCGGTGGCTATGTATTTGTGGTGAGTAAATTGTCACAGGTAGAAGTGGATCGCATTTTTAGAAAGTTTCCTTTGCAGAGTGTTTTTATTCATGAATTGAAATATGAAGAGGAAGTTTCAGCTTTAACAGATGAGGAGATTCGTATTTTGAATATGTTGTTGGATGATGAAAAGGTTCTAAGAATGTCGTATGGTAAATTAGTGAATAAAAAGATTCATGTGACTCAAGGTCCACTAAAGAATATGGATGATTATATTGTGAAGTATGATAAGCATAATCGTTTGGCAACGTTGAATTTGCACTTTTTGAATCAGATATGGAAAGTTGGAGTTACGATTATTGTATGATTATTTTCTACATTAAATTTTAAAAAATTGGGTCGTTCTCGCCACTTTTGGCATGAAACGGCCTTTTTTTTAGGTCAAAATTTGCATTTTTTTTAGAATTGTGTATAGTATTAATTGTTGTTTTCAATTATTTGACAACATTTGCCTCGTATTTTATGAGGTTTAAGGGGAAGATTGGAGGGTGTTTTGAACTTTATAAAAGAAGAAAATTTAGAGAGTAGTTTATTAAGAAAAGGGTTAGTTTCAGGTTTATTGATGTCGACACTTACATTAACATTACTAACAACATCATCAGTTATTGGGGAAGAAAGTAAGGTCTATGCCAAGTCAAATGGCACAGATGAAAATATCTTAATGCGTGTTGATACAAAAAATGGAACTGAAGAATTAAAAGAGAAATTCGAAGAACAGATTCAAAATATCGAGGAAGAATCTAGCAAGAAACAAGAAGAGTCGAAGAGTGTTGAAGAAATGAGTATGGAACAGCCAGATTTATTGAATGATATGCAGTTCATTCAAAATAACTACAATGCTGTTACACAAATCGTTTACTCGCAACCATCACTTTCACAATACATTAGTAATGTGAATGCACTTACTGCCTCTGGTGGTATTTATTATGGACCTAGTGGTAAAGAAACATACTATAATTTAAATATGTCAGGAGTAGTCGACATTATGCGTGGTATGGGAAATAATGATGCATATTGGATTCGTGAAGATGGTGCGAAAATGTTGGGGGATTATATTATTGTTGCGGCCGATTTAAATAAATATCCTAGAGGTACAATTGTAGAAACTTCATTAGGAAAAGGAATCGTCTGTGATACTGGAAGTTTTACGCAAAATTCAGATACTCAATTAGATATTGCGACAGACTGGTAATATATATGAGTGTGAAGTAGAAGTCATGTGCTTCTACTTTTTTTGTTTTACCATAAAAAATGGCATCCGAAGATGCCAAATTCATTATTCTTTTGGATTTAATAATTGTTTTTGTACTTTAGAAACAGGATTGAATGTTGTTAGTCATTTTGTGTTGATTGTCATGCCACTGATGGTTTGGATAAACCATAAGAAGAATAGAATTACAAGGATGGGTATAACACAAGATGTTACGATCATGATGGCTGTAGCTTCCATGAAATTGTTTAATGACTTGTTAAACGTCTTCGTATATTTTTGTGCTGTTGAAGAAAATGCTTCAGCTGCTTTTCCGAAGAAGTTTTTATTTTCTTTATCCTGGTATATTTTTCTGGATGTTGTTCGCGTTATTAATCGTTTCTTGAATACTTGTTTCATAGGTGGCTTTAATTGTTTTAGATAATTTTACACTACAAGGCATGATTAGGCACGTCGCTACTGCCATAATGCCAATCTTAATACATACAATTCTTAACTAATCCCATTTTATGACGTTGTTGACTAGCCATGCCAAACAAAGTATTGGAATGATGTATTTAAAGATGACCATGCATGTGAGTGTCAAAGCGTATTTTTCTAAATAGATGGCTCCTAGAACTAATAAGAATTTTGAACTTAAATCCGCTAAGTCATTCGCAACGGGAGTTCCTGTATCTCCTGGTAAAATGGTAATGGATGTAGAGATGGCAGCACTCGATACGGCTAGTGTCATGACCGTATTTCTTTTTTCGTCTAAATATTGAATGGATTGCTCATGAAATTCGGGTGTTGATGTTTTTTGTGCAACCATATAAAAACTTGATAAACAAATAAGAATGGGTAAGATCCATTTTAAAATAGTTTTGTACATAATGACGATTCCTTTCTATATTTCTCATTTTATCAAAAATAGAGTATAATCAATCTAGGAGGATTTAATTATGATTCTAGTTATTGTTATTGTTGTTTTAGTTTTATTAGTACTATTCTTAATGTCTAGCTACAATAAACTTGTTCGTTTATCAAATAAGGTAGATGAAGGTTTTTCTACAATGGACGTGTATTTGAAGAAGCGTTTTGATTTGATTCCTAACTTAGTAGAAACAGTGAAGGGATATGCGAAACATGAGGCGGATACATTGAGTTCAGTGATTGCACAAAGAAATATGGCAAAAACATCAAAGGATGTTATGGATAGTGAAAATAAGATCACAAATGCGATTCAGGGTATTTTTGCGGTGGCAGAACAATATCCGGATTTAAAGGCCAACACAAATTTTATGGATCTTCAAAACCAATTGAAGAAGGTCGAGGAGGATATCGCAAATTCTCGTAAATACTGGTACTACGTCAAGAAAAAGGACTCATAAAAT
>ERZ827478.825-NODE-825-length-27280-cov-6.685914_pt1 | contig 27280 bp, 17 predicted proteins | sample MGYA00519705_ERZ827478 | MGnify/ENA primary metagenome ERZ827478 (study PRJEB31778, sample SAMEA3449318) | human gut metagenome | biome: human gut; feature: human-associated habitat; material: faeces | place: United Kingdom | collected 2010/2012 ... | reverse complement strand
AGTATTATCTGCGCTTTTGGCTTAGCAGCTGCCGTGCCTCGCTCGCCGTATCGGCACTTAGAATTGTGCGGTATTGCCTAAGAACCAACAGGAAAGTGTGGATCACGATGACCTACCATGACATCAAACACAATGCCGAAGTAAACGAGCTGCTGAAAAAGGGCAACCAGAATTTGGGACTTTTGGGCTTTACCGACCATTCGCAGGCGCACTGCATCCATGTGGCGGAAACCGCTGCGCACATCCTCAAAAAGTTTGAATACAGCGCCCATGATATTGAGCTTGCTAAAATTGCCGGGTACATGCACGATATCGGCAACGCCATCAACCGCACCCACCACGCGGAATACGGCGGCCTGCTGGCCAACGAGATTTTGAAGCAGTATGATTTGAGCGTTGCGGACCGCATTACCATTGTTTCGGCCATTTCCAACCATGACGAATCCACCGGCGGCGCGGTGGACCCCATTTCGGCTGCGCTGATTATTGGCGACAAAACTGATGTGCGCCGCAGCCGCGTGCGGGAAAAGCCCAAAGCCAGCTTTGACATCCACGACCGGGTCAACTATGCCGTAACGGACCAGACATTAAAGATCAACACCGATAAAAAGGTCATCTCGCTGAATCTGCAGATCGACACGGACATCTGCTCGATGTACGAATATTTCGAAATTTTCCTGAACCGCATGCTGATGTGCCGCGGCGCCGCTGACCTGCTGGGCGCCACCTTTAAGCTGACGGCCAACGGGGCAAAAGTGTTGTAAAATTATAATCTTATATCAAAAAGCTCAGGCTGTTCCCTGTTGGGGGGCAGCCTGAGTTTTTATACCATGGAAAATCATTCCGCCGTTTTACAGATTCAGCATATACGTTTCCATTTGCATCGTCCTTACCGCCGCTCTTCATGATTCTGCCGGAACAAACGGCAATTCAATGTTTTCCTCGTCCACAGGCGGGGTTTGGGTTGCGCTGGGGGGCGGGGTTTCTGTCGGTTCCTTCGTGTTGTCCGCCGGTTCGCCGTCACCATTTTCTGCGGGCGCGGCACTGGCGGTGGGCTGACCGGCGGCGTTCAGCACCGGTGTTTTTTTCGTTGCGGGCTTCTGGGTCGGCTTGGGGGCAGTTGTCTGCTGCGGGACAGTAGCTGCCGTGGACTGCGGTTCAGCCGTCGCGGCGGGCTGCGGCGTGGGCTTTGCCAGGACGGCATCATTCGTTTCCGCCTGCCGGGTCGGCTCCGGGGTTGGCCGGGTACCTGCCTGCGGCCGGTGCAGTGCAAAGGCAGCGGCAAGCACCACGGCAGCCACCACAACGGCCAGGACTATTTTTTTCTTCATTGCTGTTTTCCTTTTTATATTTGGGGGCGTTGCGGCATCAGCCTGCCACGCTGTAACGCTGTGCGGCGGTGGTCAGGTCATCCAGCGCACGGAGCAGGTTCAGCAGCGGCAGCTGGCTTTCATCCACCGCTGCCAGCGCGCGGACCATATCGCCATAGCTGAACACCCCATAGCGCAGGATGCACAGGTCCGCCCCGTTTTGCCGCATGGCAACCACCGGCATGGCATCCGCGCGGCGGAACGCAATGGCCGGTGTAACGACATAATATACCTTTTTGTCGTCAAAGCGGGTGTTGGTATCCACGGGCTGCAATTCGGTTTCGAGCTCACCCGCGTTCCAGGCAAAAGTAAAAGTGCATTCCGCGCCGTCCGGCACCATAAAATAGTGGCGGATCTGGATAACGGGCTCCAGCAGCAGGCTGCTGCCGTAATAATCATCGGTCTGGGTGCCGCTGCTTTCAAACTGGTAGCTGCCCCAGTTGGCCGTGGAGTTTGGCTCCGCGGTGCCGGCTAACGCATCGGTCCGGTAGCCAAAGTACAGCTGCGCTTTGCCGCCATACACCAGCAGGGTGCCGGCCAGCTCCTTTGCCTGTTGGGGATAATCGTGTTCCAGCAGGTAGTTCAGGTAATCCTTTACGGTGTAAGTATAAACCGGGCCATATTTACCGTTTACCACCATCCGGGCTTCAATATCATCCGTCAGCTGTTTGGCGGCCACCTGGCAAGGGAAAGCGGTGCAGCTTTTGCCGTTTACCTCCACCTGCTTTGCATCTGCCACTGCCACCTGTGTTACGGTGGAATCCGGCAGGGTAAACTGCATGGCGGCATCCTGCGGGGTATCTTCCGGCAGGGTAACGTAAAAATAAATTGTGACTGTCTCCCCCAGGCTCAGGCTGTAGCCTTCCAGATGCTCGCCGGTCTGGGCGGTTTCCGGGGTGGCGGGATCCTGCGGCGGCGAAGTTGGCACGGCAGGGTCAGGCCGGCCGGTTTCGGGGGTGCTCTGCGGCGGATCCGCCCAGGGGATATCCTCATCCGTTTCGCTCACCTGCGTCTGGATGTTGGCCGTATTTTCCTCTGCCAGCGCGGCGGCAGGCAGCGCGGCACACAGCACCACCGCCGCCAGCAAAGCCAGCAGGCGCTGGGGCCAGCTTTTTTGTTTTGTATGGTTCAAACTCAAGGTGTTTCCTTCTTGTTTTTTGTTTTATCTTCTCTTTTTTATCCCGCTAAAGGCATCATCCCTGGTTTTTGGCCAGCAGCGCTGCTCCAATCACCCCGGCGCGGTAGCCGAGGGTGCAGGTGGTAATACGGGTGTGCTTTTGGGCGTAAGCATTGCCAAAAACCATTGGTCCCACCGCGGCGCGCAGGGGAGCCAGCAGGTTCTCCCCCTGGTTGGCCACCCCGCCGGACAGACCGATCACTTCCGGGAAGAAGATGTTGATCATGTTGGCAACACCCACCGCAAGGTAATGAATGTACTGTTCCACCACGGCTTTGCCTGCGGCATCGCCCTGGGCGGCGGCATCAAAGGCGGTGCGGCCATTTACCCCGCCGCTTTGGGCGGCTATACCATGCAGGGCGCTTTCGGGGTGGGCTGCCATGGCTTCTTTGGTCATGCGGATCAGGGCGGTGGCACTGGCCAGGCTTTCCAGGCAGCCGGGGCGGCCACAGGTGCAGCGCGGGGCATCCGGGGTGTCCAGAATAACCATGTGCCCCGGCTCCGCCGCTGCGCCGGTGTAACCGGTCAGCAGCCTGCCGCCCAGCACCACACCGCCGCCCACGCCGGTACCCAGCGTAATGATCACTGCGCTTTCGGCCCCTTTGGCGCAGCCCGCCAGTGCTTCGCCCAAAGCGGCGGCGTTGGCATCGTTGGCAAGAGCAACCGGCAGGCCGGTTCTGGCGCGCAGATAATCCCCCATGGCAAAATCATGCCAGTCCAGATTGTTGGAGTAGCGCACGAGGCCGCCATCCACCGTGCCGGGGCAGCCAACGCCAATGCCCGCTACCAGCTGGCCCTGTGCCAGCTGATTGCAGAGGGCTGCAATATCATCGCACACGGCCTCGGCCGGGCGCGGTAGTTTGGTGGGGGTGCTCGCTTCCTTCATAATAGCACCGTCTGCATCCACAAGCGCAGCTTTGATATTGGTTCCCCCAAGGTCCACACCCAGATAATACATGATTGCAGCCTCCTGTACATAACATTTTTTTCAGTGTAGCAGATTGCCCGCCCCGGCGCAAGAACCTGTAGACAAAAAAGCATCCAAAAGTAAAACCGGCACTACCCACTGCTCTTTGTCGGGTCGTGCCGGTTGAATTTTATTTTTTATTAGCGGCTGCTCATCCGTTCAGTTTGGCGTAACGCCTTCTATATTTTCATATGAATACCACAGCAATCGTACAACAATAGCACAACACAAGCAGGATTTAAGGCAAAGAGCTGCATGCAGTATGATGCGGGAATAATCAACCAGCAGGGTTCCGGCTGCTCCGGCGCGATGTGTGATCGCGCCCTACAAACGGCCCAATGCCTTATTGCAGTATGTTAAGCATGTGACCGCTATATTTTTTCAAAACCCCTTATCGAAAAAAACTGCCCGCACAACGGCTTATCATACCGTGTACGGGCAGTTGATTTATCATTATCTACTTTTCTCTCAAGTCTGGGTCGATAAACGCAACCCCACCTGGTACCCCAGCAGGGTGCGGGTTTCCACCGGCTGATGGCGGATGAGGGAAAGCAGCTGCTGTGCGGTACGGCGGCCCAGCTGTTCGGCATCAAAAGAGACCGCCGTGATCTGTGGCGTACACCCCTGCAGCGCTTCGTCGTCATACAGGGAGGCAAGGCGGATATCCTGCGGCACGCGCAGGTTCAGCTGTCTCAGGGTGCTCAAAGCCAGCTGGGCAACCTGGTCATCCATGCACAGGATGCAGTCCGCCCCACGCTGTACCGCGAGCTCCACAGCGCTGGTGCGTAGATCGTCGCTTTCCAGCTCCAAAAACAGCAGGCTCTCATCAATCTTGCAGCAGGCGCGGTCATGCGCCTGCTTATAGCCTTCCAGGCGGGACTGGTTGACGGTGTACAGCATGGATCCGCCCAGCAAAGCAATGCGGTGCAGGCCCTTCATCAGCAGCAGGCTGACCAGCTCGCGGCAGCCGCCCACCTGATCATGGTCCACCGAGATGACATCCTGGTCAGCCGGGCGGCCAATGGCAACAAAGGGGATGCCGCTTTTTTGCAGCATGGGGATCAGCGGATCACGCTCCAGCGTGCGGGCCAGAATCACGCCATCAATCTTGCGGTTGACCAGCAGACGCTGCATCGGGCTTGTTTCCTGCTCGCCCACCATCGTCATCAGCACATCATAATCATTGCGGGTGGCAATATCGTACACGGCGCTGACGGTTTTGCGCAAAAATGGTGCGGCAAGGTTGCCGAACTGGCGCGAGAACACCAGTGAGATATTATAAGACTGCTGGGTTACCAACCCGCGTGCCAGCATATTGGGCACATAGTTTTTTTCTTTGGCGTACTGGACCACGCGGGCGCGGGTCGCTTCGCTGACACGGCCATTGCCCGAAAGGGCACGGGATACCGTGGTCTTGGACACGCCAAGGTCTTCAGCCATCTGGCTGATGTCAATTTTTTTTTCTCCTTCTGTCTGTTTACGGCGCGGCATGGGTTTACTCCTGTTAACGTTTGCTTCTATAAGATCTTCTTTCTGTCCTTGCCGGTTTTCCGCCCCACGGGCAGTTCCCAGGGTACTGTTCCAGAAACCAGTCCCCCACCCCGGCCATTCCCTACTTGGTCAATGGACTTAACATATTATACCACATTTCCCTGGATCATGGTAGCCCCCTGTGCAAAGAAAGCAAAGAACACGCTACCCCAGTATGGGGTCATTATATCATTCCTGGCTCTGCTTTTCAACCGATTTCTGGCTCTGTTTCCGTTTTCCAGTGTGTTTTATAACCTGGTAAAGTTTTCTCATTTTGTCCGTATCCTGCTCAGTCATCGTACCTGCGCCAAATTGGGCGGCTTGGGCCAATGCCAGCAGAGCTTCGGCATCCTGGGGTTCAAGGGTGGGGACACAACTTTGCAAAAATGCGGCAAACTCCGGCGCATCGGATGGTGTATCCGGCGGCAGGCCGCGGCGCACCAAAAGGCGGTAGATGCTGCCAAACACGGCCAGCACCCGCGCGTTGCAGCTGCCCCGGCCATACCCCATGGCATGGCGGCGGGCCAGCACCAGCAGCACCGCAGCAGCCAACAGGCACCCCCCCAGCAACGCCGCCAAAACCAGCCTGCTGCGGGGCACGATGGTGGCTGCGGGTTCGTTTGCGCTGCTCTCCCCTGCTGCGGGGGCGGTGTCTTGACCTTGAGTTTCGGGCAGCGGGTCGGTGCGCAGGTCGGCCTGTTGGGCGCTGACCAGCACGCCGGGGGTCATCTCCATGGGGGTCCAGCCCTGGCCGGAAATGTACACCTCTGCCCAGGCGTGGGCGTTATCGTCCTGCAAAATGGCGTGCCAGCTGCCGTCCTCCTGTTGGGTAAACAGGCTTTGCGGCGCGGCATAGCCCACCACATAGCGCGCAGGCAGCCCGAACATGCGGAACATAACCACCGCCGCCGAAGCAAACTGCACACTGTACCCCTGTTTGGATTCCGTTAAAAAGTAACGGATGGGGTCGGCCCCCTCCGGCGGCTGGGGAGCGCTGGCGTTATACTGGTAGTTGGTGTTTAGATAGGCGCGGATGTAATCGCCAATGTCCGCAGCTTCGGTCAGCTTCTGGTCCTTTTTGGCTTCATCGCACAGGGTTTGCAGCTCGTCATAGCCGTCTGGCACGGCGGTGTAGCGGCTGGCGGCGTAAGCGGCATAGGATGCTTCCATCCGGTCCAGCACGCTGGGGTCGGCATCGGCGCGGGCTTCCAGCTGGGTTTGGGCGGTATCCCGCGGGTAATACAGGAACACATCGTCCTGCGCGGTCTGGCCCGCGGCGGCGCCATCGCCCTGGATGGTGTAATAATCACCCCAGTAGGCGTTGTATGGTGCATAGGTGTACTGGGTATCGGCGTGGATGCGCTCCACCGTCAGCGTCTGGGGCTGGGCGGTGCCGTCATAGGCGGTGCGCAAAAACGGCAGGCTGGCAATGGTCAGCCGGGCGTTATCCTCGGTTTTCCAGTTCATAGCGGCGCTGTCAAAGGCATCGGCATCAGGGGCCTGCCAGGTGGTGCCGTCATAACTGCCGCCGATAAATCCCCGCAGGTATACGGTTTCTTCGGGTTTGTCGCTGGCGGTCAGGGCCAGATCCGTCACTCCGCTGACCTGGATACCCCCGCCCTGGTTCAAGGCGCCATCCGCCACACCACCGGCAGCGGCTTCTACCTGAATGTTCAGCCTGCCGCCGCTGACCCGCGGCAGCCAGGTAATGGCGGTGCTCAGCGCGGCGGATTCCACCCGCTGGGCCGCGGGCTGCAGCCAGCCAAGGGGAACCCCCAGCGCCGGGCGCAGCAGCCACCAACAGGGCAGCGCCAGCGCAAGGCAAAGCCCGCCCGCCGCCAGCGCGGCAGACTTTTGGATGTTATAATGGCGGCAAAGGTTCTGGCGGTAGTTTTCGGTATCGCGCCTGCCCCACAAGGCCCGCCGCTGCACCGAGCAGGAAGCCGCCCACGCCCCCATCCAACCGGCCAAAAGCAGCAGGCAGGCGGGCACAGCCGGCGCGGCCCCGGCCAGCGCCAGCAGCACAACAACGGGCAGCAGCATTAGATCCAGCAGCAGGGCATCCGCACGGCGCAGGGCCGCAGCGGCCAGCGCCCCGGTAACGGGCAAGGCGGCCAGCAGCAAAAACAGCCCCAGCTGCGCCGCACTGCCGCCCTGGGCCACCGGCAGCGCGCTGCCAAGGCGGGCGTTCAGGCTTTGGGCAATGTTCCCGGCGCACTGCTGCGCCCCGGCCAAAAAGTTCCGCTGGCAGATGAACAACACCACAAGATACACAATCACCCCCGCCAGCAGCCCCCAGCGGCGCAGGGCTTGCGGCGCACGCAGGAACAGCGCCCACCCGGCGCAGAAAGCGGCTGCCGCGGGCCACACCCACAACGGCACCGCAATGCCAAACCCGGTGGAAAGCACCAGCAGCAAACCAAAGGTGAGCGCCAGCAGCAGCGCGGCATCTGCCGCCAGCCACAACGCGGGGTGCGCTGCGGGGCGCTGGGTGCTCACCAGCACACGGTCCACAAACTTCAGCCCACTGCCGGGGTCGGCAGCGCCGCGCCGGCTCAGGGCAGTACGTTCTTTTTTGCGCTTGGGCGGGTTTTTGCGGTGCTTCGCCGCCTGTTGGGGAAAATCCCCCCATTCCTCCGCTCCGTCCAGGTCCCCACCGGGGGTCAGGGCAGCGCGCAGGGCGGTCAGCGGTTCGCGCACCATCAGGCGGTCCAGCTTGGCGCTCAGCTTCCAGTGTACCTGCTTGATGGTATCCCCGTCCCGGTACTCCCGCAGCTCATAGCTGCCGCCCAGGGCGGCGCGGGTGTCGGCTTCGTCGCCGTCCTCATCGGGGGCAGTTTCCGCTTTGGCTTTGCCAGCCGCGGCAGCGGGCAGCACACAGATGCTCTGGCTTTGCACGGCAGCCGGGCACGCCGCGGTGAACACCCCCAGGTGATCCCGCAGGGTGATGCCCCGCACCGCAATGCTCCACACGCCGCTTTTGCCTGCGTTTAGGGTAATGCGCTGTTCGGCGCTCTCCTTGCCGCCCAGCATGGCGGCGCAGCGCAGGGCGATCTGCCCGCCGCCCCATTCATCGGCGGCGTTCAGCAGCACCACAAGCGCAGGGATGGGCAACCGGCTGCGGTTGCGCAGCCGAACCGTCAGGGTAAAATCTTCGCCCTGTATCACGGGTTTGTCCGGCACCAGCAGCTCTGCCGTTACCTGCCTGCGCAGATAGGCGGCGTCCAGCCGCAGCAGCACCAGAAGCACCAGCGCAAACGCTAACAGGAACACCGCCAGCGGTGCCTGGGTGATGAGCGCCGCGGCCAGCAGCACCAAAAGCACCAGCGCCCGGCCCAGCTTACCTGCCATGGCGGTCAGCCTTTTCGGGGCGGGGACGCGGCACGGTACGCAGCAGGTCCTGCATTACGCTGTCCACCGTTTCGCCGCCTGCGCGGGCCTGGTCATTCAGCACCAGGCGGTGGCGGGCAACCGCATCAAACACAGCGGTCACATCCTGCGGGGCAACAAAATCCCGCCCCGCCAGATACGCCGCCGCGCGCGTCATGCTGGTCAGCGCCAGGGTGGCACGGGGGCTTAACCCCACGGCCAGGCGCGGGTCCTTGCGGCTGGCCTGGGCCAGCGCCACAATGTAGCGGTACATCAGCTCATGCACAAATACCGTGCTGACCTCCTGCTGCATGGCAAGCAGATCCGCCTGACCGGCAACGGGGCGTACACGGTCCAGCAGGCGGCCTTTGCTCTGCCCGGCCAAAATTGCCAGCTCCGCTTCCTCATCGGGGTAGCCCATTACGGCGCAGACCATGAAACGGTCCAGCTGAGACTGCGGCAGCATCTGCGTGCCGGCGGCGCCGATGGGGTTCTCGGTTGCAATTACGGTAAAGGGTGCGGGCACCGGGCGGGTAACGCCGTCCACCGTCACCGTGCCTTCTTCCATCACTTCCAACAAAGCCGACTGCGTGCGGGAGGAGGTACGGTTGATCTCATCGCCCAAAAACAGGTTGCACATCACCGCACCGGCGTGGTACACAAACTTGCCGGTCTCTTTCTGGTAAACGGAAAATCCCACCAAATCGGACGGCAGAACATCCGGCGTAAACTGCACGCGGCTTTCTTTCAGGTCCAGCGCGCGGGCAAAGGCCAGCGCCAGCGTGGTTTTGCCCACGCCGGGAATATCCTCAATCAGCACATGGCCGCCCGCCAGCATGGCCATCCAGATGGTGTTTACCGTTTGCTGTTTGCCCTGCACGGCCTTGTTTACTTCGGCCGTAACGGCGGCGGCCTGCTGTGTGTACTGCATGGTTAATCCTCCCGGTGTTTTTTCCATATCACCATAATGCCAACGGCGGCGGCAATAACCACCAGCCCGGCCCACAGTGCGTTGTTTTCCAGCCAGATCATGGTATTGGAGATCGCGCTCCCCTCGGATTCCGCGCTGCCCTCCCCCGGCAATGGGGTCAGGGCCTGGGGGGCCACTTCGGCAATGGAGCTGCCGCCGGCATCCTCCACGGTCACCTGGCGCGGCGTTTCGTCCCAGGTAGCGGCGCTTTCCTGCAAATCCTCCTCTTTGGTGGTGTCCGCAGCGGCGGTGTCGTGCTCCGCAATTACCAGGTAGCGCTGGCTGTTGCGGGTGTAGGGGTGGCATGTGGAAAGGGTCAGCAGGTCCCGCCCCGGCTGGATCAGCACAGCGTTGATATCGCTGGGGTCAATAATTTTCAGCTCGCTCACGCGGTAAATCAGCGTTTCCCACGGGGTGGTCAGCTGGATCTTGTCCCCCACCTGGATCTGCTGCACGTTGCGCAGCATTTCCGCGCCATAATAGCCGCGGTGGGCGGCAATCACGGTGTTGGTGTTTTCGCCGCCCAGCGGCATCGAGGTCTGGCCCAGCAGCGCCGCGCCTTTGGCCAGGTTTTCGCGGCTGGCGCCCAGGTAAACGGGCAGCTCCAGGTTCAGGCGCGGAATCCACAGCACAGCCAGCACATCATCGTCATAGCCATAGGCAGCAAGGTCCAGCGGGGCTTCCTCATAGGCGAACGGGTCGGTCAGGCCGCTTTGGCCCCCGGCGTAAATTTCCGCGTTATAGTCCTGCATCGCGGCGTACAGTTCAGGGTAGGCGTGTTCCGGCTCCGGGGGTTCGGCTGTGGTTTCCTCCGCCGCGGGGGCGGTGGGCTGGGCTTCGGCGCGGGCCGCAAACTGCGCAGCGGTTTTGGCGTTGCGGGTGCTGGTCCACCACTGGGCAGCGGTGGGCTGTATCAACAGCGCCAGCCCCAGCAAAATGGCCAGCCAGGCCAGAATTTTAGCAATCAGCCGTCCCATTTAGTCATCCTCCTCGCGCTTTTTGCAGCGGTGCAGCAGCAAAAGCAGCAGCAGCGCTTCGCCGCCGATCACAATGCTGCCCGTTACCGCGATCCACGGCCAGGCATCCACCACGCGCTTGACCACCGTTCCGGTGCGCAGCGCCTGATACTGCACGGCCTGCGGGGTGTTGGTTTCTTCCTCTCCATTATAAGGGATGCGGGTGCCGCGCACAAGCATGCGGTGGGTGTTGATGGCATACGGCGTGCAGGTAACAAGGGTGCAGTAATCCTGCCCCGCGGTGATTTCCAGATCCTCGGTGTGCTCCGGTTCCACCACTTTGATTTGATCCACCTGGTACGCCAGCGTTTCATCCAGAATATGCAGGTAGAAACAGTCGCCCTCTTCCAGCTTGTCCAGGTCGGTGAACAGCACGGCTTCGGGCAGGCCGCGGTGGCCGGTCAGCACGCTGTGGGTACTTTCGCCGCCAAGGGGGTAGCTGGAGCCTTCCAGATGGCCAACGCCCCTTTGCAGCACATCATCGCTGGTGCCTTCGTAAATAGGCAGGTTGACGTCAATTTTCGGGATGGTGATATACCCCAGGCTTTCGCCCACATCCACAAGGTCCACATAGCTGGTGCCGGTATCCTCCGCTTCGCCTGCGGCATCGCGCTCCACGGCGCTGTCCAGCTGCTGGTTATAGCGGCGGGCGGCCTCCTTGGCGGCGTCCAGTTTTTCGGTATCCATGCTTTTTACGGTATCATCGTAATTTTGGATCGCTTCGCTGGCGTGGCGCTGCGCCACCGCGTTGCTGATAACCGGGTACGATGCCACCCCAATGCCGGACAGGATCATCAAGGCCGCAAAGCCGACTTTTAGTTTTGTTGTGGTATCCATAGCGTCACCGCGAACCTTTCCGTGAGAGGGTTGAAGTTGGGAACTGATGCAATTAGAAATTAGAAATTAGGAATTGGAAGTAGGCAAAAGAATAAAGAATAAAGAATAATGAATCATTGTGGTGGACCGCGCCGCATTGCGCCGCTCAGGAGATATTGGGTTGGGGGTGGTTTTTAGGGTAGTGAATAACAATAAAATAATCTGTAGGGCCTTACGGCGTTGCACACCACAAAATTGTAATAAACCTCGCCCTGCATGTAGGGGGCGGCGTCCCCGACGCCCCGTTTGACGGGCCTAATAATTGCCGCCCATCCACCCCGCGCCGCAAACATTGCAAATCATTTGTAGGGGCCGATGCTCGCCATCGGCCCGTTGACGGGGTTTACCCTATTTATTTTTAGGTTCTGCACGGGGAACCACCCCTCAGGCCGCTCCGCGTCCAGCGCAAACAGCGCCCCGTCCCCTCTGTCGCTCCGCGACATCTCCCCGCCCCGCGGGGAGTCACCCCTCAAGGGGCGCCAATATCTAACCTTATGTTTGCGGTGGCTCCCCTAGAGGGGAGCTGTCACCGAAGGTGACTGAGGGGTGGTTCCTTGCCACAAACCTAACGCCCATGGGGTGGTTCCTCGCCGCAAACCTGACGCCCATGGGGTGGTTCCCCACGCAGGGCCTAAAAATCAACCGAACAACGGCCATGTACACCCAAAAAAATTTATTCCCCAATAACCCACCATAGGGGGAGGGCCAAATCCGGCCCTCCCCCTGTGTATGATGGATTATCCCTCTATACCCTATTGGTGAATTGTAACATTGTTTTGCCTTGCGGCGGGCGCATCAGGCGCGGTTCTTCTTTTTCAGGCTCAGCAGCACGCCAACACCGGCCACAACCAGCAGCACGCCAATGCCGCTGAACAGCAGGGTGCCGAAACCACCGGTGGTGGGCAGGTTGAAGCCCTTGCGGTTGATGATGACGATCGCTTCATATTCGTACGGAGCTCCACCAACCGTAACTGCGGTGCTAGTGTACTCATGCTTAATCAGTTTACCTTCGTTATTAAAGGTTTCCTTCTTTTCCCATTTGGTGGCGTAGTCCAGAGTCAGGTTTGCGTCCACCGGACCAGTCAACAGGTTATAGCCTTCGCGAGTCTTGGTTTCAACCAGCTTATACTCGCCAGTCGGCAAACCTTTTGCAACAGCCTTACCGTCGGCCTCCGTCTTCAAATCCATAACAGCAAACCACTTAGGCTCATCACTAACAGTATCGTTCAGCTTTTTTGCTGCTGCTTCCTCAGGCGTTAAAAGGGTCTTATCAGCACCCATAAACTTAACGGTGCCATTTTTGTTCATCGTATCTTTTTCTGCATCATACTTTTTATAAAGGGTAAATTCAACATCCTTCAGCGGTTCGCCATCCTCATTCTGTTTCAGGATGCCAGTCTTGAACGTATAAACAACAGCTTCGTCATGGATATCATACGGAGGATCCGCTTCAGTAGTGGTAATATTTGTCTTCTTGGAGTATTTCAGGTCGGCACTGTTTACATTGCCCACTGCACCAACCGAAGCGCCGTCCTGGAGCTTTGCGGTATAGGTAATGGTAATGGTTCCACCTGCATATGCCGCAATCTTGTCAGTAGCAAATGCAATCGTAAAGCCAGACTTACCCTCAGCATTCGTTATCGTCAGGGTATACTCAGTACCCTCTTTAAATGTCGTTTCTTCAGCTTCGCCAACTTTTCCTTTAACATCAATATCACTATTAACAACCAGCTGGTCGCTATTCATTTCATCAGATACGGTGAAAGTCTTCAGTTTTGCAACGTTTTCAGGAACATTGACAGTCAGAGTATACGGAACATCATCACCAATGCCATAGTCTGCATCCTTTTTACCTGTAATTTCCTTTTTGAAGTCCGGCTTGTAGTTCTTTACTTTAACCTGTGCTCCACTAAAAGCAGTAGTGTCAAAGCTCTTTACACTAGTTTCAGGCTTTTGCGCGCCTTCAATATCACTTTCGGTCGCTGCAACCATCTCGCCATTGTCACCGATCTTAAAAACATAGGCAATGCCGGAATCCAAAATGTAACCATCGTTTGCATTAACTTCAGTTTCCACAAAGGCATATACACCTTTGGTCAAACCAGAAACGCTGATTTTGCCATCTGCACCCGTGGTAAGGACACCCGTTTTATTAGCTGCGTCAAGCCACTCGCCTGCATTATCTACGCCATTTGCAGGCTTCTTCTTAATCCAAGTCCATGTTCCGTCTTCATTCTTCTTATAGAGCTTAAACTTGTAGCTCTGCATGGCTGTAACTTCTGTATCTGTACCGCTCTGCTTACCGACTTTCTGCAAAACAGCCTGACCATATGCAGTAGAGTTTTTCGGGAAGACATGAACATCGTACAGCCAATCAGTCAGACCGCCATTCGTATCAGTCGAGACTTTTGTCATAGGAACAGAGACAAAGAACGGCTCACATGCAGTCCTGACAGAATCCGGTGTTTCGGTTTCAAGCACAAGGTAAAGACCCAAAGGCAATTCTTCAAACTTAACAACGCCACTGGTATCTGTCGTTTTCGAATCGACTTCAGTTACAGTTGCAGTCACGTCACTCTTCAGTTTATAACCGCCGGTAGTAGTATCAGGTTCTGCATAATCTTCCCAGCTTGTAGGCCAAGCTACATCTTTACCATCATAATATTTTTTCAGATCTTCTGCATTCTTAACCTGATAAACGGTAAAGGTTGCACCTGCCAACGGAGTAGGCGTTTCACCTTTGTCATTCGAAGGAAGACTCCCTGCGTCTTCTGCCTCGCCGGTTGCAGGCCCTCTAGTATCATCGTTCCACTCATATTTATGAATCGTAATGGAACCGGTATCCTGCGTCCAAACCGGATTTGCAGTGGGTGCCGGTGTTGTTCCACTGCCATCATCTGCCATTGCTGGCATGGCGCACAGGCTGAGGGCCAGGGCGGCGCTCAACAGGCCTGTGAGAAAACGTTTTGCTTTTTTCATTTCAGTACCTCTTCTCTTAAAAAAATCATCATCGGATGGGCGGCGGGGCCGCCCGGCTTAAGGGTTCTGCATCAGCACGGCGTGCAGTGCGGGGCGCTGCAGCGGTGAAACGCTGCCGCGCCGCCCGCACTGTGCCGTGAAGAAAAAAGGAGGAAAAACTGGGCCGCTTGCCCACTTGGCTTAAGGTGCATCTGAAAACAAAGGAAATAACGGATATTTCGCAGCCACAAGCAGGATGTAAGGCAAAGAGCCGCCGGAATCCTTTCCGGATCCCAAGGCTTTTTAAGGCTTAACGCAACATCCGGCTGCGCTTATAGAAACAGGCGATATTTTCCGCTTTTCAGTTACACACCCCGGCTTATGGCTGCGCCTGCCGTAAACGGGCGCGCACTGGCGGGCAGGCCCTGTATCCTGGGGGTTGCTGGGTTTCCGGGGGATGGTTAATGTCGCCGGCCCCCTTTCCTGTTGTAGCGGAATGTGAATATCAACAGCCCTGCCACCGCCAGCGGCATGCCGATCAGCAGCCACAGGCTTGGCGCGTCTGCACCCGTGTGGGGCAGCTCAGGCGTTTTACGGTTCAGAACGGTAAGGGTCATGGTGTAGGTGTTGCCGGACTGCGTAAACTTGTCTTTGTCCGTAATTACCTGCCCATCAATAGAACACGTGCCGCCTTGGGTAAATTCGATCACAATTGGCTGTGCCAACAGGTTGTACCCCGCATGTGCCTTGGTTTCCGTCAGGCGGTATGTACCGGGTTTCAGATTTTTGAACGGGTTATCTATAATCTTGCCGTCCGCCCCGGTTATACCGGTAATGGAACCTTTGTTTGTGTTATCGAATGGGTAGTTTTCATCTACTACCCACTGCGTTTTTCCTCCGGTTGTTGTTTCGACCAGCTTTTCCAGCTTGAACTCAACATCACTCAAGGGCACTTCTTTGCCATTTTCGCCTTTTTCCGCGTCCTTCTTGATGATATCCAGTGCAAACTTCGGGTTCTGCAGCGTGTTGGTCAGCTCAATCTTTCCGCTGCCGCCGGTGATGGTTCCATCGGGGGTTACTGTGGCTGGCGTTGTAGTTGCGCCGGTTTCGCTGTCCTTTTCGCTGTTTGCTGTTGCTTCAGCCGTTACAACATACGTATTGCCTTTAATCGTAATAGTTTCGCCTGGTGCTACCTGTTTAAATTGGTCATTCTCCACCGTACCTTCCACAATGCGGTACACATAATCGGTCTGGCTTTTATCCGTATTGATTTGGTACTGATCCAAACCGCTAAAGGTATACAGCCAGCCGCCATCTCTGTGGGGAATGGTAACATAGTCTTTCGTGTTGTCAGCCGGGTACTTTACCAGCTCCCATTTTTTATCGTCTGTGCTGGTTTTCAGGCGGCGCTGGAGCTGGATGTAGATCTCTTTCGGCTGCTTCGCAGTGCTAAGATCGTCCGTACCATTTGCATCTTTCCAGAGCTTATCGAACTCAATGTTGATCAGTGTGCGCCGGGTGTTGGTAAAGATTGCGGTAACTTTCGGATCGTTCGAATCTTTGCTCTCCTTAATCACGCCTTCCACCATGGTGTTGTTGTTGATCACATGGGCGGAATCGCAACCATCCGGAACGGTTACGCTTTGCAGTCTGGAATCATCTTCCGGTGTAACTTCCTCGATGGTATAGCGGGTGCCAACGGGGATGCCGGTGATGGTTCCGGTGTGTTCTGAGTTGTTCTCATCGCTCATGTTGATATAAACATATTTTTCGATGGGCTTTTCTTCCAGACCCTCACCGCCAACATCACTAAAGGTAACTTTGAACTTGTAGGTGCCTTTAATGGTATCTTTCTCACCAGCTGCGGCCTGCTTTTGGATTTTCAGCCCGCCGGTTTTGACGGTGTTGACATATTTTACCTTTAGCTTTGTCAGCGTGGAGCTTGTTTCGTCCGGGTCCTTATAGGAGCGGAAGACGATGGTGTTGGTGCCGGGCTTCTCGTCCTTCGTGTAGCCCTCATTCCTTACCCCCTCTTCATTGACATAAACTTCCGTTCGGTCATCATCGGGGCCGTCGGCGGGAACCTTCTGCCCATCCAGCGACCTGGGCGTTCCGAATGTTACGTGCGAACTACTCGTACCCGTCGGCTTCGTCCAGGCAACCGCCTGCCCGTTCTCGTACACGGTCCATTTGGTGTCGTACAGGTTTTGGTTCAGATCCTCTTTGAGCGAAATGTAGCTGCCGCGGCGGAACTGGTCGCTGAAGGTAACGGTTTCTCCATCTTCCAGAACAAAGCGTCCGTCATCGTCCACCAACTGGGTGTCGTTGTCCTTGGTGGAGGTGTACTGTGCGTTTATGGCGTTTTGCAAATGACCGCTTTGGACGGAGCCGTAATCCGGGATGTCCTTCTGATCGGTTGTAAAGCCGGTCATCGTTTTTGGCACCGCTTTGGGAATGAAGGTAAAGTTTCTGAAATAGATGTGGCGGCTATAATTATCGCCCACGCGGATGGTTTTGACGTTGCCGCTAAAATCGCCCTGCGCTTTCATCTTGTTCAGGTCCAGCTTTACGGTGACCCATTCGCCTGTCTTCACTTCGACCGAGCCATACGTTGCGCCGTTAATGCCTGATGTGCCAAGGCTGCCTTTTTGGACGGGGGTAGGTGTTTGATCATCCAGCAGTTCCAGATACAGGTTGTTGAGGGAAAGGTCACCTCCACCATCTTCTTTGGCAACGTAAACCTGGAACGTAAGGAAGCGCTTGTCCTTGATATTGATGGGGTCTTTCAGCGTCAGGATGCCATAACGTTTCTCACGCGCTGCACTGACGGGTTCCGTATCCGTATAGCGTGCGTACCAGTGAAGGACCTGTTCGGTATCTTGCCCGGAACCTTGCTCGGGGTTTGTATCCAACTTGAAAATGTAGTCCCCTTCGGTTGATTGGGTTGCGGGTTTAATCTCGATACTATCCGCAGTCAATTTCACCTCTTGGGGCGGAGTACTTGTATCCGAGCCAACGGCCACTTTTTCTCCATAATGGGTTGCCTGGTTCTGGATGGTGAAGTTGAAGATTTTCTGGTTTTTAAAGCAGTTTTTGAAGTCCGGATCAACCTTGTTCAGATCAACCTCTTTTTGAACCTGCAGCTCGTTATTATCCGGGAAGTTGAACGCCACCGCCATGTTGGACTCCCACATACCGCGTTCCATGTAGTACATGGTAAGGGTGTGCTTTTTGCCTTTGTCGAATGTAAGAGTAGTGCCTTGCGCGTAGAAATTGATGGTATCGCCATTATATTTTACGGTCTTGACAGGATTTCCATCTTGATCATCTTCTGACGTTCCGCCTTTTTTGACCTTACTGACATAGGCTGTTACACTATTTTTTTTCTTTCCATTTTCTGTTGTCTCGCCAAATTCCAGCAGGCCGGAAACCTTACCATGGGCACCGCCAACGTCAAGCGCCAGCTGGCCATCAATGAATACCCAAACGTCATCGTCACCGGAGAAGAAGAACTTGATGCTGGTTTTTTCCTTTTTTTCACCTACACTCTTGTTTGTTTCAACTTTGCCGTCATCCGTCAGGGTAAAATCCATCTGCAGCTTGGTGCCAAAGCCGTAATTGTAGGTAGAAGCCACACCAGAGGTTGCTGTTTCATTGAACGGGAAGTAGCCATAGGAACTTACAGTCTTGTCATTTTTGGTTATCGTTTTTGAGGTGGAGTTAGATTCAAGATTGCGTGACTTTTCCCTTTCCTGCTCGCCTGTGCTTGATTTCAGGAAATATTGATCTTGCTCGGTATCCTGCTTCAAGTACAGGGTCGTATCCTGGCTGTCAAAGTACCAGTAATCAACGCCCTGATCCTCATCAAAAATCGCTTTCTTGGTAAAGGGGAACGCAACATTATTGTACACATTGCCAAGCTTTGCATTTTTGGTGTTCGTGCCGCTCAAAAACGCTTCATCAAAGTGCGGTTCTGCTTTTGTTGTACCTTTCAGCAGCGGTTCACCTGTTGCGTTACCGGTGGATGTTGTATCCGCAACCAATCCCTGATAGGCATAGTCATAACGTGTACCATTTCCTTCTTCATTGATTGTGGAGTTATTGATTGCCATGAAGCGATTTTCATTTTTGAAGGCGCTATTAAGCCCCCAAAGATTCAATGCAGCACTAATCGCATCAAACCTAAATCCCCAGTCAGAATAAGAAGGCTGGAAATGTCCGGTATAAAGCGGGTATTGGGCCTTTGCATCCTGATAATAATCGCTCAGCGCCTGATCAAATTCACGGAAGGGTACCCAGTTGCGGTAACTTACAGCAGGAGAACTTTGATCGTAACTACCACGGTTCTTGCCGTTCAACTCGTAATCTGTATAATAGTCATACAGCGTACTGGTAACATATTTTGTGTCTGCTGCTTCCGTAAAATCAGCGGGTTTAATATCTACTACTTTAGTGCCAGTATCTTTCCACTTTTCGGCATCACGCGGGGTACCTTTTGGAGCCCAGTAGCCGCCACGTTGGCCCTTGCCATATACTGCATCGTCATTCGTATCCGCATAGAAGCACCGTTCCGTCACCTTATAGTCTGTAGGTATGGTTTCCCATTTTGTACTGTTGCCGCAGTTTGCAAGGTTCTTATCGTCACTCAACGGATACGAAGAGAATACGATTTCGGTATAGCCATCCGGCACATCTGCTGCATAGTAATCTGTGCCCTCAATCCGGCTCATTGTGCCGCCTATGCTTTCTTTGCCATCTCCTTTTAAGCGGTAGTAAACTGTACTTTGATTGGCTTTGGGGATTGAATAGTCGTCGGTATCTCCCGTCAATGCCATCTTGGAAAAAGTAGCATCGTAATAGATACAGAAAGAGTTTTCTATACCCCATCTTTCGTTGTCTGCGCCAGTATAGATAAAGCAGTTACTTGTATCACTGTATGTAAAGGATTTTTTATCATCACCATTAACATCTTCACCATAGAAGTTATAGATTTTGCTGGATTTTTGGGAATTGCCCTCATTCCATGTAAACTTAACATAAGAGTAAAAACCGTCAGGAATTTTAAAGGTTGCTGTGGAATTAGGAGCAATATCTAAGGTTGTTGGGTTATCGACCTGGATAAGATCTCCGCTCTCATTCGGTTCATAAAACCAGGCTTGGACGTTCGTTAGTGTTTCACTGGTTTTATTTTCAAAGGCCATCTCTTTGCCAGCGAAATGCTTATGGCTAACCGTATAGATCTCCCATTTCTTTGGATCCCAGCCATCTTCGTTCTTTCCGTCATAGTAGTCGCCGCCGATATACTTCTGATCTGTTGGATTGAACGACATCCACGGTAGACTATTATTATTATCTACTTGAACAATTGTTACTTTGTCTGTAGGGTTATCGTCTGTAAGTGAATCTTCCGCATATCCGCAAAATTCAAGTCCACCCAACCCGTTATTTGGATAGTGATCGGCCTTATTCAGGACCGCAGAATAAATTTTTCTTCCGTCCTCCGTTTCGTCAGCTTCCTGCATATCAAGATAATACTTTCGATCTTGTGGACTTTGTCCAATAATGGCATGTATTTTTACCTTTGTATAATTTTCCCAACTGTTAGGCACTGCAAAATAGAGCGTGTGAGTTTCCGTATTTCCCCCCTCACTAACTGCCTGCACGTTATCCAAGCTTTTTGCGGCGTACATCTTCTGCGGCTGTTCGGTCGGTTCCGGGGTGGCGGTGGGGGTCACGGTCGGCACAGGGGTGGCCGTTGCGGTGGCTGTCGGTTCCGGGGTCAGGGTGGGTTCTGCCGTGGGCTCCGGCGTTTCGGTCGGGGCGGGCTGCTCCGGCTCGGCGCTTTGTTCCGGTTCCGGGGTGGCGGCTTCCGGCACCGGGGTGGCGGCGTTCTGCTTCGGCGGAGCGGTGGCGTCCGGCAGCTGCTCAATGGTATCCTCCCCGGAGGCCGTTTCCGGCTTATCCTCCAGCAGCTCTACTTCGTCAGGTGCGCCGGGCAGAGGGTCCACCTCGGCGTATACAGGCAGGGCCATTGCCATAACCAGGCAAGCGGTGACAAGCAGCGCTGTCAGCCGGCGCGCCCAACCTGTTATGTTGTTTCCTGTTCTATTCAATCTGCTCACCCGTCTTTCGCGCTGGCTTGATGGAAGCACATTGTTCCACAGGGGATCCCTGTGAAACAGTAAAAGAAGCCAGCTTCTTTTACTTGCGCAACCGTTGCCATGTTGTTTTCAAAAAAATTACGCATCGAATCTTCTCATTGCGCATTTACTTTTTATTGTTAAAGTATAGCACCTTTATACCAGAAAGGCAATACAATCCACGTAAATTCCTGTTTTTCAGCACTTTTACTGATTGCGTTTTCCTCCAATTATACAATGTATTCAAAGCCTTTGTATAATTTATTCCTGATTTTCTTTTTGGCAGCGGTCCCTTTTATATACTTTGACCGCGCGTTTATGATCCTCTGCGCACACAGAGCGCAACTTTGCAGCAAAATTCGCCTTTTTTGCTACATTTCCCTGTTTTTGCGCAATTATTTGTTTCGCATGCGCCTGTTTGCGGCGGAGCCTGGCGGCTGGGTGGGCGCCTTGTGGGAGGGATGGCAGGTTTGCGGCGCACGGTTCCCGTTTTTTTGCGGCGCGATGGGTACACCGCGCCCCTGCAAACGGTTTGCGGTGTTTGCGGCGGCGGGTGTGTGTTTGGTGGATTGCACGCCCGCCAACGGGACGCCGTTCTCCCTTTACAACGGGGTGCGGGTTTGCTGCAGATATGCCATTCGCTTTTTTGTCCCCTCTGCCCCGCCCCTGATTCCCGGTTCCCCCTTGCCGATTTCTATTTGCGCCAGCTCCTGAGGTGCCTCTGAGAGCAACGAAAATAGCGGATCTTTCGCAAGCACAAAATCCGGCTGCGTTTACTGAAACAGACGAGCTTTTTGACGTTTCAGACAGGACTAAGGTGTATCTGAAAAGTCGAAAATTTAGTCTATTTCTACAAACACAGCGGGATTTTGCGTTAAAGCGCCTTGGAATCCACAAAGGATTCCTGCGGCTCTCTGCCTTAAATCCTGCTTGTGTTTGCGAAATATCCGTCATTTTCTTTGTTTTCAGATATACCTTAGGAATACCTAAGTATTCTAGCACATGTTGCGGCACCTTGTCAATGCCGAATTATGGGGCAGTAGCGCTCCGAACGGCGCTTATTCTGCCGCGGCCAGGGCGGCCTGCAGCGCGCAGTAATCTTCCAGCGTCAGCTGCTCCGGGCGCAGGCGGATATCCAACCCGGCGGCCTGCAATGCAGCGTTCACTTTAGCTTTGGAAATGCCCAGGCCGTTCGCCACGGCATTGGCCGCGGTCTTGCGCCGCTGAGAAAATGCTGCCCGGATCAGGCGGAACAGCCCGGCTTCGTCCCCGTTGGGCGGGGTAACAGGCGGTGTGGTGTGGACATCCAGCTGGATGACCGCGCTGGTCACTTTGGGGGCAGGGTAAAAGCTACCCGGCTGCACAGTAAACAGCAGCTTGGGTTTGGCGTAATAAGCCACCGCATAGCTGATTGCCCCCGCCTCACGCGTGCCAGGGGCGGCACACAGGCGCTGTGCAGCCTCTTTCTGCACCATGACGGTAATGTTGCGGATGGGCAGTTTTTCTTCCAATAAGCGCATCAGAATGGGGCTGGTGATGTAATACGGCAGATTGGCGCAGACGGCAACGGGCTTATCACCAAATTCTTCCGCCAGTAGGGTGCGCAAGTTCACTTTCAGCACATCTTCCAGCACCAGCTTAAAGTTCTCGTACTCGGCCATTGTCTCGGCCAGGATCGGCGGCAGGCGCTTGTCCACTTCGATCGAAACTACCTTATCCGCGCGTTTGCACAGCTGTTCTGTCAGCACACCGATGCCGGGGCCGACTTCCAGCGCACCCCAGCCGGGGCCAATGCCGGCGGCTTCCGCAATGCGGGGGCAGATGCCGGGGTTGATGATAAAGTTTTGGCCGAACCCCTTGGAAAGTGCAAAGTCGTGCCGTGCGCACACATCACGAATGGTGGAAAGGTCCGTCAGGTTTGGCATGGGGCTGGCACTCCGTTTCTTCTTATACTGTGTTTAGGGCAATACCGCATAATTCTAAGTGCCGATACGGCGAGCGAGGTGCGGCAGATGCTAAGCCAAAAGCGCAGATAATACTTTGTGTATTATCGAGCATTTTGGCAACGCAGATGCCGTGCCGCAGCCGCCGGAGCGGTACTTAAGCCGCAAGGCGGGAATTGTGCGGTGTTGCCTTAGGGTATATCTCAGGCTGGGTCTCCCCTGCCCGCTTACTGGCCATTGGCGCCGGAAATGGCATTGATAGCCTTGGTGATCTGGGGGTCGTTATCGACAGTAAAGTCGTAATAGCTGCTCTGTTCATCGTTGGTCAGGCTGGCGTCCACATCCGGGGTCAGGCCGGTGCCGTTCCAGTTTTTGCCCTCGTTATCCAGCAGAATGCCCACGGTGATTACCACCGCGCTGCCGTCCGAAAGGCTCTGCGGGTCGCTGAGCAGAACACCTTTGCCCGCCGTGGTGCTGCCCACAATGGTGGCCCCGGCCATTTTACGCAGAGCGTTGGCAAACAGCTCCGCACCGGATGCCGTGCTGCCGTTGACCAGGCAGACCATGGGCAGGGTGATCTCGTTTTCGTCAGACATACGCAGGTCTGTCACATTGCCGCCCTTATCCTGGCTCTGGGCAATCAGACCGGAGGGCACGCAGTAATCTGTGGCAACAAGGGCAGCGTTCAGGTTTTCGCCGCTGTTATCGCGCAGGTCAAAAATCAGCGAGGTAGCCCCCTGGTTGGTCAGGCTGTTGACAGCATTGCGGAATTCCACCGCCGTGCCTGAGGTAAAGGAATCAATGCGCAGGTAGCCAACGCCGTTATCCATCAGGCGCACCGTGCTGATGCTGGGGGTGGTATAGTTGGCGTGGATAATTTCAAAGCTCTGCTCTTCCCGCAGGGGAGTCAGGTATTTGATGTTGACGGTGCTGCCTTCCTCCCCCAACAGGGCGGAGGTCATGGTGGCGGTATCGCTCATGCTGCGGGTACTGGTATCGCCGATAGCGGTGATAAAGCCGCCGACTTCCAGACCAACGTTGGTAGCGGGGGTGTTATCATACACACGGATGATGCGCGCATAGCCGGAGGACGGATCCTTGACAACGGCAACGCCAATGCCCATCAGGCGGCCATTGGCAAGACCGACTCTTTCACTGTAGGCCTTGGCGGAATAATAGCGGGCGTACCGGTCGCTGATGCCCAGCATATAGCCGGATGCAATGGTATCGTTCAGCGTATCATCGTTGATATCAAAGTACTCATTGGCGCGCACATAGCGGTCCACTTCGGACAGCTTGTTATACATGCGCTCCTTGTTTTTAACACTGGAAACCGTATTGTTGAACATGTTCATGGATACGGTCATGGTCATGGAAAAGGTCACGGCCATTGCAATCAGCGTGACGGTTGCGGCCACACCAAGACTGACTTTTTTGCTCATAGCGAAAATGTGCTCCCTTGCGTAAAAGTTGTGCGTTGCTGCCGGATCAAAGCAGTGCCATAAACGCCGTTGCGGCAAGGCTTGCCACCATCAAGACGGCGATCACCAGGCAGACAATGCGCACAACAAGCTTATGTTTTTGCTGGTTCATCGAAATTGATCTCCTTCAGGCTGTCAGGCCTAAGGCATAACTGAAAATAAAGTGTCGGCTGGCGCTTTTTCAGCTACACCATAACATTAGTGCGGAACATAGTTCAGCGGGTTGGTGCGCGCACCGTTCACACGCAGTTCCAGGTGCAGGTGGTTGCCGGTGGAGTTGCCGGTGGTGCCAACATGGCCGATGACATCCCCCTGCGAAACGTTCTGGCCCACACTGACCGGCGGGGTGCTGTTCATGTGGGCGTACAGGGTAGCATAGGTGTTGCCCTGGTCGTCGGTGCCGTGGTAAATCATGACATAGTTGCCATAGCTGTAGTGCCAGCCGGACACGGTGACAACGCCGCTTGCCACAGCGCGGATGTTGGTGCCGCCGGGCGCGGCAAAGTCAACGCCCTTGTGGCCGCCGCTGCCATACTGGCAGGAGATATACTTATAGCTCGGCAGCGGGCAGATAAAGTTCAGCGAGCAGCTGATGGGCGCATTGGCGTAGTTCCTTTGGGTCTGGGCAATCAGAGATTTCAGGTAAGCGTCATATTCATCAGCAGCCTTATCGAACTCTGCCTGTTTATCACTCTTGGCTTCTTCCAGAGCCTGCTCCTGCGCTGCGGCAGCGGAGATGCTGGCATCCTGGGCCTGAATGTTGCTGGCCAGCTCCTGGGTTTTGCTGTCCAGCTGGCTTTTCTGGTTCTGCAGCTCTTCTTCGTCCGCTTCCAGCGATGCCTTCGCTTCTTCCAGCTGGGTGCGCTCGTTGGTCAGCTCAATGCCCTGCTGTTCCAGATCCTCGCAGGCCTGGGTGTTGGCATCCGAAATATCCTGCAGCACCTGGTCAAAGGTCAGCAGCTGATAAATGTTTTCCGCCGTGGAAAGCAGCGCAATACCGCCGCCCTGGTCCAGCATCTGCATACTGACGACCTGCTCTTTATATTTTGCCCAGCGGTCATCGTATTCTGCCTGCTTCTGGTCAATTTCAGCCTGCTTATCGGTGATCTGCTGTTCTTTTTCCACGATCTGTGCGCTGATATCATCAATTTGGTCATTCAGCGCATTGATCTGGCCCTTGATGGTGTTTTTCTCCTGCACAAGCAGCTGTTTTTGCTGCTCGGCTTCGGCTTTATCGCTGGCAACGTCTTTCAGCTGCTGGCGGATCTGGTCCAGTTCCGACTGCAGCTCGTTCTTTTTGTTTTCCAGCTCTTTTTGCTTATCATCGGCATGGGCCGGCATGGCAGCATTCAGGCACAGCGCCGCGGCAACCAAGGCAGCCATCAACGCAGCCCCTGCGCGCCGCACATTGCGGCGGATGGCAATGGACATTTTCAACTTTCCCCCTTTGGTGGGATGCGGGTAAAACGGGTTTTGGCGGTTCAAAAAGCTCAAGGCAAGCGCCGGGTGCTCAGACCTGCAGATGTTTGCGGATGCTGGTTGCAGTGCCAATGCCGCACAGCACAAAGCCAAACAGCATAAAGCCCAGCACAACATAATACCACAGGTCCTGCAGCGGCAGCAGTGTGCCGCCAAACATTGTCGTCAGGTTGGTGGGGTTCTTGCCGTACCATTCATACACGGCATAGTATCCGCCGCACACAATGGCGGAAGCGATCAGCGCGGAGATCAGGCCGGAGGTAACACCCTCCACAAAGAACGGGAACCGGATAAAGCCGTTGGTTGCACCAACCAGCTTCATAATGCCAATCTCCTTGCGGCGATTGAACACGGTAATTTTGATGGTGTTGCTGATGACCACCACGCTGACGATGGCCAGCACGATGACCAGGCCATAGCAGACATAAGTAACCGCCTTTTGCAGCGAAACAAACAGATCTGACATGGCCTGCGGCGAGTTGACCGCGCGCACGCCGTCCACATTCTGTAATGCTGCGGCCACGCTGGAGATGTTGGCCGGTTCATCGGCACGCACCACATAGTTGGCCAGCAGCGGGTTATCGTTCTGGAACATCTCTTTCAGGTTGGTGTAGCCTTCCAGGCGCTGGCTGTACTTGTCCAGCATCTGGTCTTTGGAGATGAACTCCACCCCGGCCACATGCGGAATGCTGCGGATGGCTTCCTCCACGGCGGCGGTATCAGCGTCATCATTGATGAACGCAACCGTTTCGTTCTGCTCACCGATATAGGCCACCATGGAATCAATATTAGCGCCGAACAAAAATGCTGCGCCAACCAAAATCATACAGACGATCAACACGCCCATAGAGGCAAGCGTCATCATTTTGTTTGCCTTGAGGTTATGCAGGCCCTGCCCCACGAGGTAGGTAAAACTGGAAAAACGCATGGTCTCCCCCTCCTTAATCCTCATACTCGTATTCATCATCGTTCTGGCGGGCAGCAAGCCATTCTTCGTACTCCTGCGCCACTTCGGGGTGGGCGGTATCAGATGCCACATGCCCGTTGGCCAGCGTGATGATTCGGTTGTTATACTTGGCGGCCAGCTTGTGCACCAGCTCATGCTCATGGGTAACAACCACAACGGTGATATGCACTTTATTGATGGCCTCGAACAGCTGCATGATATCCATGCTCATTTCGGGGTCAATGTTGCCAGTAGGCTCGTCCGCAATGATCAGCTTGGGGCCATGGGCCAGGGCGCGGGCCACGGCAACGCGCTGCTGCTCGCCGCCGGAAAGCTCATCCGGCAGGCGGTCCATCTTATCCTCCAGGCCAACCAGGCTGAGGGCGAACGGTACACGGTTCTTGATGGTTTTGTTATTGATGTTGGTCACGCGCATGGCAAAAGCCACGTTCTCGTACACCGTCATGGTAGGGATCAGGCGGAAATCCTGGAACACCGCGCCCATCTGGCGGCGCAGATAAGGCACCTTGCGGCGCTTGATGGTGGTCAGGTCCTGATCGTTGATATAAATTTTGCCCTCGGTGGGCTTTTCTTCCATCTGGATCAGTTTGAGGAATGTGGATTTGCCCGCGCCGGAATGGCCCAGGATAAAAACGAATTCCCCTTCATCAATGTGGATGTTGATATCTTCCAACGCCACATTTTCATCATTTTGGGTTTCATATACTTTGGTAACATGTTCAAAATCGATCATGAATGGCGCTCCTAAAGCAATACAGTACTTCCCGGCCATGGCGTGCAAAATGGTACACTACACCCCAGGGCAAAACGATACATTTAATAATGTACCATAGGAAGCCCGCCCCGTCAAGATTCCGTGCAGCGGGTGCTTTGTGGAATATATCGCATTTTCGTCAATTTTGTGTTTTGGGGCAATTTGTGGAAACTTTGTAAATTTTACGGCCTGTGCGGGCTGTGTATGGCTATAGACTTGCCTTTATGCTTAGGCAACACCGCACAATTCCCGCCTGACGGCTTAAGCACCGCTCCGGCGGCTG
>ERZ827478.820-NODE-820-length-27360-cov-4.356528_pt1 | contig 27360 bp, 23 predicted proteins | sample MGYA00519705_ERZ827478 | MGnify/ENA primary metagenome ERZ827478 (study PRJEB31778, sample SAMEA3449318) | human gut metagenome | biome: human gut; feature: human-associated habitat; material: faeces | place: United Kingdom | collected 2010/2012 ... | reverse complement strand
CTCCATGATGTACAAAATAGAAGGCGAGGACCTGTACCTCATCGGAACCTCCGAGCATTCCATGATAGGCAAGTTCATCGACCAGATAATCCCCGAGGCAAGCCTGCCCCAGACTCTCACCAGCTATTCCCCTTGCTTCCGCAAGGAGAAGGGGGCTCACGGCATAGAGGAGAGAGGCGTATACCGCATCCATCAGTTTGAAAAGCAGGAGATGATAGTGGTCTGCAAGCCGGAGGACTCCATGTCTTGGTATGAGAAGATGTGGCGCTTTTCCGTGGAGTTCTTCCGCAGCATGGATATTCCTGTGCGTCAGCTGGAGTGCTGCTCCGGCGATCTGGCCGACCTGAAGGTGAAATCCTGCGACATTGAGGCCTGGTCTCCCCGGCAGCAGAAATACTTTGAGGTCTGCTCCTGCTCCAACTTGGGCGACGCCCAGGCCCGCCGCCTGCGTATGAGGGTGAAGGGCGAAGACGGAAAGATGTACCTGCCCCACACTCTGAATAATACCGTGGTGGCCCCGCCCCGTATGCTCATTGCCTATCTGGAAAACCACCTCCAGGCCGACGGCAGCGTGACTATATCCAAGGTACTTCAGCCCTACATGGGCGGCATTGAAGTGCTTATACCCAAGAAATAAAAAGAAAATATATATATCTCAAGGCGGCGGAAAATTTCCGCCGCCTTTTGTTTAGAATTTTGTGTATCTTACTATATTATATTTATGTCTTCCCCAAAGTCTTGAAAAAAATAAAAGATTTTGATATACTCATATAGTTAGGAATATTGCAAGCAAATCTGCTGCGAGGTGCTGTAAATGAACTCACTGAATGACATATGGGATAAAATTATAGAGATTCTCTCACATCAGCTGACAGCCACCGCCATAAATACCTGGTTTTCCGACTGCACCCCGGTGGACATTGAGGACAGCCGTCTGGTGCTCCATACCACCAGCGATTTTAAAAGGGATATTATTAACTCCCGTTTCGGCGACACTATAAAAGCTGCTCTGTCCGACCTTTTCTCCTGCGACTTTGATCTTCTGATACTCTCCGGGGATGAGATAAGCGATTTTGCAATAAAGAAAAAGGTGGACAGTTCCCTTCCGGAAATGGCAGGCTACACCTTTGACCGCTTTATAGTGGGCAACTCCAATAAGTTTGCCCATGCCGCTGCCATAGCCGTAGCGGAAAATCCCGGCAAGACATATAACCCCCTGTTCATTTACGGCAATTCCGGATTGGGTAAAACCCATTTGCTTCTGGCCATAGGACAGCAGATCCATGAACGCAGCCCTGAAAAGAGCATCGCCTATATAAAGGGAGACGAATTCACAAACCAACTGGTAAAATCCATAAAGGACGGCACTGCCGAAGAATTCCGTCAAAAGTACAGGAACGTGGATCTCTTTCTGGTGGACGATATCCAGTTTATTGCCGGCAAGCAGCAGACTCAGAACGAATTTTTCCATACCTTCAACAATATCTTTGAGGCCGGTCATCAGATAGTTATAACCTCAGACCGGCCCCCACTGGAAATGTCCATATTGGACGACCGGCTGCGCACACGTTTTGAAGGCGGATTGATGGCAGATATCCAACCTCCGGATCTGGAGACCCGCATGGCCATAACCAGAAATAAGGCCGGACAGCTTGGCCTGCTTCTCTCCGACGAAGCCGTGGAATATATAGCCAACAATATCACCGCAAATATAAGGCAGCTTGAGGGCGTTATAAAACGTCTCACAGCTTATAAAGAGATATTGGATGACGTTATCACCATAGACTCGGTGAAACGGGCCATAAAGGACGTAATCCGAATAGGCACCTATATCCCCACCCCGGAGAGTATAATCCGGGAGACCGCCCGCTATTACTCTCTGAAGGCAGAGGATTTGAAGGGACAAAGCCGCTCAAAAAATACCGCCATGGCCAGACAGGTTTCAATGTACCTGATGCGCTCGCTGACTAACCTCTCCCTTAAAGACATCGGCGCCGAATATGAGGACAGGAACCACGCCACTGTCCTCAGCTCCATAAGAAAGGTGGAGGATCTGCTTAAAACAGACCCGACTATGGCAGGCACTGTGAGAGACATAACCTCCAATATAAACTCGGTCTGATTTTCAACATTTTTATGTTGGAAAGTTGAAAGCCGTATGTTGAAAATATTGTATGTGATGCCGGCTGTGGAAAGAGCCGAATTTATTCACAATTCATTCAACATTTGAAATGCCCTGAATACAAGGACTTGAGAGAGTTTTCCACAAAAATTTTCTCTACTACTATCACTACTAAAAAAATTAGATTTATTTATTAATATAAAAAAATTCTTTTTCCAAGGAGAATGAGATATGAACTTCAGCTGTGAAAAATATCTGCTTCAAAATGCCTGTGCCACAGCCTCAAGGGCCGCCGCAAGCAAAAGTCCCATACCTGCTCTGGAAGGTCTGCTGATACAGGCCGGGGAAAAAATAACCGTCACCGGCTATGATCTTAAGAAAGGAATATATACCAGTCTGGAAGCCGATGTAAAAGAATCAGGCTCTGTTGTAGTGGGTGCCCGTTTATTCGGCGAAATGATGCGCCGTCTACCCGACGGTATAGTCAGCATAAGCACGGATATTAACAACAATGTGAACGTAAAATGCGGAAAAAGTGAATTTAATTTTATGGGCATCAGTGCTCAGGATTATCCTGAAATGCCATCAGTGGACGGGCTAAATAATATAACTCTGCCCCAGAACATACTCTCCGGAATGATAAATCAGAGCATTTTTGCCGTAGCGGATAATGATGTTAGGCCCATATATACAGGGACTCTCTTCAATATTGAAGGGGATGAGCTTACCCTGGTATCCGTGGACGGCTACCGCCTGGCCCTGCGTCGGGAAAAGCTGGAGAGTGCCCACATGGAAAACTGCAGTTTTGTCGTCCCCGGCTCCGCCCTTACCGATGTGGAGCGCATCTGCTCCGACAGTGATGAGCCGGCGGAGATATCTGTGGGTACAAAGCATATCTCCTTCTGCATAGGCGGGACTGTGGTGGTATCCAGAAGACTGGAGGGAGAATTCCTAAACTACAAGAAGTCCATACCTGAGAGCTTCAAATATACGGTAAAGGTGGATAGGAGTGAATTCATGTCCACCATAGACCGTGTATCCCTGATAGTCAGTGAAAAGAACAGCAGCCCTGTGCGCATGAGCATAGGCGATGGCAGTATACATTGCCTGTGCGTAACACCCATAGGCAGAGCTGAAGATACCTGCACCTGCGAGGGAGACGGCGAGGGACTGGAGATAGGCTTCAACGACCGTTATCTGAAAGATGCCCTGAAGGCCGCCGGAAAAGACGAGCTCCATGTCTGCCTGAATACGGCATCCTCTCCCTGCATCATAAAGGCTGCCGACGGCAGCGACAACTTCACCTATATGGTTCTGCCCGTTAGGCTCCACGCCTGAGAGCAGAGGGAAAGAGACTGAGATTAGAAAAAGATGGAAAAAATAGCTATAGATACGGAATTTATAAAGCTGGATTCCATGCTTAAATTCTCCGCCGCCGTAGCCACTGGGGGAGAGGCAAAGCTGGTCATCAGCCAGGGGCTGGTAAAGGTCAATGGAGAAGAGTGCACCATGAGAGGGAAAAAGCTCAGACCGGGGGACAAGGTTGAATTCCAGAATATGGGATTTGAAATAGTAAAGGCATGAGAGTAAAGCGCATAGCCCTGAACGGTTTCAGAAACTATGATTTCGAAACCGTGGATTTTATAGACGGCACCAACGTCATATCCGGACAAAATGCCCAGGGAAAGACAAACCTGCTGGAAGCCGTGTATATGCTCTCCTGCGGAAGGAGCTTCCGCACCCGTTTTGACCGGGAGCTGATAGGCTTTGACTCCTCCTGGGCGGAGATATTGGCGGATGTCTACAGTCATGACAGGGAACAGACAGTGAGCATAAGGCTTCAGACCGGACAGGCAAAGCAGATAAAAGTGAACTCCGTGAAGAAAAGTGCCGGGGAACTGAGCCAGGTAGTCAACGCCGTACTTTTTTGCCCCGATGATCTGAACATGATAAAGGACGGAGCGGCAGTGAGACGCCGGCTCATGGACAATGCCATAAGTCAAATACGCCCCAGATATGCCCAATACCTGTCGGATTTCAACCGGCTCTACGAACATAAGACCAGAATATTGAAGGACTGGCGGGAAAAGCCGTCACTGCTGGACACTCTGGACGAATTTTCAGAGGGAATGTGCAGGGCTTCGGCTCAGATCATACGCTACAGGGCTGCCTTTTCCCGGAGACTCAGCCAGGCAGCGGCCCCCATACACCGGGATTTCTCCGGAAACGGAGAGGAACTGAGCATGGCCTATAAAACCGTGAGCTCTGTGAAGGATCCCTTCGGCCCGGTAAAAGAGATATATTATGACATCTGTGAGCATCAGGAGCGCCACAGACAGGCGGAGCTGGACAGCTCCCAGTGTCTAACCGGCGCCCACAAAGATGACTTGGAGATATATATTAACGGCAGATCTGCCAGGAGCTTTGCCTCTCAGGGCCAGACCAGGACTGCGGCTCTGTCGGTGAAATTGGCTGAGAGGGAGATATTCCTTGCTGAAACCGGGGAATACCCCATACTGCTGTTGGACGATGTGCTCTCGGAGCTGGACGAAAAGCGCCAGGAATTTGTCCTCAACCGTATCGGAGGAGGGCAGACCCTGATAAGCTGCTGCGAGGACGAAGGCATCTCCCGGCGCACCGGGGGAAAAGTGCTCTTTGTGGAAAAGGGTAAGATAAGATGATATATCTGCACCTGGGCAAGGGCTGGGTGGTGAACACAGAGGAGATAATGGGGATATTTGACCTGGACATATGCTCCCAGTCCCACCTGACAAGAAAATATCTCAGTATGGCGGAGAAGGCCGGTCAGGTGGTCAACGCCTCGGAGGACATACCAAAGTCCTTTGTAGTGTGCTGGGACGGAAAAAAAAGAACTTTGTATCTCTGCCAGATGGCTGCGGCCACGCTGCTGCGCCGGGCCGAGACGGGGATACTGTGAAATGGAGAATAGTAAATGTCTGAAAACATAGAAAGAGCGGCACAGGAATACGACGCTTCACAGATACAGGTCCTGGAGGGCCTGGAGGCCGTGCGCAAGCGTCCCGGTATGTACATCGGCTCCACCTCATCCTCGGGCCTGCATCACCTGGTCTACGAGATAGTAGATAATTCCATAGACGAGGCCCTGGCCGGCTTTTGCAGCCATATAGAGGTATGCATAGAAGAGGGAGATATCATATCCGTAAGGGATAATGGCCGTGGTATACCTGTGGATACTCAGGAACAGACGGGCAAGAGCGCCCTGGAAGTGGTCTTTACCGTGCTCCATGCCGGCGGCAAGTTCGGCGGCGGAGGATATAAGGTATCTGGCGGCCTCCACGGCGTGGGTGCCTCTGTAGTCAATGCCCTGTCCGAGTGGCTGGAAGTTCAGGTACACAAAGACGGAAAGATATACCAGATGAGCTTCTCCCGGGGAAATATCACCCAGGGCATACACGTGGTTGGGGAGACGGAGCGCCACGGCACTTATGTCCGCTTCAAGCCCGATCCAGAAATGTTTGACGACACCGTCTACGACTATGAAGTACTCCATACCCGCATGCGGGAGCAGGCTTTCCTCAACGGTGGATTGCGCATTACCATAGAGGATAAGCGAACCGGCAAAGAGCAGAGCGAGACCATGTGCTATGAGGGCGGTATCAGGGAGTTTGTCAGATTTATAAACAGAAACAAGTCCCCCATCCATGAGGACGTCATCTATCTAAGCGGTACCAAGGACGACGCGGTGGCAGAGATAGCCCTGCAATATAACGACGGCTACAACGAGACTCTGGTCTCCTTTGCAAACGATATCCACACCCCGGAAGGCGGCATGCATGAGACAGGTTTCAAGACCGCTCTCACCAGGGTGATAAACAACTACGGCCAGAAGAACAATATCATCAAGGGGGACGACAAGGTTTCCGGCGATGATGTTCGTGAGGGCATTTCAGCAGTCATTTCCGTGAAGCTGCCGGAAGCCCAGTTCGAGGGCCAGACCAAGCAGAAGCTGGGTAACGCATATATACGCACTCTGGTGGACAATGTCGTCACCGAGCAGCTGGCCACCTATTTCGAAGAGCACCCGGCAGTGGCCAAGGCCATATTGGAAAAGGCCATGATGGCAAACCGTGCCCGTGAAGCTGCCAGAAAGGCCAGAGAATCGGTACGCCGTAAGACCGGTCTGGAGAGCGGCCAGATGCCCGACAAGCTTCAGGATTGCAACGAGAGGGACCCCTCCCTGTGTGAGATATACATCGTTGAGGGAGACAGTGCCGCAGGCTCCGCCATCCAGGGCAGAGACTCCAGATTCCAGGCCATCCTTGCCATGTGGGGCAAGATGCTCAACGTGGAAAAAGCCCGGGCCGATAAGATATACGGCAACGACAAGCTCTATCCTCTTATCGTTGCCCTGGGGGCCGGAATAGGAGAGGAGTTCAACATAGAGAAGCTCCGCTACCACAAGATAATAATAATGGCTGATGCCGATGTGGACGGCTCCCATATCCGCACCCTGCTGCTGACCTTCTTCTTCCGGTACATGCGGCCCCTTATAGAGCACGGCTATGTGTATTCCGCCGTGCCTCCCCTCTATAAGCTCACCCGGGGCAAGACTCAGAAAGTGGCCTACTCCGATGAGGAGAGGGATAAACTCAGCGCCCAGCTGAGGGCTGACAATCCCAACGCCAAGGTGGATATCTCCCGCTTTAAGGGCCTTGGTGAGATGGACCCCCACGAGCTGTGGGAGACTACCATGGACCCGGAGAGGCGCACCCTGCGGCGTATAACCCTCAGCGATGCGCTGAGAGCAGACCAGATCTTCACCGTGCTCATGGGCGAGGAAGTGGAGCCGAGAAGGGACTGGATAGAGCGCAACGCCAAATATGTGGCCAACCTGGACATCTGAGGAGGTGAGGGAAAATGGCACACAAGAGAGATTACAAGCCTGAGGACATAGCCTTTCCAAATCAGGCCATAACCGAATCGGAACTGGTAAGCGAAATGCAGACCAGCTATATAGATTACGCTATGAGCGTTATCGTAGGCCGGGCCCTGCCCGATGTGCGGGACGGTCTTAAGCCGGTGCACCGGAGGATACTTTATACCCTCTATGAGGACAATCTCACCGCCGACAAGCCCTTCAAGAAGTCTGCCACCTGTGTGGGCGACGTGCTGGGCCGCTACCATCCCCACGGAGACGGCTCGGTTTACGATGCCATGGTGCGTCTGGCCCAGGACTTCTCCATGCGATATATGCTGGTGGACGGCCACGGTAACTTCGGTTCCGTGGACGGAGATCCCCCGGCGGCCTACCGTTATACCGAGGCGAGGCTCTCCAAGATATCCAACGAGATGCTTCGGGATATCGACAAGGACACCGTGGACTGGGACCCCAACTTCGACGAGACCAGGAAGGAACCCAGGGTCCTGCCCTCCCGCTTCCCAAATCTTCTGGTGAACGGCAGCAGCGGCATTGCCGTGGGCATGGCAACCAACATCCCTCCCCACAATCTCAGGGAGGTTATAAACGCCTGTATCTGTCTGCTGTATAATCCGGAGGCGGGACTTTCGGAACTTATGCAGCACATCACCGGGCCGGACTTTCCTACCCGGGGCATAATCATGGGCCGCAGCGGAATACGCCAGGCCTATGCCACCGGCAAGGGCAAGGTGATAGTCAGGGCCCGCACCGAGTTTGAGGAGCACGGCCAGAACCGTATACGCATAATAGTCACGGAGCTGCCCTATCAGGTGAACAAGCGGCAGCTGATAAAGAATATCGCCGATCAGGTCCACGATAAGCGGCTGGAGGGTATCTCCGACCTGCGGGATGAGACGGACCGCAACGGCATGCGCATTGTCATAGAGCTGAAGAGAGACGCAAATCCCCAGATAGTGCTCAACCGCCTCTTTGCCCAGACTGCACTGCAGAGCAGCTTTTCAATAAATATGCTGGCCCTGGTAAACAACCAGAGCCAGCCGAAGATACTCTCCCTGAAGGAAATACTGGATGAATATCTGAATTTCCAGGAAGATCTTATCATACGCCGCACCAGGTACGACCTGAAAAAGGCGGAAGAGCGGGCTCATCTGCTGGAGGGTCTGCTGATAGCCCAGGACAATATAGACGAGGTCATCCATATAATCCGCTCCAGCTACGACGACGCAAAGCAGAGGCTGATGGAGCGCTTCGGCCTCAGCGAAGTGCAGGCCCAGGCCATATGTGACATGCGCCTTATCTCCCTCCAGGGCCTGAACCGGGAAAAGCTGGAGGCAGAGTACAAGGAGCTGGAGGAAAAGATAAGCTACTTCAAGTCCCTTTTGGCAGATCCGGAAAAGATAAAAGGCGTGCTGAAGGACGAACTGACTGCCATACGTGACAAGTATGGCGACGACAGAAAGACCGAGATACAGGACGTGGCCGACGAGATAGACGTGGAGGACCTTATTGAGGAGGAACAGTGCGTCTTTACCCTCACCCACGGCGGATATATAAAGCGCCTGCCTGTGAGCGAGTACCGCAGCCAGGGCCGGGGCGGCAAGGGCATAAGGGCCATGGCCACCAAAGATGAGGACTATATGGATACGGTGTTTACCGCCTCCACCCATGATTATATCCTCTTCTTCACCAGCAAGGGCCGGGTCTTTATAAAGAAGGGCTACACCATACCCGAAGCCGGGCGCAACGCCAGAGGCACAAATATAGTCAACATCATCCCCATAGATACCGGCGAAGATCGGGAGAAAGTCAGCGCCATGATCCGGGGCCGGGGTATGGGGGAGGACAGCTATCTGTTTTTCGTCACCCGCAAAGGCACCGTGAAGCGTATGGAGCAGTCCGCCCTTAAGAATATCCGTTCCAACGGTATCCGGGCTCTGAACCTGGAGGAGGGGGACGAGCTCATATCCGTCATGCCCACAACCGGAGATGAAAATATCCTCATAGCCACAAACAGGGGAATGGCCTGCTGCTTCAATGAGAAAGATGTGCGTCCAATGGGACGTACCGCCGTAGGTGTGCGGGGCATAAAACTGAGAGAGGGCGACTATGTTGTAGGGGCGGGCAGCTCCGGCAGCGGAGAGAGCCTGCTGAGCATCACCGAAAAGGGCTACGGTAAGCGCACCATGCTGAAGGAATATCCGGTCCACGGTCGGGGCGGCTTGGGTATCAAAAACTACAATGTCACTGATAAGACCGGCACCGTGGCCGACGTCAAGATGGTAAACCCCGGAGAGGATATCCTGGTCATCAGCGACGATGCCACCATAATCCGCATGGGGGTGGATTCCATATCCCTGCTGGGCCGTTCTACCCAGGGCGTGCGCATAATGCGCCTGAGCGAGGGCAGCCGGGTCATATCCATAGAAAAGACCGACAGCGAGAGCGAGGAGGAAGCCGCCGGGGAGAGCGAGGAGGAAGCCGCCGGGGAGAGCGAGGCGGAACAGGCCGACAAGGAGGAATAATCCATGTATGGGAGAGAAAGAGACAATAAATCCAAAAAGCAGAGCGGTTCCCTCATTTATGTTGGAGTTGTTTTGCTGCTGGGCATGATGTCCAGCGGTATCGGCGGTCCGCTGCTGGCCTTGATAATTGGGGTGATTGCGGCAGGGGCCTTGGGTTATCTCAGCGTTTATCTTGTGAAAAAGTACATGAAAAATAAGAAAGACGATATTTACAGCCCAAGGAGAGCCTATACCAGCCACCAGAACCACAAGCCTAAGGCCTACAATCCTGGTGAGATAAGGGATATGGACAATCTCCGCAGGATGCAGCAGCTGGAAAATTTTCTGGATAACGGGCTTATTGACAGAAAGGAATACAATGTGCTCCGGGCCAAGTATGAACGATACATGAGGGAAAATGAAAACAGTTGAGATTTATACCGACGGGGCCTGCAGCGGAAACCCCGGCCCTGGTGGCTGGGGGGCCATACTTCGCTATAATGGGGCAGAAAAGGAGCTCAGCGGCGGAGAGGCGCAGACCACCAACAACCGTATGGAGCTCAGCGCCGTTATAAAGGCCCTGGAGGCATTGAAGGAACCCTGTGCGGTGGAGCTGTATTCCGATTCCAAATACGTGGTGGACGCCTTGGAAAAGGGCTGGGCCAAGGGCTGGCAGAAAAGAGGCTGGGTGAAGTCGGACAAAAAGCCAGCACTGAACCCAGACCTGTGGCAGCGGCTGCTGGAGCTGTGCGAAAAGCACAGCGTCAGCTGCCACTGGGTCAAGGGCCATGCTGAGAACGAATTCAATAACCGCTGCGACGCAATGGCAGTTGCCATGAGAGACAGCTTTGCAAGGTGAAATTATGAAAAAAAATTTTTACGGCAGTCCCTTTAAGCTGTTCATGTCTTATGTAGCTGGGCATAAAAAACTCTTTGCAATAGACATGGGCTGCGCTCTGCTGGTGTCGGTGATAGACCTGGCCTTCCCCTATGTGTCCCGAATATCCATGAACAGCCTGCTGCCAAACAGGCTGTTCGCCATGTTTTTTACCGTCATGGGCATCATGGTGGCGGCCTATGTGATAAAAGCCGCCCTCTACTACATAATCACCGTGGTGGGCCACAGGATGGGCGTACTCATAGAGGCGGATATGCGCCGGGACGTGTTTACCCATATGCAGGATTTGTCATGCAGCTTTTACGATAAGAACCGCACCGGCGTTCTCATGAGCCGTATCACCAGCGACCTCTTTGAGATAACCGAGCTGAGCCACCATGGGCCGGAGAATATACTAATCTGTACCCTCACCATAGTGGGGGCACTGGCAGTGATGTTCACCATGGAGTGGCGCCTGGCCCTGACCCTGGCGGTGGTGCTGCCCCTGTGCCTGTGGTTCACCCTGTCCCAGCGGATAAGGATGAAGAAGGCCAACATCGAGGTGAAGAAAAAGACAGCCGATATCTATGCCGCCATCGAGAGCAGCATCTCCGGCATACGCACCGCCAAGGCCTTCGCCAACGAGGAGCAGGAGAGCCGGAAGTTCGACGAGGCCAACGCCATGTTCAAAGGGGCAAAGGTGGAATACTACCGCACCATGGGCCTTTTCCAGAGCGGCATGGACTTCACCTGCTGCATTGCCCAGGTGCTGGTCATCACCGTAGGCGGACTGCTGATAATGCAAAACTCCATGGACTATGTGGACCTGGTCACCTTCTCCCTGTATGTGTCCACCTTCATCTCCCCAATACGGAAGCTGGCCCAGTTCTCCGAGCAGTACATGAACGGCAGCGCCGGCTTTACCCGTTTCATTGAATTGATGCAGACAGAGCCCACAGTGAAGGACCGGCCCGACGCCATAGAGCTGGGTTCGGTCACAGGTCGGGTGGACTATGACGGCGTGAGCTTTGATTACGGCAACGGCGTTGAGGTGCTTAAAGATATCGACTTGCACATCCAACCGGGGAAGTGCCTGGCGGTGGTAGGCCCATCCGGAGGTGGGAAAACTACCCTCTGTCAACTTCTGCCCAGGTTTTACGACGTCTGTTCCGGCAGCGTGAAGGTAGACGGCATTGACGTGCGGGATATAAAGCAGAGCAGCCTGCGCCGGAACATCGGCATGATACAGCAGGATGTGTTCATGTTTGCCGGCACTATCCGGGAGAATATCCGCTACGGCAGGCCCGAGGCCACCGACGAGGAGATAGTGGAGGCTGCGGTGAGAGCCCAGGTACATAAGGAGATAATGGAGATGCCCCAGGGCTATGACAGCTATATAGGCGAGCGGGGAGTCATGCTCTCCGGAGGCCAGAAGCAGAGGATATCCATAGCCCGGGTGTTTTTGAAAAATCCCAAAATACTCATCCTGGACGAGGCTACCTCCGCCCTGGACACCGTCACCGAGCAGCGCATCCAGGAGAGCCTGGACGAACTGAGCCAGGGCCGCACCACCATCATCATTGCCCACAGGCTGTCCACCGTGAGAAATGCTGATATGATAGCCGTGGTGGAGGGCGAACACATCGTTGAAATGGGCACCCATAAAGAGCTTATGGAGAAGGACGGGGAGTACGCACGCCTTTGCCGGGCCCAGGAGCTAAAGTAGGACCGGAGTCCCCAATATACAGACATAGGAGGATGAAGCCATGCTGAAATTGAGAAAGGGCGGCCATCGGGAGCTGGAGAAATATTACCAGCTTATGGAGATGGACTTTGACAGTGAAGAGCTGCTGTCAAAGCTGAGCCTGCACCGAGCCATGATGAACGGTACCGCGGAACTGCTCATCATTTATGAGGAGGAGAGCGGCCTGGACGTGGCCTATGCCCTGGTGATAGAGAAAAATATCTACGGCTATGCCCTGCTGAAATATCTGGGGGTACTGCCCTGGTACAGAGGCCGGGGCATGGGCGTGGAGACAATGCGCTTTATAAACCGCCGCTATGCCGACAAGCAGGGTCTTATCGCCGAGATCACGGAGTTCCCGGACGAGGATGAGGACAGGGTGAAGAAGCTTAGAAAATTCTTTGCCCGCTTTGGCTATGTGGAGGTGGACAGCGACTATCACATAGGCGGGGCAAAGGCCAACCTGATGGTAAAGCCCCTGAAATGCAGTGGGGACATTGGCCCCATAGCCCACAGGATAATTCCCGACTTCTATACCCGCATCTTGAGCCCCAGAGCGGGGCACAGGATGCTGGATATCCGCCCGGTCAAAAAAGACTGAGATAAACAAAAAGAAACAAACTGTGGAAAACTTTCAGAAAAAAGTCCGGGGAGACGGAAAAATAAGCCGTCTCCCCGGGCTTTGAGCGTATGTTCAGATTTATATGTTGAAATCTATGACCCCCAGGCCCCGGGCTACAATGGTGATAAAATCCTGGACATTGGTGACGATGGAGGTGGCGCTGAGACTGCCCCGGTCCCGGAGCTTGTTCACCACGAACTCGTCGGCATCCACGGTGTAGAGGAACAGGGGACGCACCGTCCCGTCGGGCAAAACACGGAAGGATGGGGTCATGTTTCCGGCGGCTATGGTGTGGAGCATGGTGGCCAGACATATGACCGTGGTGCTCTCCCGAATAAGGGAGCGCATGGCGGCAGCACCCTCATACACATCGGCGTATACCTCCGGCAGGGGGCCGTCATCCCGGATGGAGCCGGTGAGGACGAAGGACACCTTGTTTTTAACGCAGCTGTATATTATGCCGTTGTCGATGCCGTACTTTTCTATAAAAGCAGGTATGGAGCCGCAGGCGCGCACCTTGTTGATTACGTCCAGATGGTTGTAGTGCCCCTGGGGCTGTGGCTTCTGGGTATAGATGTCCTGGCCCAGGGCGGTGTGGAACAGGGCCCCCTCCAGATCGTGGACAGCCAGGGCGTTGCCTGCCAGGATGCCCTGGACATAGCCGTTGTCTATCATGCCCTCCATGGCCCTCCGGGCGTCGGCGTCAAAGGAGAAGGCGGGGCCCATGACCCAGAGGACCCTGCCGCCGTGGGCCTTTTCATAGCGCAGCAGGCGAATGAGCCGGTCATAGTCCCGGGCGTAGGAAGTCTCCCGGCTGCGGCCCTGGCGGAAGACGAAGCTCTCTTTGTCGTCCTCACCTTCATCACCGAAGCCGGCGGAGTGGAGATAGATGCCCTCGCTGCCGTCATCGCTGCGGCCCAGGATGACCCGGTCGCCCTTTTTCAGGTTCCGGCTCTCCACCACCGAGAGGCTGCCGTCGGCGTTCCAGACTATGCAGCTGTCCATCCGGCTTTCCTCCGCCAGACGCCAGCGCCCCTCCAGCTTTACATACTCCGGGTACATGGAGGTACTGTGAAAAGCCTCCGGGGCCACACCGTCCCGCTCCACGGCCTGAAAGGCTGCATCCGGGGCAGAGCAAAATTCCGGACGGGAGAAGTCCGGGGCGGTGTATGTGGGCATGACAAAATCCATGGCAATACCATCCTTAGTTTTTTTGTTCTATTATAGCAAAAAGACCTGAAACGGGAAAGGGCAATTTGAAACTTGGAGAAAAGCAAAGAATAAATACGGGTATAATCATTGTTGACTAACAGGTAACTTGTTGCTATAATCTGATAGTAACAAGTTACCTGTTAGGGGGATGAAAGTGGAGATAAGACATCTTGTGGAGAGATTTTCCCAAGGGAGAGAAAATCAGGGGAAGGCGGTATTCAGCACCATTTTCATTGCCGGGAACAGATTGCAGACCATATTTGACAGCAATATACCCCAGCTGTCATTAAAGCAGTTTATGCTGCTGTCCGTGGCGAGGCAGGCAAAAGAGCCGATGAATTTTTCCCGGCTGGGAAAAATTTTGGGCTGCTCCCGGCAGAATATAAAGAAATTGGCTCAGATACTGGAAAAGAAAGGCTTTGTCAAGCTCCGGGCCAGTCCGGCAGACCCCAGAGCCATGTGTTTGACGCTCACAGACAGAGGGGAAGAATATTTCAAAAATGATTTTTTACCTTATCAGAGAGAGCTGGAATATCTTTTTCAGGTGTACAGCGATGAGGAAATGGAGACACTGTTCCGCCTGCTGATGAAAATATATGAGGGTATAGATGCTCTGGAGAACAGAGGCGGGAAAGCGGAAAACAGGGGGGAGATGGTGGTATGAAAGCAGCGGTGGTATACAGTTCCAAAACCGGGTTTACCCGGCAATACGCCCGGTGGATAGCCGATGAGACAGGGGCAGACTGCTATGAACTGAAGCAGGCTAAAAGGATAGATTTTGACAGATATGATGCAATCGTTTTTGGGGGCTGGGCCTGCGCAGGAAGCATAAGAGGCTTGAAATGGTTCAGGGCCAACATGGATAGATGGAAGGGAAAAAAGCTGACAGTTTTTTCTGTGGGTGCCAGCCCCGCAGACCTCCCTGATATCGTCACGACTTTGAGTAAAAATTTCTCACAGAGGGAATTGGAGCAGGTGAAGCTGTTCTACTGTCCCGGAGGACTGAACTATGAAAAAATGTCTTTGGGATACAGATTGATGATGAGAGCCTTTGTAAATGCTTTGAAGAAAAAAAAGAATAAAACCCGGGCTGAGGAGCGGGCAGCCGAAGTCATGTCCTCATCCTATGATATATCCGATAAGGCCTATATACAGGGAATAGCAGAGGGTTTGAAGGATTGAACCTGGGCTCAGCTGACTGAAAACGATTGAAAAGATAAAAAATAGGTGCTATAATCGGCAGCATGGACATTCTTATTAATCAAATACTGGAGCATAAGGAAGCTGCCGCCCTCCCCTCACTGCTGGAGAGCGGTGGGCTTCCTGCGCTCATTTCCGGGCTTTCCGCCGTGCATCGGGCAAATCTGGCTGCGGCCCTGGAAAACAAACTGGATATGCCTTTGCTGGTGGTCTGCCCCGACGACACCGCGGCGGAGAACTTTGCAAGGGATCTGAGAGCCATGCTGGGCCGGGAAGTTGACTGCCTTATCATGCGGGACTGGGTGTTTTACCAGACTGAGGCGGTATCCCGCCAGGCAGAGCAAAAGCGCATTGCCGCTCTTTACCGTATTGCCACGGGACAAAGCCGCATTATAACCGCTTCCGTGACTGCCCTTATTATGGCCTGTATGCCTCCGGACACTCTGAAAAGTGCTGCCCTGACCATAGAAAACGGGGGCAGCTGCCCGCCGGAAAAGGTGGAAGAGGCCCTGCTGCGCTGCGGCTATAGCTCCACGTCCCAGGTGGAAGGCCCGGGGCAGTTTGCCCGCCGGGGAGGAATACTGGATTTCTTTTCCCCGGGAGACAGGGAGCCGGTGCGTATAGAGTTCTGGGGCGATGATATTGACTCCATGGGCCATTTTGATACGGAGAGCCAGCGTCGGGAGGACAGTCTGGAGCGCTGCACTATCCTTCCGGCGGCGGAGTCTCTGCCCTCCCTTGGCCCCGGCGGTACGGAGGCCCTGGCCAGGGAGATAGAGAACCTGGCTGCAAAATATGCAAAAAGGCGCGGCAGTGAAAATGCCGCATCCCTGGCTGCTGCCATGGAAAGCGACGCCCGGCGGCTGAGAGACGGTCTGCCAATGAGCGATGCCGACAGGTATCTGCCGCTCATTTACCCAAAGGCCTGTGCGGCCGACTATATTCCCCAGGGGGCCTTCGTTTTCCTGGATCAACCCGGACGCTGTGCCCAGCGGGCAAAAGAATACATAAAACAGCTGGGAGAGGACATAAAGGAGCTGCAGCGCCGGGGACAGACGCCCCTGGGGGTAGACAGCTTTGTCCATGCTCCGGAGACCCTGTTCAGAAAGCTGGAGGACTATCCGCTGTATATGGCCGATGCCTTTACCGTGGGCAGAAATCCCATCCAACCCAGAACCCTCACCAGCATCAGCGCAAAGCAGCTGCCCTCCTATGCCGGTTCCGCACAGACAGCGGCAGAGGATGTGAACCAATATTTAAAGCAGGACTATCGGGTAGTGGTGCTGTCCGCAGATGAGCGCAGAGCCGGGGTTTTGCAGAGCTTCTTTAAAGAGCGGGGTATAAAGGCCCTGATACATCGGGAACTGAGAGCTTTGCCGGAGCCTGGGGAGTGCTGTATCTGCCTGGGTTCGGTGTCGGCAGGCATGGAATACCCGGCCCTTCACCTGGCCATCCTTACCGATGCCCAGCTCATACGCCGCTCCGAGAAAAAGAAGCAGCATCGCAGCCTGCCCCCCGGGCGGCAACGGATAGACAGCTGCGCAGATCTGTCCGTGGGGGACTATGTGGTCCATGAGAACCACGGAATAGGCCGTTTTGCCGGTATCGTGCGTATGCAGGTGGACGGTTTTGACAAGGATTATATAAAAATTAATTACGCCGGGACGGATACCCTTTACGTCCCGGCCACCCAACTGGATCTGGTGAGCAAGTACACCGGAGCGGGAGAGGAGCGGCCGGTACACCTGAGTAAAATGGGCGGCACGGATTGGGCCAAGACCCGCAGCCGCGCCAAGGCCAGTGCCAAGGATATGGCAAAAAAGCTCATTGCCCTCTATGCCCAGCGCCAAAGATTGCCGGGCTATGCCTTTTCTCCGGACAGCGAGTGGCAGCGGGAATTTGAGGAAAACTTCGGCTATACGGAGACCGATGACCAGCTGAGATGTACGGCCGAGATAAAGGCGGACATGGAGAGAGCCGCGCCCATGGACAGACTCCTCTGCGGGGATGTGGGCTTTGGTAAGACTGAGGTGGCTCTCCGGGCGGTGATGAAATGCGTATTGGACGGCAAGCAGGCTGCCATACTTGTGCCCACCACGGTGCTGGCCCAGCAGCACTATCAGACCGCCCTGCAGCGTTTCTTCGGTTTCCCTGTGGATATACAGCAGCTGAGCCGTTTCCGCACCGGCTCGGCGGCAAGCAAGACCCTCTCCGATCTGGCCAGCGGAAAATGCGACCTGGTGATAGGCACCCACCGGCTCTTGAGCAAGGATGTGAAATTCAAGGATCTGGGGCTGCTGGTAGTGGACGAGGAGCAGCGCTTCGGCGTCACCCACAAAGAGCATATAAAGGAACTTAGTAAAGGGGTGGATGTGCTCACCTTGTCTGCAACCCCAATACCACGTACGCTGAATATGGCCATGAGCGGCATACGGGATATGTCCACCATTGAGGAGCCTCCCGAGGACCGGCTGCCGGTGCAGACCTTCGTCATGGAACACGACTGGGGCATAATAGCCGATGCCATCCGCCGGGAGATACAGCGGGGCGGCCAGGTGTATTATCTCCACAATCGCATAGACGACATAGAGCGTACTGCCGGGAGAATATCCAAACTCCTGGACGGGGAAGTCACTCTGGGAGTGGCCCACGGGAAAATGGACAAGAACATGCTCTCCTCGGTAATGGAGAGTGTAGCCAACGGGGAGATTCAGGTGCTGGTATGCACCACCATAATCGAAACCGGTATAGACATCCCCAATGTGAATACCCTTATAATAGAGGATGCCGACCACCTGGGCCTTGCCCAGCTGCACCAGATACGGGGCAGGGTGGGACGCTCTACCCGCCGGGCCAGCGCCTACCTCACTTTCCGCCGGGACAAGGTGCTCACGGAGATAGCAGAAAAGCGTCTCAACGCTATCCGGGACTTCGCCCAGTTTGGCTCCGGCTTTAAAATAGCCATGCGGGATCTGGAGATACGGGGAGCGGGAAACCTGCTGGGAGCCGAGCAGTCCGGGCACATGATAGATGTGGGCTATGACATGTACATGAAGCTTTTGAGCGAGGCTGTGCTGGAAGCCAGAGGTATAGAAGTGCCCCAGAGAGCGGAGTGCTCCGCCGACCTGGCGGTGGCCGCCAATATCCCGGACAGATATATACCCTCTCCGGAACAGCGCATGGATATCTACCGGCGCATAGCCCTTATACGCACCGAGGAGGAGGCGGACGACCTAACCGACGAACTCATAGACCGTTTCGGAGACCCGCCTCCGGGTGTGAACGCCCTTGTCCATGTGGCCCTTTTGAGAGGGGAAGCGGGCAAGGCGGGAATAAACGACATTGCCCAGAAGCAGGGATACCTACGCTTTACTGTGGAGAACTTTGACATGGAGAAGGTCTCCGCCCTCTATGCCCTGCCGGAATACAAGGGCAGGCTGAAAGTGGAGGCGGGTTCCAAACCTTGCCTCAGCCTGAGGATCAAAGATAAAAACAGAGTCATAGAAGAGGCCCGCCGCTTTGCGGCCCTCTGGGGCAAAGAAAGTTCCGGCAGCGGAGATGAACGGACTTTGACGTGAAACAGGAAGTCGTTAGAGCGATTACGGAGATGAAGAACAAGGCCGAAGCCCAGCGCCGGCGGGTTCGGGTTTGGAAGAAAGGATAAATCAAAATGAAGAAATTTGTTATTATTTTGCTGGTGGTCTGCCTTGCCTTTGCAGCAGTGGCGGGATACCTGCTGGGCAAGGGCGTCGTATCCTCAGATACGGAGACCGGGGAAGAGCCTGCCCAAGAGACGTCGGCCCCCACTGCGGAGCCTGTGGAGGCGGAGACTCTGGATTATGATGCCATCTACGCCCTTCATGACCCTGATGAGACGGTGATGATAATAGACGGCCAGGAGATCAACTGGGGAGAATACTTCAGCTGGCTGTACATGAGCGCCATGCAGACCGAGCAGTATTTTGTAGCAATGGCAAACTATGGTATGCCCTTGAGCTGGAACGACCCGGTGGGCGAGGACGCAAGCGTCACCTATGCCAGCACGGCTCTGGAAGGGGGAGAGAACACCCTCATCCAGCTGATGGCCATATTGGGTTTTGCCCAATCCAATGGTGTTCAGGCCAATCAGGAAACCCTGGACTCTATAGCCGAGCAGGTGAAGAGCGATATGGCCGCCACCGTGGGCGAGGATGGGACGGAAGAGGATTTCCAGGAATATCTTGCCAGCCTATACCGCAGCCGGGATGCCTATGACCATACAAATATGGCAAACTTTCTGAATCAGCAGAATTTTACCGAGACTTACGGATTGAAAGGCGAAAAGGTCAGCGATGAGCAGGCTCTGGCATATCTGGAGGAAAACGACTATGCCTATGCAAACCACATCCTCCTGGCCACCATGGACCTGAGCACCGGGGAGGCACTGGACGAAGAGACCGTAGCCGAGAAGAAGGCCCAGGCGGAGAGCCTGGTAGAAGAGCTGAATGCTATTGAGGACAAGGAACAGCTGGTGGAGCGCTTCAGGGAGCTGAAGGAGGAATACTGCGAAGATACCGGCAAGACCGCCTTCCCCGACGGATATGTGTTCCTCCCCGGGGAGATGGTGGAGGAATTTGAAAACGCCGCCCTTGCTCTGGAGGAATACGCAGTGTCGGAGCCGGTGGAGTCCCCCTACGGCTATCATATCATCCTGCGCCTTCCTCTGGATGCCGATGCGATTATCGCATATTCCAGCACCGGTGAGGCTATGACGGCCAGGGAGTATTTTGCAAACGACGACTATTCCAAGAAGCTGACTGCGTATCTGGAGGCCATGGAGGCGGAGTATGCTCCCGGCTTCACGCCCCCGGAGCTCAGCGATTTTCTGGAATGAAACAGCGGACAAAAAAACAGGGAGCGAGCGCGAAGCCAGTAAAAAGCTTCGCGCTTTTTTTATGAATGATAAGAAAATGGCGGTTGAAAAGGGACTGAAGATAATATAGAATGTACGGGAAAACTACAGGGGGAAGGGCTGTATATGAACTGGAAAAAAGCTATTGCTTTTCTGCTGCTTTTGGGGCTGATGCCCGGACTTGTGGGATGCGGCGGAGAAAATGCCCCTCAGACTGACGAGAGCATGGAGACGAAGGCGGCGGAAGCAACTGCTCCGACGGTGCTCAAATTGGAACCGGAGCTGGAACCGGGAACGGAACCGACACCGGAACCGACCATGGAACCTCCGGTACCGGAGATAATAGACGAGTCCTGGTTTGATGACGCCATCTTTGTGGGGGACTCCATAACCGGGATGCTCAGCTCCTATACCCTGCTTAACGGCGGCCTGGGCGATGCTCTGGTAGTCTATGCCAACAGCTATTCCTGCCATAATGCAGTAGAGGACGGAGTGAAGCTTTCCTACCAGGGGGAGAAACTGAGCATGGCGGAGCTGGTGGAAAAGAGCGGGGCAGAAAAAGCCTTTTTCCTCCTGTCCATGAACGATCTGAGCCGCACGCCGGAACAGGTGGTGGACTGCTGGGAGACAGTGCTGGAGGATATACGCAGCCGGTGTCCGGATACACAGGTGTTCATCCAGTCCGGAACGCCCCTCTTCACTGAAACGGATTACCTGAACAACGAAAACGTGGAGCTTTTGAACGAGGCTTTGATGGACTTCTGCCTGGAAAATGGCTGCATCTATGTGGATATCGCCCAGGGCCTGAAGGACGAGGAGGGAAACATGCAGGGAAAATTCAGCCTGGACTATGCCCACTTCAACGGTGAGGGCTGCAAGGTGTGGATAGAGGCCCTGATGGACAGGGACAATTATTATTACTCCCCGGATGCGGGGACTGAGGAGGAGACATGATGAAAATAATGAAAAGAGTTGCTGCGGCCCTGCTGAGCCTGCTGCTGGTTTTGGGTCTGGCAGCCTGCTCCGGCGGCGGGGACAAGGCGGACTTTGAGATGGATGTCCAGGCGGTATATGAGGAGCTGGCCGCCCTGCCGGGTATGCCCGCCATGATAGTGCTGCCGGAGGACAAGGCCCTGGATTTCCTGGGGCTGGATATGGGCGACTGTGTCCGGGCCGTTACCGCAATAAATGCCATGAATATACAGGCCGACGAGATGTGGCTGGTGGAGGCAAAGGACGGCTCTGCCGCCGATAAGATAGAGGAGCTGGCCCGCGCCAGGGTGGAGCAGCGGATGCAGGAGTTTGAAAACTATGCCCCCGACCAGTATCAGGTGCTGGAAAACGCCTTTATTCTCCGGGAGGGGAACTATGTGGTGCTTTTGGCGTCTCAGGATATAGAGTCACTGAAGGATGTCTTCTATGAGGCTGCCGGCCTGGATAAATAAAGTTATTGACCGAGCCGGCCCGGGCTCGCCCGGCGGGCTTGAGCTAAATTTGGGCCTGGGGGCAGAAATGCCCCCGGCTTTTGTCGGGAGAGATAGTTCTGGTATTTTCAAGTAATATATTCCTTTTTGCTTATCTGCCGGCGGTGCTGCTGCTGTACTATTTATGCCCCAGGCACTGGAGAAATCTGCTGCTTTTCGTGGTGAGCCTGGTGTTCTACGGCTGGGGTGAGCCGGTGTATCTGGCGCTGATGATCTTCACCATAGCCCTGAATTATGCAGGCGGGCTTTGGATAGACGGGCGCCGCCGGAGAGGCAGAAGCCAAAAGCCGGTGCTGGCCCTGGTTATAGCCCTGAACCTGGCTCTGCTGGGCTTTTTCAAGTATACCGGATTCCTGCTGGGCAGTCTCAAAGCTTTGATCCCCGGCTTCTCGTCTCTGACTGTGCCGGAGATTGCCCTGCCTATAGGCATATCCTTTTATATATTCCAGTCCATGAGCTACACCATAGACGTGTACAGGGGCGATGCCCCGGTGCAGAGGGACCCCATAGGCTTCGGGGCCTATGTGTCCATGTTCCCCCAGCTCATCGCCGGGCCAATAGTGAAGTACAAGGACGTGGCGGAGCAGCTGAGCTGCCGCCGGGAGAGCCTGGAGAAGTTCGCCTCCGGTATAGGGATATTCATTGTGGGCCTTGCAAAGAAGCTGCTGCTGGCAAACCAGATGGGCCTTTTATGGGAAAATCTCAGCGTATCCGGTGGCAGCCTCTCCGCCTGGGTGGGGATGCTGGCCTATACCCTGCAGATATACTTCGACTTCTCCGGCTACTCCGATATGGCTATCGGCCTGGGGCGGATGCTGGGCTTTGAATTCCTGAAGAATTTCGACTACCCATACATATCCCGGAGTATCACCGAGTTCTGGCGGCGCTGGCACATAAGCCTGTCCACCTGGTTCAAGGAGTATGTGTACATCCCACTGGGGGGCAACCGCCGGGGACTTAGACGGCAGCTTTTGAATATATTCATAGTCTGGGCCCTCACGGGCTTGTGGCACGGCGCCAGCTGGAACTTCGTGCTGTGGGGCCTGTATTACGGTCTGTGGCTGACGCTGGAGAAGGTGTTCCTGCTGAAAAGGATGGAGAAGCTGCCAGCGGCCCTGCGCTGCCTGCCGGTACTGCTGGTGGTCTCACTGGGCTGGATGCTCTTTTACTTCGTAGATACCGGGGAACTCTTCGGCTTTATGGGCCGGCTTTTTGCGGGTCAGGGAGAGGACATCTACAACCTGAACATGATATTGGGGTATCTGCCCACAATTGTGCTGGCCTGCTTTGCCGCCACTCCGGCGGGAAAATGCCTGTACCGCAAGCTGGACGGAAGCCGGGCACAGGCTCCCCTTAAGATCCTGGGCCTGGGTGTGCTTTTCCTGCTGTGTACCGCCGCTTTGGCCAGCCAGAGCTACAATCCCTTTATATATTTCAGATTCTGAGGAGGCGGAGCATGAGAGAGAAATTGAGCGGATACATACTCTGCCTGCTGTTCCTGCTGGGGATTTTCGCCATGGCGCTGCTGTTTTGGCTGCTGCCTAAGGAGGACTTTTCAGAAAAGGAAAAACGCTATCTGGAAAAGCCTCCTGAACTGAGCTGGGACAGTCTCAGCTCTGGGGCCTTCGGGGAGAAGGCGGAGAAATATATGGCCGACCACCTGCCCTTCAGGGATTTTCTTGTGGGAGTGGCCGCCAATGCCGAGAGATTCGTGGGTCTGCAGGTTACAAAGGATATCTACGTGGGTGAGAGCGGGAGACTATATGAGGCCCCCTATAGAGAAAACAGCGCCGCAACGGAGACAAACATGGCGGCGATAAACGACTTTGCCAAGACCCTGGATACCCCGGTGGACTTTATGCTGGTGCCCTCGGCAGGATATATGATGCAGGATGATATACAGGGGCTGAAAGACCCCTATATAGACAATGAACTTATAGCCGCTGCCTACGGAAAGGCGGGGGAGAATGTGCGCTGTATAGACCTGCTGGAGCCCTTCGGCCGGGCGGAGCGGGAGCGGCTTTACTACCGCACCGACCACCACTGGACGGGATACGGAGCCTGGCTGGCCTACAGGGAATATATGCAGTCGCTGGGGAGGGACAGCCTGACGGAGGAGGAATATGCCCTGAGCTATATCCCGGGTTTTTATGGCAGCACATACTCCCGCAGCGGGTTCTGGCAGTACCCGCCGGAGGACATGGAGATTTGGGATGACGGCGGCAGCTACTCCGTCAGCTTCTCCGACAGGGAGGGCAGCTTTGACAGCCTGTTTTTCCCGGAGCGTCTGGAGGAGGCGGACAAGTACACCTATTGGCTGGACGGGAATCATCCCCTGGTTCGGATAGAAAATCAGGACCCGGAGGCCCGGGGCAGTCTGCTGGTTATACGGGATTCCTACTCCAACTGCCTGGGTTGCTTCCTGGCGGGGTCATATAAGACTGTGGTCCTGGCTGACCTGCGCTACTATAAGGACGCTCTGTCGGAGCTGTATCGGCAGGAGAACTTTGACAATGTGCTCATTGTCTATTCTATAGGGAACTTCCTCACCGACAACAATTTCGTCTGGCTGGAATGATAAATAGACGCTGTGATTTTGGCTTCAGTGTATTTTGAGGATGTATAAAAAGCCTCGCAGAGTTTTTTCGCTGCAGCGAAAAAAATAATTTAAATCGTTTTCTGCGGCGGCGTGTACGTTGCAGAAAACACTTCTCACGGAGCGAAGTGTCGAATTGTACGCCTCCGGCGTGCAACTGAGGCATGGAGCGCAGTGCAATCCCTCTTGTCGAAGAAGACTAAGTCTTCTTCGACAAGCTAAACCGAGGCGGCCTGCACCGCCTCGGTTTGATTTTGTCTTTTCTCTATTTAATATCAGCCCACCGCATGATTTGTTCCTATGGACATTGATGTATAGCCGCTGAAACGGTATATCTCTATATACATAGGCACCCCCTCCTGGTCCCCCTCAAAATACACGGTGATATATGGCCCGTCACATATATCTCTCACCAGGCTGTCCTCGTCTGGGGCGTCAGTGTCCCAGTTATAGTCCTTATTCTCCGTGCCACTGAGAGTATAGCCCTCAAAGCCCCAGTACTCCGCCAGGGCAGCACACAGCTCACCCACCGTGAGCTCCGGAGACACCAGGTCGTCGGTGTTGTCGTAATATTCCAGTATCTGTATGTTTCCGTCCGGCTGGCTCAGCTCCTCACGGTATATGAGCTCGTCATCCTCGCCGGCATGGGCATTTACATGTATGAGCTGAAATTTCCCAGTGGCCATATTTAGCTGAGTTATGAAGGTATACTTTTCTCCGGATATTCCCACTTGGTAACGGGGATATAGGATGCGGTGGAAGTAGCTTTCCCCCAGCTCAGCCTCCGGCAGTTTGTCAATTCTTGTGACCTCCGCATCGGGCTCCAGCTCTGCCTGGATTATCCCCAGCTCGTTGAGCCGCTCTATCTCCGCCATTGCCTGCTTGAGAGCCTGCTCCGGAGAATTGAGCAGATACTCCGTCAGAGCATAGGCCGGGAGAGACAGCAGGGATGCTATGACGGCGGCAATGAGCACTATTTTGACCCAGCCCCTGCGCCTGCCGCCGGGCTTTTTCTCTCCACCCTCCGGCTCTATCTGTCCCAGGAATTTTCCGGCGGACTCCAGATACTCGTCCCTTATGTCGTTCATGGCGTCCATGAGCTTCTCCTCTTTCACAGCAAGCCCTCCTTTCTCAGATACAGTCCAAGCTTCAAGCGGGTGCGGCGGAGCATGGAGGCGGTCTTGCTGTAGCTGAATCCCGCTCTCTCCGCTATCCTGTCCACAGGCGCCATGTACCAGTAGCGGCTGACGAAGATGTCCCGCTCCTGTTCTTTCAGGCCGGCCAGGAAGGCGTCTATATGCTCCGTCAGCTCTTTCAGCTCCAGCTCCTTATCCGGCTCCTGAGCCTTTCCGGCGCAGTCTCTCAACTCCTCCAGGCAGAGGGCGTATTCCCCTCCGCCCCGCTTGTCTGCGGTCCTCTGCCGCAGCCGGGATAGGGAGAGGTTGCGCACTATCTTGCCCAAGAAGGCCCCCAGGCGCTCCGGCCGCTCCGCAGGCATGGAGTTCCAGGCCCGGAGGTAAGTGTCGTTGACGCACTCCTCGCTCTCCCCTGCATCCCTGAGGATGTTGTTGGATATGCTGCGGCAGTATCCGCCATATTTAATATCCGTCTGGCTGATGGCCTCCTCGTCCCTCTGCCAATAGAGCTCCACTATCTCTCCGTCAAGCATTCCGCTATTCCTCCCTGTTTTATGTCTCTGTCTATATAGACGCAGTATTCCGGGATCTTTTGCAGGGAAACAAAAATTTTTGTATGAAAATACCACCGCAGTTGCTCTGCGGTGGTATTTCAAAATCTGTCTTGTTTTCAGCAGAGCTGGCTGCCTGCGGGGACGGAGTCGTCCAGGATGAGCAGGTGCAGCTCCTCCTTTCCCTCCACCTCACGCACAGCGGACAGCAGCATGCCGTTGGACATCTGGCCCATCATCTTTCTGGGCGGCAGGTTGAGGATAGCCACCACGGTCTTGCCTACCAGCTGCTCCGGCTCGTAGAACTTGTGTATGCCGGAGAGTATCTGCCGGGGAGTGCCGCTGCCGTCATCCAGCATAAACTTGAGAAGCTTGTCGGACTTTTTCACTGCCTCGCAGCTTATGACCTTGCACACGCGCATATCGCACTTGGAGAAGTCCTCAATGCTCACGTCGGGCAGCACCGGTGGAGTCTTGGGCTGGCTGTTCTGATGCTCCAGTTTTTCCAGAGCCTCCAGTTCCTTGGCCATGTCCAGACGGGGGAAGAGAGTCTCCCCCTTGGTGACGCTGACCTCGGCAGGCAGTGCGCCGTAGACTGCGGCGGACTCCCAGCTGCGGCAGCTCTCATCTGCGCCTATCTGCCTGAAGGCTTTGTCGCAGCTCTCCGGTATGAAAGGAGTCAGCAGGATGAGTGAGACACGCAGAGCCTCCAGCAGGTTATACATGACACTGGCCAAGCGCGCCCTCTTGCTCTCATCCTTTGCCAGGACCCAGGGTGCAGTCTCGTCGATGTACTTGTTGGCCCGCTGTATGAGCTTAAAAACATCCTCAAGCGCCAGGTGCAGCTGGAGAGCGTCCATCTGCTTTTCATACTTGTCTCTGGCGCTCTTTATCATCTCCACCAGCTCGCCGTCCACATCCTCGCTCTGGCGCTCCACAGGCAGTCTGCCGCCGAAGTACTTCTCCACCATGGCGGTGGTGCGGGATACCAGATTGCCCAAGTCGTTGGCAAGGTCGGTGTTGATGGTGCTTATCAGCAGCTCGTTGGAAAAATTGCCGTCGGAGCCGAAGGGGAAGGTGCGCAGCAGGAAGAAGCGCAGGGCATCCACGCCGAAGCGTTCGGCCAGCACATAGGGGTCCACCACGTTGCCCTTGGACTTGCTCATCTTGCCTCCGTCTATCACCAGCCAGCCGTGGCCGTAGACCTTCTTGGGCTGGGGCAGCTCCATGCTCATCAGCATGGCGGGCCAGATGATGGAGTGGAAGCGTACTATCTCCTTGCCCACCACATGCACATCTGCAGGCCAATAGTGCTCAAAATCATCATACTTGTCGTTGAGCAGGCCCAGAGCGGTGCAGTAGTTGAAGAGGGCATCCACCCACACATATACCACGTGGCCCGGGTCGAAGTCCACGGGTATGCCCCAGCTGAAGCTGGTGCGGGACACGCACAGATCCTCCAGGCCGGGCTTTATGAAGTTGTTTATCATCTCGTTGACCCGG
>ERZ827478.814-NODE-814-length-27674-cov-30.861726_pt1 | contig 27674 bp, 38 predicted proteins | sample MGYA00519705_ERZ827478 | MGnify/ENA primary metagenome ERZ827478 (study PRJEB31778, sample SAMEA3449318) | human gut metagenome | biome: human gut; feature: human-associated habitat; material: faeces | place: United Kingdom | collected 2010/2012 ... | reverse complement strand
AACCTCATTGGCTACCTCATAGTGGCAACCATTTGGTTCCTGATTCAAAATGTAACAACTATTTGGGTCCATCGGCCCTGGCAGACTGAACGGACCACTTGAAAAGATATTCCGCTTTGCTTTATGAGCCATCATCGGCTCAATCATATCTGCCACGTCATCTGCTTCGCAAATGACTTTCTTCTGGCCTTTGGAATCAACAAAGTATAGAATCAAGGGGATCACTCCTCCTTCTTGATTACCCTCCGAGTACTGGTCTTAGGAGCCTCGTCCTCTTTCTTTGCAAAGAGGCCAGCGCGGTCCAGGATAACCATAGTGCGCATCAGGTCATGAGAGAGGCGGATAATCAGGTTATCGCCGGAACCACCCTCACCAGTGCCGCCGAGACAGCCAGCAGCAACGGCGTTGCGTACAGGCTGCTTAGCATAATCGGGAAGGTCTGCAATGGTCTTATAATTCTTACCAATTCTCTCGTCGAGAACGGCTTCAAACTCAGCTTTTGTCATAGTAGCTAAATAGTCTCCTTTCGCGTTAATTAGAGCTTGCACATCATTTCTGAACTGTGCAAGAGAATAACCAACATGGTTCCAAAGATGTTCAGGGTCGCCGTGATTGGAACCGTATCCATCAAGGCAAGCCTGACGATGTGTAGTGATCGCTGTCACCGGAAGACCGTGGAAGATGCACAAATCAGCGAACACTTCAGCGGCCGTGGCAGTTGTGCGCATGATGAAATCCTTGGTCGCTGTGGGATTGTTATCCCTAAAATTCGCGCCTCCAGTGTAAGTGATGGTGCTTGGCTCAGTCATCTCGATACCGATTCTGGTAGAGTTAAAAGAACCCTTCTTACCAGAACCAACATGATAGCACTTCTTAGCCTTCTTCTTCTTTTCATCACAAGGCGCAGTCTTGATGAAAAGACCAGGTTCAATGAACCCGTGGACAGAAGCGCCGGCACTCTACTTATTGAAGTTCTTCACAAAGACAGATGCCTTTGGCTGAGGACAACCAACAGAGTGGAGAACCAAGCCGTTAATGGAAATTTCAGGCAGGTACCAATATTTATTATTGGTACAGTACTGAGTCTTGGACTCGTATGCCATCGTCTCACTCCTCTCTTAGTTTAATTATATTATACCATAAAAATTTTTTTATTGCAAGCAGACCGGATGCAGGAAGAAAAATCCCACATCCGGTTCTGCAATTTTACTTATTGAAGCGGTACTAATTCGTCCGCAAATCCAAATGCTTTCTCTGCATATGCCCAATACGTTACTCCGTATGGATGGTTTCCTGTATTATGCCAGTAAAGCCATTTAACCTGTCCATCACGAGTTGATAAGTCTAAGCCGTATGTGTCGCGGCAATAAACTATCATTTCTGCAAGGGTTAACAAGTTATCATATGGATTAGTGAGGTCTCTGCTGGAGTAGTCATCTGTAAAGTGCGTGATATTAGCTCCGTGAATCCAGAAGCTATTGATTTGGCAAAGGCCATAACAGCCTGCATTGTATGCGTCTGCCTGGAAAGTTGATTCAGTGAGAATCATTCCATAAATGGTTTTTTCAGGGAAATTGTATTTCTCGCACATATCTCGGATATACCATTGGAGATCTGTACTAACCTCAACTTCCCAGCCATTCTTATACACTTTATAGAGTGGTTTGCTACGATCTGGGGATGGAGGTTCAACCTCCTCGACTACTTCTACCTCTTCAGAAGCATGAGCCGCGTACGCTTCGGTTACGGCTTGAGTAGCAGCTATTGTACTTAGCGCAGTTGGGACTACAAGCGACTCGGTGACGGTGGGAACCACTGGTTCATCTTTGTCATCTAAATGTCCCGCGCCGGCAGTACAAAGCACGATAGCTAAACAAACCGCAAGTGCGACAACTGTCTGTGTCACACGCTTCTTGGATGGTAAAATCATCTTAACTCCTTTCGACTTTAGAAAACCATCTATCAATCACAAATCAATTCTGCTCTTTTTGCGATCCTGCCACGATAGATATTTTCCAACCTGACGTGACCCGCATAGTCCTCTCCACGGAACACCTCGATAGCGGCGTTAAGACCATTAAGCCCATTCTCAAAGCCATCATGGTCAACTTGTCGCTCATCACCTTCAACACAAATCTTACAGGTATCATTGGTGCGCTGCAAGAAAAGTTTCATAAGGTATCGAGATGTATTTTGGGCTTCAGTGAAATACACGAACGAATCTTCGGGTACTTCATAACCGCGGCAGTCGCCCATCGGCATTAGGATAAGTTCCTCTTGATCGAGGAGCCGCTGGACATTATCTCGGCCGCCCAATTTAGAAAGTAAAACGCTGCCGACAGAAGATTCCATCAGCTTTTCAATTTTACTTCCCGGATAAAATCCCATCTTGACGGCGCCCGTCGCAACATATGGATTACAAAATACCACAATCTTGCTAATCGCGCCGCGCTCCAGCTGTTCAAAGGCGTAAGCCAATGCAATTTGGGTCTTACCAGAACCGGCAGGACCAGTGCAGAATGTTAGCTGGTTGTGGGCCAGACTATCCATATAGGCAATCTGATAGGGATCTTTATCCTTTGGTTTGACATCGCCAAACATTTTGGAAGAAAACTTACGGTAGAGAATTTCAGTATGCCCTTCTGACTCATGCCAGACATAGGGGCCAATCAATTTACCTTCGGGCGTTTTCAGCACGAGGTACTGATTTTGTTCAAGATGAAAGATGTTCTTGTCCATATTGGAATAGAACTGTTCCATCTACTTCTCTGTCACATCAATTGTTTTGATTCCAGAATAGGTCATTAAATCTATCCTTTCGTTTCTCTCTTAAAAAGGAAGTTCCGCCCAGAGGCTGTTTCCAGCATGGGCGGCTTCCTGAGAATGTTTAATCTACGTCCGTCTCAGAATGCGGACGCCATTTCTGCTTGGGCTTCGGCTTTGGCCGTGGCTCGTCCTTCACGTATTCATCAAATTTTGCTTTACGCTTCATATCGCGCTGCATATATTTGTTGTTCTTACGCTGGTCACGAGTGAAAGTTTTGCCCATAAGTAGTGATTAGCCCTCCTTAGGCGTCTCCGTCTCAGCTGGAGTATCAGGCTCATTGGCACGTGCCGCAATTGCGGCCTCTACAATAGACTCCAGCTTCATTTGTTTCTGCTCCTTAGCACTAAACTCGTTCTGGGGATTGTTGCCCTTGGCGTTGGAAACCAAGCTATAAGCACCAGAAGCAACCAGACCAGAACAAATACCCGTTGCGATTGCATCAAAAATCTGCAAGTCCGCAAGCTCGGCAACACCAGTCATCTGACCGATAACACCAAGCACGCCGCCCACAACAGCAGAGATGATGGGCACCCACTTAGTGGCCAGAGGAGTCAGCTTGACAATCTGGCAAACGATAAAGCAAATGACTGCGATACAGCCGATGGTTGGGAACATCTACATGATCTGTTCCATAAATTTGCCATCCTTTCATTATGAAGTTTCGGAGGTGTCGGTATTGATGTAATCAAGTGCAGAGACGCTTGCGTCTTCCGCCATTTCTGCCTCAATGCCGTTCTCGGTCTCTGCTGTTTCAGCCTCAGGTTGAGATTGTGCCTGCTCGCCTTTCCACGGCTTGTCAGGCCATTGATTATTCTTAGACAAGTTTTCAACGAGCGACTTCAGTGCATAGACCAATACAACTCCAATTATTTCTGTAATGGCAACCTGGGAAAGTTGCTCAGCTATTGTATACTTGTCCATAAAGGCCAAGATATAGGAACACCAAACCCAGGCGTAACCATTTAACAGACTGAATAGAACAACCCACTTCATGGTAGTGAATGGCTTACGCGCTTTACGGCGTTCCAGTTTATACTACCACTTCGCCATCTTCATAGCGGTTTTTGTGGATCTTTTTCCGTCACCCATGTCATTCACCCTCTTTCAGTCTCTTTTTCTAAGATTCCTTGAAGAGCTCGGCCATGAGTTCCATGATATTATCAATGTATTCACTGCCGCCATCTTGTCTATACAAATCGGTGGCACGCTTATAGTCAGCATCAGATATTGTTCCACTCAGTTTTGCAACTTCGTAGATTTGAATTATCTGGTCATGTAACAAGGACATTTGCACTTCATCATTATGTACCATCTTATCTTCGATGCGTTTTAAGTCGGCGTCATATTTATCGAGCCGCTTATTAACATCATCGAAATGGCTGTTTATATTCTAAATGTTGTCTTGAAGCGTTTTCTCCAGTCGATCTGGGGCAGTGAATATCTTCCAAACTGGTTTGCATAACCTCACAAAAGCGACAATTGCAGTAATTGTAGCAATAATCCAGAGAAGCGGTGCAAACCAGGCCTACAGATCCGTCATCTGTATCCTCCTCTCCCATTATTGCTCCTTTCACTCTTTGATTATATTATACCACAAAAATTTTTTTATGGCAAGCCAGGAGAGGAAGTATTATCCATCTCCTTCAATATGGGTTCCATAATTTAGGACATGGATAACATCTTGTGCACTTTCCGCACTAATATCGTCATAAAGAACGGAATACATCAAGTCGAGATCTTCTTTTGTTGGATGGTTGCCCGGCGCTGGATCTGGCGGCGTAGGAGGAACATATGTAAAGCCATATGTCACTCGCCATTGATTGCCCTCATGAGTAATCAATTTATCATAACCTTCAACATCATCGGCTTCAATAGTCCATGCATAATTGGGGTCAAGATTTTGCCAAATCCAGTTCCAATTCCATCCATTACCAATACGAACAGTATCATACAATGCACCGTCGCGCATTAAATGAACTGTCGCATAGATAGGCCGCATACCAAGAGCATTCTAATTATCTCTGTAAAACACTACTTCAGCATTTACATTGACTTTTTCTGGCTCTGGAGGAGAATTGAAAGTCATTGTAATAGTGGTAGTATCGGTATATGTGGGCCGTCCACCGCTGTCGCCACCAGTCTATTCACGGCGATCTTCATAAGTCGCAGTATAGCGCTCCAACTAATCTGTTACCCGAACAGTATATTGAGACCACCAATTTAAATTGTCCCAAGTATGCTCCCATCCTTCGGCGGCGGTTATAGTTCCATTTGTAATGGTTTCGCTACTACGTAGAATAACGACATTTAAAACAGAAGGACGATATGATGTATCTCCATTTTCGCCAACCCAGTTAACTTTAGCTACTACTGGCATATTATCCCTCCTTAAAAGGAGAGGGGCTTAGCGCCCCTCTCAACCACCAGATTCGGAACGACGACCGAATCCGAATACAATCCACTGCTGTTCAGGCAACTCAAGAACAACTTCCTGGGTACCATCTTCCTTGGAGCGCAACAGCTGAGAACCTTGGTCAGTACACCACATAAAGTGAGTGTCGTCAAGCTGAACCATGTGCGCGTCGCCACCTGGATGCAGTACCTCATCAAGGTCAACAACTTCCATCTTAACCAGGTCAAATCCAACAGGGTTACCGGTATTATCCTGAGTAATCAGAATATCGCCATCATTCATTAGAATTGGCTGGTTGTACTCGTGTTTGGTGTTATCCAAGCCGCCGAATGGAATTGTTACCTCTTTCCAGGAACCGCCTTCATAAGACAGTACCAAACCTTGCTTAGTAGTTGCACTGGAGAGCAGATAACGCTCACCAGCAGAAGTGGGCAACTCATAGGTGCAGCTCTTAGCCTGGGGATTAGTTTGAGAGCAATACTCGTCCCGACCACGGTTTGCGGATTCTGCGATAATTGTATCACTATCACAATCGTATACAAACCATACGGGGCAGTTCTCGCCAGCTTCAACCTTTACGCACAACACTTGGTTGCCGTTAGTAGTTGCTTCAACAACATAGCGGCAGCCGTATGGTGCATAATTATCATAGCCGTGCGCTCTAACTGTAAGAGTACCTCTTGCAGGATCAAAATTATAAGTAATAATTCTACCCTCTGGAGTATTTGTGAACACAACATTGTTATTCAAACAAATTGCAGAAGAGGAAGTGCCGTCAATTGGCGCCTCAGTTACTAAACGACCAGTCACAAAAGAGAAGGAAGTAAATGTTGGGGTTTCGGGATTGGTGGAAGTATGCATATAGTAGTTACCATTTGGAGAAATACCAGGCTTAGTTAATTGACCAGGATCAGAAAGACCTGAGTATGGATTTGCATTCCAATGAATCTCTTTTGTCTCATGGGTTACTCTATCTCCCCAAATGCCTAATGTGGTGGTGATATACATGAAGAAATATCTCTCATTAACATCAGTAGCTAAGGAGAAAGGAACCTCAGTATTTGGAATACGTTCACGACTATAATTTGGTACATCAAAGATGAAATGATCTCCAGTATCGATATTATAGCAGAACATCTAACTGCCGTCACCAGCGGAACCAATCATAAACTTTTCATGTTCGGAGACCCAAACATAACCAGTAGGATCAGTTACGTCTGCCAGAGGGCCGATTGTCTCGCCATTTATCAGAGTAGAATATTCACCGATAACAGTAGCCCAAGGAGTAACGCCAGGTTCAGTTCCAGGCGGAATTTCCTCTTGAGAACCAACTGTCAGAGACATAGTATCCAGATGGAATAAATACTGAACCAGACGGGAGCTATTAGCTGCAGTAAACACATTACCAGGCTGTACAGTATTTGTCCAGGCCAGAGTATTCTGAATTGGATCTGGGTTGTCGATGTCTTGAGTCTTATAATGCTCAAACTCATGCTCGTCAGTGAAGCAAGTGATATAAGCCTTTGTAGAGCCATCATCACGCGCCATACCAATCAGCATCTTATACCAACTGGGATGCTTCATGACTTCTTTCCAGAAGCCTTCATGCAGCTCAGTTACAAGATGCCAAGCGGAAGGAGACTTATAAAGTTCGTAGCGCTTCTCATTGGTATCAAACTCAGACAGAACCTCAATATCCTTAATCAACTGAGAGTGAACACTGTTGTCAAGAACATAAAGAATATCGAGTTTATCACCCAAGATAGGCTTACGGCCGAAGACCATAGAAAGAACAAATTCTTTCTAACCAAATTCATTGGTCTGAACAATATACATAGTTGGACAGTGACCTTGGGTCTCATCATTTTCGACGTAGATGAAATCACCGTCCATAGAGTTGGCAGGGATGTCGAACTCATCAAGTTCAGCCTTAGTGCCGAGAGTTCCGAGATTGATTGGCGCAGCAGGACGACCAAATACCATGGAAAGAACAAATTTCTTCTGACCGCCGGGTTCAGTCTGAACAATATACATTGTTGGGCAATGATTCTGGGATTCATCCTCTTCAACAAAAATGAAGTCGCCATCCATAGAGTCATCGGGAATTTCGAATCGATCGAGTTCGGCCTTTGTACCGACAGTACCAAGGTTAATTGGTGCATCAGGGCGACCGCCAGACGCCTCAACTTCAACCCATTCAACCTTACGAGTCAGAGCATTGTATTGACGAGCATACTGTTTGCCGTCCAGAGGAATTTCTGGATAAGGCTCCCATTCATATTCGCCAGTTACTTGATTGTAACGACGCATATAACGCTGACCGTCATTACCAACTTCAGGATATTTCACCCAGTAGGTGCGGCCATTCTCGTCAATTCGGCGCTGATAGTTCATATTAAGAGGATCATTTGGAACGTCCTCAATTCCCGTGTCCGGTGTATCTTGGGTCTTCGAAATGGTTACATAACTGGTTGATTTTACTGTGGAATCAGCGACAGAAGTCGCAGTGATTTTCAGCACTCGTGCGGTCTCGTCCGTGGCGATGGTCAACACACCCATCTGATTGATTGTGGTCTCGGCCTTCAAGTTTCCGTCAAGGCTCCAAATAACCTCTTGAGAAGGATTATTTTGTCCAATTACGGTAGCTTTAAAGGTGATACGGTGACCAGGATCAGACTCAACGGCCGCGGGGCTAATAATCACAGCATCAACTGTGGTTTCATCAATGCCAGGAGTATCCTCAGATACCACATTGATGGTCGCCTCAGCGAACTTAGCTGGGTCATAACTTACTGTCGCACGGAGAGTAATCTCATGCAGTTGCTCGTCGGCGCCGATATAGACAACGCCATCACGAGAAACATGAGTTGCAAGAGAAGTTGCACCAGTTAAGTCCCAGATAATGGAAGCGGGAGGATTATTCAAACCAGTCAGCTGAACCGCGAAGCGAGCGCTCATTCCACGACCGATTTGAGTATATGCGGGATACAGCTGAATAACAGTTACCACAGGCTCATCTTCGGCAAGCTCTGGAGGAATTACTGTTACCAGAGAAGTATCAGTAAACTTGGGATCTGCGGCGCAAGTACCAGTGATAACCAGAAGAGCGCTGGTCTCTTCCTTATCTACATAAAGCACACCTTCAGGAGTAATAATAGTCTGAGGAGACTGATTGCCGCTCACAGCGAAGGTTGCATCATGATTTGTGATATTTACGCCAGTCACGATGGCCTAGAAGCGCAGAGAGTGGTCTTTAATAACAGTAGCCTCGATAGGCTCCAGATAGAAACCAGTCACTTGCTGCAAGATAGGCGCGTCCTCATCAATACTGATAGTCGCGGTTCCATACTTAGAAGTGTCAACAATGGAGCGCGCAGTCACGCGAATCATCATTGCATCTTCATCGGCACCGATTGTCAGAACGCCATCAGAGGTAATCTTGGTATTAGGATCGCGCTGACCACTGATAGACCAAGTTACTTCCTTAGACAGCTCTTCAGAGCCGTTTACGATGGCCGCGAATGTGATTACAGAACCAGGACGAACAGTCACAGCATTGGGAGAAACCTCAACGCTATGGATTTCGGGTTCAGGCTCTGGAATTGGCTCTTCAACTTCTTCCTCAATAGGGGTCCAAACAGCGGAACCGTTTGCAGTACGTTCACGGACATATTTGGTATTGAGAGGAGTTGCAGGAACATCGGTAAATCCATTATCACCGCTGGCATCATAGGCCGCAACGGTAACATAGGCGATGTTGTATTTGGTAGTATCCTGCTTGGATGTTGCGCGAACTTGCAGGCTCTTAGCAGTCTCACCAATACCGATAGTCAGAACGCCGTCATCAGTCAGGTATGTAGTCTGAACATTATTGCCTGTCAGACTCCAAGTAACTGCCTGAGAAGGATTATTCTTACCAATGACTACGGCTTTGAATACAGTCTGCCAGCCTTGCTCAAGTTCCACCATATCAGGAGTAATGATAATTGCATCAACAGTTACTTCATCAACACCAGGAGTTTCTGCGGGAACCACATCAATAATAGCCTCGCCATATACTTCAGGAGTTTTCTGAGAGTAAGCAGTCAATACAAGCATATTGCTCTTCTCATCTTCGCCAACAAATACCAAACCGTTGGGAGTAACACGAGTATCTTTAGATGTCGCGCCAGTCAGCTTCCAAACAACCTGCTGGGAGGGGTTATTGACGCCGTTCACCTTAGCGGCAAACTGCTGACTATAACCGCAACCAATCTGGCAAGCGCCAGGATATACAATAACTTCAGTTACAGTAGACTGGTCAACGGCGTGCTGAGAATCAGTTACGCTAACAGTCGCAGTAGCGAAGAAACGCTGGTCGGCCGCAGCCTTAGCTGTTACGACAAGAACCTTAGATTGCTCGTCGGCGCCGACATGGAGTGTACCATCCTGGTTAATATAGGTATTTGTAGAGCTTTGTCCAGATACAGAATAAACAGCGGAGAAATCATTCAGATTTACACCGTTCACCATTGTATTGAACATTACAGAGCGACCAAGGATAACTTCTACATCAGTAGGAATGAGGACAATACCGGTTACCATAGGAGCCAGAGGATCTTCCATATTTACATCGACAGAAACAACTGCCTGTGCATATACAGATTCATCAGCTTCAGAAGTAACACGAACGGTGATTGTCTTAGAAGTTTCCTTCTCGCCAATCTTCAGGATACCATCCTGAGTGATAGTTGTATCGCTGACGCGCTGGCCTTTAATGGTCCACTTTACGCCGCGAGAGAGTTGTGCATTTCCTTGAACAACAGCGGTAAATGCAACAGTTGCGCCCTGACCAACAGTAATGTTGAGAGGGCTAAGGGTAATTCCTTCAATTGTAGGCTCCTCACCGGGTACTGGATCGGGATCTACAACTTCAGTGCCGCCGCCTGGAGTATTACCAGTGCCATCTCCACCTGCGTCGCCGCCTCCGGCTCCACTGGAGCCTCCGCAACAACCACAGCCAGACTCCTTGATATACACCCACTTAAAGTGAGTATTCAGAATCCACTTCTCACCAGTAGTGAGAGAGCGTGCTTCTGACCCAGGCTGAATGTCTGTGAAGTTGGTAATTGGAGGAAGATCTTCGGCGCCTTGATCCAGGTAGAACAGTTTTCTGTTGTACTGCTGTGACTCAAGATGCTTTACAAGCTAATAGCCCATCTGCTGAGCACCTCCTTATTTAATTGCCTTTTACTCAGTGAATACATCCACCCAGTTGAACCAGTCAACTCGGAGCATGAAATTGGAGAAATTCCCGTGATCGTCCCATAACATATAGGAGCCGGAAATATCTACTTGGTCGTTCTTGTCTTCGAGCTGAATATGCAGCTGTCCAACAATAACTCTATCACCTACGACAAATGTGTCGTCAGTGGTCCAGTGATCTACATAGGCGCCATTATATGTGAGTTCTGGATTGTGCTGTAAATACATATCAGACACATCCATCCACATCTTGCGCCCGTCAGCCATTTCAATATGAACATCTCTGTTGCGCAGGCACAGAACAGCGTCCTTCAATGGATGACCCTTGGGAAGAGTGCGGTCCTTGAAGTAGTTATCAAAGCGATAACGATGTTCAAGAGCATCGTGCGGCACATGAATATTCATCATAAAGGAGCAACGAGGACCGTATACTTGCATTTGGAAATGTCTGTGCGGCTCATCGTCGATTGGCTGATAGATATAGGGAGGATCTGGTGTGATTGTTTCAACCAGGTCCTCGGGAGGATCAGAAACCAGAGGAGTCTCAACTACGATAACATTTGGATAATCCAAAGTAATATCGACAGCCTCTGTCATATTGATAGAATAGCCTTCCTTATGGTCAACTGTTCTATTGGTTGGGCCGCCGACCACTTGTGAGCGGCACATACAGATACGGGAGACGCCGTGATCCTTTACAAGCTCTACATCCCAGATATATGGACCGGGATGGAGCCAAGTTTCCTTTGAAGACAATGTAATATTGATGCGCCCTTTAACGGCATTGAGGTCCGCTACTGGGATTTCTTTTGCAATCAAAGCGCGCTCATCATCATAGTCATGGTCGAATTGCTCGGCCTTCAAAGTAAAGAATACTTGATAACCAGACAAATCGAATGGAGTGCCGTCCGCCCTATGAATCAACACAGGGATTGTCAAGGACTCACCACGACCAATGTCATCAAAGGGAGTTACAATGATTTTTCGTGGCATTTTAACACCCCTTTCATGGTACGATTCCGACGGTATCTTGCAGCTCCTCAATCTTGTCAGTCAAGGCTTTCACCTTGTCGTCCATATCTTTGAGGGTAGTCTCCAATTCTTCGATTGTGGATTTCTGCTGGTCCACAATGCCCATCAAGGAGGCTACTTGTGAGAACACTTGAGAGTCCAAAGTTAGCGTCGGAGTAATAATTACGATAGGCGCCCCTTCAGCAAGCGCCACAATGGAAACACTATCGCCGACCTGTAATTGCCCCAGACCAGGGTTTACATAACGATTAGACGGGCCGCCGTCCAGTGTGAAGGACAGGGTACACAAGCGCATAACTGCACCATTAGTTTGATGAATTATCTCAATATCAAACCAGAAGTTGCCCGGCTCAAAATCTGTATCGCGGCTTGTCAGTTCGATATTGAACTTACCAGTCGTGGGATTTAAGAGGGCAATATCCTTTTTGATGTAGCAGAAATCATCGTGGCGGTCAAAATCAGTTTTTACAGGTTTTACTGTAAAGCAAGCTTGATAGCCAGTCAGGTCGATAGGATTTTCATAATTATCCTTTATTTCAACAGGAATAATCAGCGAACATCCGCGCTGGATTACTCCATAATCTCCGCTTTTCTGAGTAGTTCTTGTTGATGCCATCTTTTTCCCTCCTCTCTCATACTCAGACTTACTAATATACCATTTTATAACATCAAAAATAAAAGATTTACTTCATCCAAAATTTTACTATATAAGTAACAAAAAAGGTATAGTAAAATTTTCGACGAAGAAAATCTAAAGGGTATGAGTAAGCGGCGGGCCAAATAAGTTAAATGCCCCGCTATGGAAGTTATTATTCATTTCTTCTTATTTAATTAACAATGCTTTTTGATTTGATAATACCAGTCGACGATAAGGTTGGCGCACTCGATGACATCTTCATCGTCCGCAGACAAGATGTTACCACGAAGCGCCTCTGAAGAGATAACATATTGTATTGTTTTCTCCAGAATGTATTGCCTTATGCCGCGCTCCACCTCCTTTTCAGTAGGGATGGTATTATCAAAAGCATTAGATGTGTCAATCTCTCTGAAGGCGTCAGAGTAATGGAAGTCGATGGCTTCCTCAAAGACACGAACAGTATTAGAATTTGCAATGTGCTGCGCCTTAGAATTGGTATAGGGGTCCTTCTCGCCCTTACTGAACCAGTGGAACTGAGCAATGTCGCCAGCTAACTCTGCGGCATCAGGGAATACCTGAATAAGAGCCTGAACGAGGTCCTCATTGATTTGGACATCAATTACTTCCTTATAATCAAACTCCCAGCCATAGTTAGCAAGTTCAGAACGAACCATTGCACTTACAGCGACGCGGATATTGTCGGTAAACATAACGCGGCCATCGGGACCTGCAAAAGAACTGTAACAGATCTCAAAGTACATCTTTGAATATTCTTTGATGTATTCCTCATCGCAAAGCTGTTTTTTACCAGGGATAGGTTTAAAGTGATCTTCGGTTACAAATGTAAAAGCCTCTCCAAACAATTTGCCACGATGAATAGCGCGCCACTGATCCTTCTGCATGGAGTTAATGATTTCCTTCATATAGGGGAACTTATTGATAGCATCAACAGTAGGAACCGTGGAGATACCCATATATAAAGTGGCGCCATAATCAATGGGTTCCGGCTCAATTCCATTTTTTGCGTTTAACTCATTTTGCTTGAGTTGAACTTGCAGATTAAGATATGCGTGGATTACAGCAAAAGCATGATCCCACTGGGCAATTTCTTTCTGCCCATTGAGCATAAAGTGTACTTTTTCAATTCCACGCTTATTAGCGAAGCGCTTCAACACTTCAATCTTCATCGTCGTCTTCTACCTCCTCTCTATAATTATTTTGAATGTCTTCGAGGACATCCAGGGCGATTTCACGCATTTCTGAATCAGAAATGTCGGAATGTTCTGCTTTGAATTTAGTGCAGAAATCTCCAAACTTTATGCCGCCCTTTAAAGTTAAATCATAGAGGGTCTGATAAAATAACTGAGCAGTAGTCATATGTCTCCTCCTTTCTTATATATAGAAAAAGTCCCGTAACCATGACAGTTACGGGACATCTATCCTGAGCCTGTAGTTGCCACGGTAGAGACAGTCAGCACCACCTGTTACTGCCGCATATCATCTGGATAGGCCCAGTGATAGATATGCACTATTCTTCATAGCTTTACCGCACAACTGAAGTCGCCTATAACTCCAGCTCCCTTAATGAGAAGCTGGGTTGGTGGCCGCAGCGCCTCAGGATAGGTAAATGTATTCGTTTGACTTTACTGGGGTCTTTCCCCAGTTTCTATGTATATTATACCATAAAAATTTTTTTAAGTCAAGCGAAATTCCTACTGAGGCAATATTACTCGTCGCTCATTTCTTCTGCGAGTTTTTTGTTTGTTTCAAACCAACCGCCGTTAGGTTTTTCTTCAGATAAACCCGATTGACCCAGTTTTGCAAATTCGGATGCAGCGGCCGATGCGACGCGGCCCTGAACCTGCTCACGAACGGTATTGCAAAACCTGTCATATACTTTCCAGAAAAGTTCAGGAGATACCTCTTTCCAGAATACCTTCTGCATGGACTTCAGCGGATGATCGCGTTCGGGTAGGTCGCCGATAAAGAAGGTATCGTAATCAAGAACGGCACGGCCCATTGTGTCCTGGTCACAAGACTTAAAGTATAGAAACATGGCTGGCAGTTGGTGTTCATTGAAATCTATACCAGTCATTGTATGATATTCCTCTGGAACATCAATAATGATGCACCAGATGTCGCTATCTTCTCTTTTGAAGCAGCGACCGATATGTTTCGTGAGAATTTGCTTCTGCTCCTCAATCTCCTGTTTACGGAGTTCATACATCTCATTGCGCACTCTTACCCATTCATCATTGACTTTGTGCATTTTTTGTTTAATTATATCGAGATTAGTCATTTAATTTCCTCCGTTCTTAAAGAAGGGATCTTATATTCATACGCACACCAGTTGGTAATAAGATTGTCGAGCAACATAGCCCTTGTCATCTTGCCAATCTTGGGGACATATTTAACATTAGCCGCCATGTCGATAAGGCCGCTATCGTCATCAAGGTTGCCACCAATGTCGATAATCAGCAAATCTTTTGCCATTCTCAGACAGTTGGCGTCGAACTTGTATTTCTTGCCGGGAGATTGCGCAAGAATGAGAACATCAGAGAAATCACAGGCAAACCGTAGGTCTTGCATCCCAGAGTTGAAGTGCATCACAGTATAGCCAGAAGAGTTGAAGATATTGGCACACGCCTTACCAACAGGGCCGCGGCCGAAGATAGAAACTCTCTTACCTTCGTTATAGAACCAAGCCAATTTGAGAGCGGCATTGGCTGTCGCAGGAAGGCGGCAATACTTATACATATTACCGGGGTAGGTAGTCGCCATAAGGCCGCGTTGAATGAAGGTATTGCCGTCAATGTCCTTCTGCCAATCAACGACATTGTCAGCGCCGGATTCATTGATTAACCCCTTATAGTCATGATGAACGATGATACCGTGCACATTTTTATTATTATTGAAACTCTTAATCTCTTCCATAAGAGTGTCAATGGTTGGCGCAAAAGAGCTAAAGACCATGATGCCGAGGTCATTTGCGTCTTTTGTCAGGTATTTGATATAAGGGGCGGTCATATCTTCTGTCAGCGCCACGATGCCAAGGCCAGGACCGCGGTACATTCCATCTGCTTGCCAATGGTTTACAGTTTTGCGAAGTTCATCCAGGTTTCTTTTTGCCAATTCATCGCAGGTTACAATCATAAAATCCTCCTATGAAATGAGGGCGATTTCTCGCCCTCATTTTGTTCCGGTAGAACCAAGACCGCCGCGGTTTTTCTTTCCAAGGTAACGAACTTCCTTAAGGCGCGGATTGCCCTGGTTGCGCTGAATACGGAATTGTGCAATTCTATCACCAGCGTCGATGTGAGCATTTCTGGTGGCAAACACAGGCATCATCCAGATGTCGTCATCACCAGAGTATGTCTCATCAATAACGCCGATGGAGTTTGTCTGAAGAATACCATACTTCTTAAAGGTAGAACTGCGAGGTGCCAAGATTGCTTCATAGCCGTGCGGCACTCTTACAGAAATACCGAGGTTGATGACATACTTATTGCCGGCCTTCAGGTCGTAGTCTTCGGCGGCGCGCACATCAAACCACTCACCCATATGCGCCTGCTCAACAGGCTTGGCAGCGGGAGTATGATATTTAATAAGAATTTCGGGTCTCAGTCGATCCAGAACTTTGTTGTTATCCTTGCGGATTCCTTCAATCGCTTCCTCCAGCTTTTCCTTGTTCTCCTTACGGATCGCTTCCATGCGCTCATGGACGGCTTGCTGCTCTTCAGGGGTGCGCTGGCGACGGAGAGCCTTAATATTGAGACTGGCAGGTGGCTGCATGGGGTTTCCTCTACCACCTCTAACTTTGGACATATCTACTCGCTGAGGAACAACGACTTCATCAGCAGTGACCTCCTAATTCTTAACTTCGTTTTCCATTGGGGTAGCCTCCTTATAGGTCGATATTGATATTCATTACCACAGGTAAGTGGTCAGAATGGCACGCAAACTCGTCATCCTGGAGAACATAGATGTCCTCAACCTTGTCCATCAGCTCTTTGGAAACGAGGAAATGGTCGAGACGCATACCCTTGCCGTTCTCCTTGGCGTTATACATATTGCTGTGCCATGTAAAGATTTGCTCATCGGGATTGAAGTTGCGCAGGACATCAACCAGCTCCGCGTCTTTTTTCAGGGTGAAGAAGGCGTTTCGCTCGGTAGGCGTGGTTCCGGCGACAGATTTGACATTGGTATCCTCGGCACTAGGCGCAACGTTGAGGTCGCCACATACGATGAAGGGCTTGAAGTCTTTGTTGGAGACGACATAATCATGTAGGGCGGTTTCAAAGTCTCCTCGAGCGTCCAGTTTTTCTGCAGCTCTTCCAACATTTGGGGAGTAAGAGGAGATGAGTTTGAAATGTTTGAAATCAAGGATTTCAACGCGGCCTCCTTCAAAGCCGAGAACTCTTCCATCTGTGTTAAACAGCGGTCCAGCCAGGCATCTTCGTACAAAGATAGCTGTGCCCGCATACCCCGGCTTGTCGTGCACAGAGTAGAATCCGACATAATCTGTTCCAAGGACAGAGGTTGGAATTTGCTCGGGTTTGGCTCTAACTTCCTGTAAACAGAGAATGTCGGGCGCCATGCGTCGGATGGCTTCGGAATAACCGTATTTAGACAGGCGCGCACGTAATCCATTGACATTATGCGATATAATTTTAAGCATTGTTCAAACTCCTCTCGGGCCACGGGGACCTCCTCTATACCACTCAATGAAGTATGCAAGTCCAATACCAATCATAAAAGCCACAACGGGCGCCATTGGATCAATCATACTATCACTCCTATTTCAGTTTCATAGCGATGGCGAAACCAGCATAAAAGCCAGTCAACAGACAAAGAACTCCAAACGCGAGGCCATTAAAATCAATCATTGAAAACATCACTCCAAAGACATTTCTCAGGTGCTTTATCCTCACGAAGTTTCATCAGACGAGGATGACGGAGAGAATGACCGGCCTGGTCAACACTCATACAGTCAACCTCAATGACAGTACCGATGTAATACTCTGGGTTCTGCCGAGCCTCGGTACGCATCTCATCATCCAGACCGCTGGCTACGGTTCCAATCTTGACCAATTCGCCATCACGATAGAGGCCAATATCAAAACCATTCGCCATATTCTGGAGCCATAGACGATTGACGGGATTGCCTTCCTCGTCACGGTACGGATAATTCTCCGGGTCTTTGCCGGTATACTCCTTGGTCGGCAGATTGATACCCATGATAACGACATCCACGGTATCAACCTGCTTAATCTTGTATGTGGTGTGCATTGGGCGCTTCGCCGTCTCACCGATATTGGAAACTGCGTGCTTCGCAGAAACCTTACCGTTGGAACGCAGCAGTTTCAGAACGCCGCCCTCATATCCCTGAGACAGCCACTCAGCGATGATTTCCTGTTTATCCTTTACGATAAGCTGAGCGAAAGACAGCCAAGGATAAGTCTGGAAATCGGTTTCCTCTTCCAGCTCCTTAAGGAAGTTGTAACGGTCGATGAAGTCTGCGGAATAATATGCCTTGCCGCCCCAATACAGAACATCAAAGACATACGCGCCACAAGGCCCAATCTCTTCCTGACGCTTGGCGGCCTTCGCAGGAGTGCAGAGCATAATGGAGTTGACAAACTTGCTGGAAGAATGGTCTTCCCACTTACCCGCAGTCCAGTTGTATTTACTCCAAATCTCGACACACAGCTGAGAGCCGAGAGGGAAAAACTCCTCGGCGAACGCCTTCATATGCGGCATATTGTCAATCTTGTCGATGACTTCGCCGGTTTTCTTGGAAATCTTGTCACCGTACAGATGAACAGAACCATCCAAGTCCTTAGACCAGACATAAGAACTGCCGTCCACCTTCAGCTCAATACCGTATTCATCGGATACCAGAGCGGCATCCAGAACTTCCTTTTTCTTCGCCGTGGCATACTTCATAGGCTGCCAAAGACGATAGGTTTCATTAAATCTTTCCATTGTATCTCCTTCCAACAACCATAATGTCACGAACATCTGCAAAGATTTTCTTGCCGTCTCGCTCAATCACGGCGGTATTGAATTTGGGGATAATGTCGACCAGCTCCCCACAAAGACCTTTGTTACCGGACCACTGGGAAACAATCTGAACTCTGTCTCCCATTTTCATACTGCTGACCATAAACATTACCCCTTTCCCATTTTCTATATTTATTATACCATAAAAATTTTTTTATGTCAAAGAAAAAGAGTTGGCCTTTTAGACCAACTCTTCTCTGTAATAGTCAAAACCTGTAACCAGTACGCCGCCGATGATATTTCCTGCCGTAGCGATGCCGAGGAAGGCCAAATAATTCTGGACAGCAAATTTCTCGACGAACAGCATATAGAACATATCGGCAATACTGTGTTCAAAGCCAAAGAATACGAAAAGGAAAATCGGGAAGAAAATGCCGAATAGCTTTAATACTCCTGTATTGCGCCGCGCCATAGATACTGCATAGCAAACAAGCATATTACAGAAAATGGCAAGCACAAAAAGTTGTGGATAAGAAATTAGGGTTTTGCTGTTGGCAACTCGCTCGATAGCGTGTAAATCGAATCCAGGAATCGAGATACGGACTCCATATGCAACCCAGATGGAACCTATGAGGTTTCCAAACCAAGATATGACGAGTAAGCCAATAGCCTGCCATTTATTACATCCATTGGCTACACACGCACCGTAGCTGTAAATGTTGCCGGTGAAAAGTGAAAGGTTAGCCATGATAATCAAAATCAGGCCGATTGGGAAAATTATCGCTTTGATTAGCGCCGCCCATTCAGGAGATGCCGCCGGGCCGCCTGCAATAACTGCCGTGGCTGCAGCAAGTGAGAGAACTGCTCCAGCGCCAATCGAGTTCAAAAATGTGATAAATGGTCGTGGTAGTTGATATGTCAACTTTCTATATCCTCCTCTTCATCCTGGTCTCCCGGACGAATCTCGAGGCCTCTTCTGAGAAGCTCAGAGAGCGGCTCAATCGTTACACCAAAGTTTTCAATGGCGTAGTCTTTGCCGTGTTCATCGTAAGGTGCCAGGATAAGAACTGTCCCGTTTCTCGCATCGGTATCAATGGAACCGATAATCCAATAAAACGAAGGGTCAATACCGCCCTCGCCCCAAACTCTAACGACGACATCGCTGATTTCAGAGTCAAGGCAGAAGGTCATCCAGTCGCCCCAGTGACCACTCATCATTTCTTTAATATTCATCGTTATCCTCCAAAAAAAATGGGCGGCCAATAGGGTGAGAAAACAACTATTCCCTAAATGCTTGAAAGTTTTTCCCCTATCGCGGCCGCCCTATGGTGTTAAACTACCGGCTGGATAGAAGGAGCGATGAAGTAGTAATGGACATGAGAGCCATAGTCTACATTCATCGTGCCATCTTCATTTTTCCAACAGCGGTAATAATAACCGAGTTGCGAATGGTTGAGTTTCTGGTGGGCAACCATTGCCTTCCATGCTTCCTCATAGCTGTCGTATTGCCCAAGCCAATGAGAGGTGGATAAAGACATGGTGCCCCAATAAAGGTCAAACTTCATCGGTGGGCGCCTCCTCGTCCTCGTCCTCATCTTCGGAGGCGTTGCGGCGCTCCTTTTCGATGTCTTCGAGAACCATCATGTCGTAAGCGAAAGCGGTGGGGCCTTCACCAGCACCAAACCAAGAGTTCCACATAAAAATGCCTCCTTCTTATTTTCTATGATAATTATAGCACAAAAATTTTTTTATGTCAAGCTCGTCAACTACTCAACGCGCAGTTCCTCGCGGACTTTCATTAGAGCCTTTCCAAGCCAGTTAAGGCCAACTTGATCTCGCGCCTGGCAACGGCTGCATTTGCAAACGCCCCAGGTGTTGTCGTGCCAAGTGTTGCCTTCTTCCAGATACTCGGGATCAGTTTCCAGAAGTTTGGCGGCGAGGTCTTTGTTCTGCTTGAACTTGTTGCGGACAATGCTCAACATAACATTGCGCTTAATCTCTTCCCAGTGGGGGCGGAGTTCTAAGTGACGCCCCTTGCGTTTGGCTTGACTGGGCGACAGGATTGAGAACTCTTCTCGGATTGCGGGGTCCAGTGTCTTGGCGGCTTGGAAAGCGGCTTCAGCACTGGGATAGACGACACCTTCATATTCAACTGGACATATATAGAAGTTGGATAAGAAAGCGTACTCTTTATCGAAACTGGAAATCACCTATCTTTAACCCCCTTTCCTGGTCGCCATATTTGGCAATAAATCCTTGAGCGGATTCTTCGGCGATTTTTCTTTCCCGTTCAGTTATGACATGGCCCGAACCGTGACAGTCAGGACAGGTAATCCAATCATTGGGATCATTTGGATCAGGCCTGTCATCTTCGGCACAGGCTCGAGAGCGAAGGATTTTGCCCTTGCCTTCGCATTTCTCGCAGGTGGTATTGATACGCTGAACGGCGAGGATAGCCGTATCAATACCAATCAGTTTGCTTTTATATTCAGCTTCAAGGTCGGCTTTCTCCTTTCGGAGTTCCTTGAGCGCTGCAACTAGATTAGGCATCGTCATCCTCCTCTTCGGTATCGTCGGCGCCGTCGGCGGACACAACACGGAAAGTAATCCAGGACTCCAACTCTTCCTCGTACATCTCGGCGGCATCCTCGTCGGAGACACCGTATTCTTCCATCAGAGTTTCAAAGTCGCCAGAGTAGTCGTCGATAGCGTCTTCATCAACGCCGGCGTCAATCAATAACGCTCGACGGCAGTCGTCCAGGTCCATGATGCCGTGGCATCCTTCAAAAGACTCGTAATCCTCGACAGCCAAACGGCGGGCCTCTTCCATAGCTTCCTCGCGGTCTTTGAACTCGCCAGTGTAATCGTATTGAGCGCCACCAAAGCCACCACCCATGCCATGATAAATCTTAAAGAAGGGCATTCTCTATACCTCCTATCGCTATACATCATATCCTTGATCTCTCATAACCGCGAGAGATTTGTAGACCATTCGGTTCTTGCTTTTGCTTTTTGCCTTAACCACATTTCCCATCTCAATGAGGTGGCCAAGGATGCGGGCCATCTTTTGAGGAGTGACCCCCGCAAGATTGATAGACCGCGACTTAATCTCGTCGATGTCGAGGGCCTCCTGACTTTCGGCGAGAATAATCATGACTTCGCCCTCCCACAGAGCGGTTTGCTGGGGACGATACTTACTTGTTCTTCTGCCAGGCATGATTATTACTCCTTTTCTCATTTTCTATATATATTATACCATAAAAATTTTTTACTGTCAAATTGTCGATAAATAAAGATAAAGGGGCAAGGAAAAATCCTTACCCCTCTTAATCATGGTGGACCCGGCGGGAATCGAACCCGCGTCCGAAGCAACCTATCTCACAAAGATTACTTACACGATAGTTTGTCTACTTTCTTCGTTTTTTTAGATGGACGAAGCCCGGCGCAAACACTCCGTAGCAAGTAAACCATCAGGGCTGTATCGGTTAAGATATTGCCTCCACCACTTGCATTTTCAAGGATATGCAAGAAACCCCCATGCGGTACCACCAGTTTTTACTAAAACTGGAAACTCCCACCTTTCTCCCGGTGGTCGGGCGGTTCAAGCCAAATTAGGCGGCCTGACGAACCTCCATCATAGCGGAGATTAGTGCAGGGTGAACCATAACAATGACATTAGAGTTGTCGTTTCAATTTTGTTGAACACCTTGAGGCGGTTGTTCATTACCCGTGACTTTATGCCTTCAGTCCCCCGTCGAAACCTGACGGGCCCATATAAGCTCTGCGGAAAGTAATGAAAAGATAATCAGTCTTTTTGTTCAAAAAGGAACTTTCTATGCAGATGTGAAGCGGATAGTAAAATCTGATTAAAAGTCAGGTGCTTTGCAGCAAAAGGAACTATCTATGCTTCTTTGAAAGACGCGAGAAGTATCTGATTACTTTGGCGCAAGCGCCATAGTATTCCTCCTAAAAAGGAACTTCTTATGCGTCATGGTAGCAGCGAGAGGTAAACAAGTTCATATTTGCAGTATGTTTTATAAAAGGAACCTCATTTGCTGCGTGAGGGGGATAAGCGGACGGTAACTCCAATGGGCTACATCCCCAGGCTCCCATTGGCTGATTTTTCTTCCTTTTAATACCTACAAGAAAGGAACCGTCTGTGCTGTTTGGCGAGGAGTATCTTGAATGGAGCCGCCACAACGGCGGCAGAATTATATAGAAAAAGGAACTCCATGTGCCAGGTAGATAAGAGGCGGATATTATAGCGCGCACCCTACTAAAAAAATCTGAAAAAGAAAGAAAGCTGGCCGGCCATAACCACTGAAAAAATTCATCTAAAGGTGCGGGCCAACGGGAAATATCCCTGCCTCTCATTCTATAAATATTATAGCACAAAAATTTTTTTATGTCAACTCAATTTTTTGATAGGGCGAAAAAGATCACCAAAATCGAAGTTGGTTTTGTGCCGGGCATTTCGGGCTTTCATGTCCTCTGTCGCGCAATGAATACAGTATGGAAGTACCCATCCCGTAGAGTGGACAGAAGCCGGCGCGCCACACTGAGAGCAGATTTTTTCTGATGCTTCTAAAAGGTTGGTGCAAAGGGTATCGAGTTTCCTATTCAGTTGTCTGTTCGGCGTATCTTCGCAATAAATGCGGATGCCGCCGAATTTCTCTTTTGCTTGTAAGATAACGAGGCTCTTGTTCACATCCATATGATAGAACTCAAAGAGCGCTGTTACCTTTTCGCAAAAGCTGAGAAGTAGGTTTGTCCAGCCGGGGCAATGCCTAAAGGCATCATCGAAGATAGTGTCGCCAGGATCTGGGGGATACATTCCCGTGTTCTTTTCAGCATCATATTGCAAAAAACCAAAGCGGTCAAACTTAGAACTCATGTATCACACCTCCACCTGTTCGAACCAAAATCCCTTTTCAACGCCCTCGCGCCGAACTACCATTTCACGGGCAGCCTTTACGAAATTAGGCCAATGAACATGACCAATCTTGTCAGGCTTGGCAATGGGAGGAATGAGAGTACCCTCGGGAGCATACCAAATGCCGCCGAAGAACTCGCCGTATTTCCAGCAGTTATGGGAGTCGTAACCCGGTTTATTCCAGTTGCTGTGGAAATACTTTTCAACCTCCCCTTTGGTCAAGTTACGAGCACGAATCGCCATGATGGTGTCGTTCTCGTCCTTGAAACCAAAGCACTTCCCTTTGAAGGTTTTCTCCACTTTGCCGCCGGCGGCCACAAACATCTCGTGATGCTCCTTATCTGCATACCACCGAACCTTCTTTTCGGCGCCCGTCTTGGGGTTGATAGCGATGATGTACCAGTATTTATCCTTGAACGGCTCACCTTTGAACTGCCAAGTGACATAGGTTTTTGCTACTCCACCATACATTTTCTCAACCCCTTTCTCATTTTCTATATATATTATACCACAAAAATTTTTTTAAGTCAACCCGGGGCCGAAGCCCCGGGGACTATATGGTTACTCCACTTTCCCGTCAACGAGGTTGAGCAGGGTACCAGGAGTCAGGTCCTCAGGCATCAAGGAGATTACCTGAGCCGCGGCCTCGGGATCATCCTGCTTGAGCTGGGCGAGATCCATAGGAGTCATCACCCAGGCGCCCATAGCGCGCAGGAAGGTAGACATATGCATCTTGCTCTTGAAGATGTTCTTCATGCCGGCAATCGCAGACTCGTAGTTGGCGCTGGGCACAATACCAGTCTGGAGCGCGCCGCCATAGATGTAGAAGCGATCCTCAGTGAGCATACCGAGAGTCATACCATGCTGACCATTGAAGCCGAGGCGCAAGGGAGTCGCCAGGAGCTTGGAGGCATCGAAGGTAAAGTCGCGGCTCATGTCGTTGCGGTCATTTCCGGTGAGGAAGAACTTGAACTCAGTCTCGGGGAGACCAGAGAACAGGCTCACATCGAAAACGATGTCGTCCTGACCGAGCTTTACCCAGAAAGCCTCAGCCGCGCCGCCCTGAGCGATAGGAGCATTGGTATTGTCGCCGGAGTAGACAACATCAGTGCCATCGCGCCAGTAAGAGTTCCAACCGAAGTTGGCCTTGACAGAGTGGGCGTGCAGGTCGATGTCCACACGGGACTCGCCGTGCTTGGTCTTGTTATTGGTCCAGTGGACGCCAACGGTGAGGTTGGTACGACCAGCGGGGATAACAACACCGGTGCCATAGGGGATGACGCCCATCATCTGCTTCTCAGTGGTGGGAACGGCGTAGTCTACATCGTCGGGCAGGACAAAGGTCTTGCCAGCAAACTGGTCATTCAGACGGGTATACAGCGCCTTCATGCACTCCTGAATGCAACGCACATAGACGTTGGCGGTCTCAGGGTTCAGAGGCTGGATGCCGCCGTCCTTGACGAACATACGACCATTGCGCACAGTGTAAACTGCGGGCAGACTCTCAGTGGAGGCGCGAGTAGAGCAGGAGTTGATAATCTTGATGAGGTCGCGGTTGCTGGCCTTGTCGAGGACTCCCAGCGCCTTCAGATACTTACCCTGAAGCATCAGGTTGATGAAGTTCTGGACAGCGGTATCGGGCAGAGGCTTATGGTAGGTGTCCGCCATGCGGCGCATATGGTTGACCAGACGGGCGCAGTTGGGATACTTCTTGAACGCCAGGAACAGGGGCTTGTAGCGCAGGAAGATGCCAGCATAGCCAGGCAGGTTGGCCATAAAGACACGAGCAGGCAGCTCATTCACAGGGGAATAAGCAGAGCGGTTCTTGATGGTCTCGATGGTGCGGCGGTTCTTGATGATCATGGGCACGCCAGTCACCTTATAGAGAAGGTAACGGAGGCCGCTGATGGGCTGGGCGGGATACACGCGCTTGTAGTCACAATACATGACCATAATCTCGAAAGACTTAATCTCGTCGGGAGTATTGGTCACAAAGGGGAACAGCTGCTGTACAGCGTTGCGGATGCGGTCGTTGGGCGCAGTCAGAGTCTTGAGATACTCGTTCAGGGTGCCCTTGAGGGTCATCAGGGGCAACATACGAATGACGGTGATACGCTTGATGTTGAAAGCATCGGCGGGGATCTCCAGCGCCTCCAGAGGCACATAGTTGCCGGCAGTAAGACCGACAGACTCGCGGCCGTAGGTGGACATATAGTTCATCATCTGCTGGAGCAGCAGAGTGAGAGGGTCACCATATGCCATCTCCTTGAAGGACTTGTGGAAGGTCTTATTAAACGCGATAACCTCGGTGCCGTACTCCTTGACAGCGGCAGTATAGGCATCCAGAGGGGCATGGCGCACAGAACCCTGGCCATCCACAAAGAGGATGCCGTGGGCAATCTGCTCCATAGGGGAAACGCCACCATTGCCACCAACGGGGTCAACAGTGGACTTGAACAGCTGGATAAAGGCGGCCTGCTGAGCGGCAGTTACGTTCAGACTCATAGCTTTTTACTCCTTTCATTCTAAAGTCCAGTAGTCCTGGACTTCAACGATTTCAAATTCGGGATACTTCTCAAGAAGTTCCGGGCCGTGAAGATAATGGAGAAAACCCCAAGTCTTCTCTGGGCCGGCGACTTCAGTTGGGAAACCATGTCTTAACCGACCGCAAATTCGACAGCGTGCACCAGGTGCATAATCAATTCTGCCAATGAATCCGCGTTCTCGGTCAAAGTTGGCATTTTTATTGAAATACTTGATGATACATGGCTCAAACTCATGTCTGTGGTCGGCCTTCTTCGGCCGAGGCTTCTTTTTCTTACTCCGATAGCGAACCTCGCTTTCATAATCCTCGTAGTTAATCATTGTTGCATCCTCCTTAAAAGGATTGGCGGAGTAGACTGGACTTGAACCAGCACGCCGTTGCCGACTACTCACGGTTTAGCAAACCGTTGCCTTACCAATTAGGCTTACTACTCCATATGATGGTGAGAGATGCCTCCTCGGCTTCATGCCCACATTACGCGATGGTGGGGTCTCCCAATGCTCAGAGGTTCTGGGTACTCATCTCTCACCTTGTATATATATTATATCATAAAAATTTTTTTGTGTCAACTATTGGCTTTTACATACCGATCATGTTCGGGATCGTAGATGTAGCCAACAGGCGCATTCTTGACCGCCTCCATATCCTCAGGAGTGGTTTTAGGCTTGGACTTAGCGGCCTCTTCCTGAGCCTTCAACCAAGAGGGGAGAGCTGGGAACTGGTAGATGTTTTTGCTGTCCTCGGGGTAATATGAAGTGCAGGGCAGAGTGATATTGTACTTGTGCGCCGCGCGACGGTGCATACGCTCAATCTTCTCCACCATGTCATCATTCAGCTCGCCGCCGCGCAGATAGCTGTCAAGATCAGCATAGGTAAAGCCCCAGCGGTCTTCATCGGTCTGGCCGCACATTCCATCATGGGGCGCCTTGCGCATAGCCTTTTCGGGCATACCAAGTGCGATGCCGATTTCGATGATTTCAGATGCGGTATAGTTGAAGAAAGGGGAGAAGTCGCCGCACTGATCGCCCCACTTGGTATCATAGCCGACGTAGGTTTCGGACAGATTGCTGGTATTGGCCACACGGCCACCGACCTGATTGGCCAGCATATAAAGGACGCAGGTGCGCAGACGGGAAGGGTGATTGTAGCCAACAATCTTATTGATTTTCTTGAAGTCCATGTATTTGGAACTGGTTTTCATACGGTCATAGGACTCCTTGATGAGCGGCCCAATGTTAAAGGTCATGTAGCGGATATTCAGGAAACGGCAACAGTCCTCCGCGTCCTTAATATCGTTCTGGATTCCCGCCGGCATCAGTACGCCAAAAACGCGGTCTGGCCCGACCGCAGCGACGCTGGCTGCCGCGACTGCCGCGCTATCCTTGCCACCCGAAATACCGACAATGATAGGCGCCGCCTGACCGTTCTTATCCATATAATCGCGGATAAACTGAACAACTCTATCCGCCTCAACAGCTGCATTAAAAGCCATTTATTTTCCTCCGTTCTTAAAATTCTCCATTGTCTCAATGAAAAGACTAAGGAGGTTATATGCTGACTCAAGACCGGCTCGGTCGTCGAGATAGATGTTTGCGTAAATCTTTCTGCCATGCGGGACAATCCAAGGGGCGTCCTCATTGATTGCTTGGCATGGGATATTGTTCTCCCTGAAGTATTGCCACATACTCTCATAGCGCTCTGGCACAGACGCCGACCAGCAGATTATATAGGCATAGGGCTGCACCCTACGGAGCAGCTCTATGACCTGATTGTATTCCCAGCCGGGGCGTTCGTGAGTATTGAACACGGTATCATCAAAGTCAAAAGCGACAATGAGTTTCTCGTGCATGGAATACTCCCGTATTAGGCGACCAAGAGCACGTTCTTGATCCATGTATGGGTCTCTTACCATTTCTGATCACGCTCCGCGTCTCTCTTCTCTTCTTCACGAAGGCGCTCTTTGATGGTATCAAAATCTTCAAAGTTGAAGCATACGCCATCCATATACTTTTTGACCATGATGTTGTCAGAAGCGTTCAG
>ERZ827478.805-NODE-805-length-27879-cov-160.626617_pt1 | contig 27879 bp, 20 predicted proteins | sample MGYA00519705_ERZ827478 | MGnify/ENA primary metagenome ERZ827478 (study PRJEB31778, sample SAMEA3449318) | human gut metagenome | biome: human gut; feature: human-associated habitat; material: faeces | place: United Kingdom | collected 2010/2012 ... | reverse complement strand
TCCCTGCCAGTAACTTTGCGCGTCCGCAGACGCGCCCCCAAGCTGCTCTTTCCCCAAGATTCCGTGAAGAACCCTTTTTCGCTGCTGTTGGAGGCGAAAAAAAGGGGCGCTGCGCACGCCAATTGTATTTATGAAGTTTTTTCGGTTGACATCATGCATTTTTCCCCTTATAATTTTTGTAAGACTGCGGTGGAAGCCGCAGAACGTGAAAGGAGCAATCCTCATGAAGAAGATGCTGGCACTGGTTCTGGCACTGGCGATGTGCCTCGGCTGCGCTGCACTGGCGGAAGAAACTGCCTTGGTGTACGCGCTTGGCGCGCCCCTGCCCGATTTTACCTTTACGGACATTAACGGCGTGTCCCATACCCTCTCCGAAACCTTGAAGGAGAAGGAAATGGTGCTGATTAACCTCTGGGCAACGTGGTGTGGCCCGTGTGAATCGGAGTTCCCCTTCCTGGAGGAAGCCTATGAGCAGTACAAGGACAAGGTGGAAGTCTTTGCGCTGAGCATCGATGAAAACGATGACGATGCGAAGCTGACGGAATATGTGGCGTCGCATGGCCTGACGTTCCCGGTCGGGCATGAAACGTTCAACCTCTTTGCGGGTTTCGGGCTCAATGGCGTCCCGACCTCGATTGTGGTTGACCGCTTCGGCAATGTGGCTTTCATCGCAACGGGTTCTCAGCCCTCTACGGACGCGTTTGTCCGCCTGTTCGGTCTCTTCCTCGGCGATGAGTACACGCAGACGAATGTGCTGGCGTTCCTGCCGGGCGAAAAGCCCTCGATTCCGCCGACGGATGAAGCGGAACTGAACCGCGCGCTGAATGTGGAAGGCACGGCGGCGCCGCTGTCCTTCACCAATTCTACGGATGAATACACTTGGCCGATGGCGGTTGCGGAAAAGGATGACCGCACGGTTCTGGTCAGCACGAACACGGGCAAGGATACTTCTTCCGCTTCCGTGCTGACTACGGTGGAAGCGAAGGCGGGCGATGTGTTCGCGTTCGACTACAAGACGTCCACCGAAGCCGGCTGCGACCTGTTCTGCCTGTCTGTCAACGGGCAGACGGTGAAGGCGTTCGGCGGCGTGAAGGAATGGGCGACCTACGGCTATGAATTCCCGGCGGACGGTACTTACGAAATTGCCCTGTCTTACATCAAGGATTCCTTTCAGGCCGCGAATGAGGACATGATCTGGCTGGACAACGCGCGCGTGGTGGACGGAGAAGAAGCCGCCGCTGTGCTGGCGAACAACCCGGTCTATCCGGAAGGCACGAAGATGACGACCATCTCCTTTGTGGGCGACAACGTGAAGCAGGTTTTCTTCACCGACCCGCAATTTGCGCTGATGTCCACCTTTGGCATGACCAACTATTATGTGATTGACAACACGGAAAGCGCGACGGTGAAGGTGACGCTGGCGAAGGGGCTCGACCCGGAAATGTACGCCTTTGGCTGCGAAGCGGCTCCCGAAAACTATGCGCTGACGGACTACATGACGGAGGATGGCTACGTCATCCCGAATCAGCCGATTGACACCAATCAGGCAAGCGGCTATCCGTATACTACCTATTTTGTGGTGAAGGCTGGCGCGGAAAACGTGGAAGCGTCCGCCATTGCAATCGCTGATGAACCCAACGCCAATGCGTTTGTCGCCATGCTGCAGCAGTATGGCATCAATGTCCCCGGCTGGAAGTACGCCGATGGCACCCTGCCTTCCACGGATGAAGTGGCGGAAGCGCCGCAGCTGCCGATGGAGGGCATGGCGAGCTACACGATCAAGTGCGTCGATCAGGACGGCAACCCTGTGACCGGCACGATGATTAACGTCTGCACGGATGAAACGTGCACGCCCATGCCTGTGGATGAGAATGGCGTGCTGGAATTCACCATGCCTGCGTACCCCTATGTGCTGCATGTACTGATTGTGCCGGAAGGCTACGAGTTCGACAAGACGGTGGAAGAAATTGCTCCCGAAGCGGGCGGCGAAGTGGTGTTCACCTTCCAGAAAGTGTAATCCAAGGCGTCAAGGGGTGGTGTACCTGCGGGTATGCTGCCCTTTTTCGGTGCTGACTTTTTGGCAAAAGAAACGCACCTCATCTGCTGCATTGGCTGGATGAGGTGCGTTTTGTGGCTCGATTTTTCTATGCGGATTTGCTTGTGTGCCGCAGGGGAGCGAAGGGGTGGAGGGGGCGATCGCAAAGCCCCCTCCTCGCGCCCGTAGGCGCGAAATCCCTGCATCAACACGCGGAAGCAGCCTGAAAGTGTCACCAACCCAATCGCGCGAAAGGGTCAAGGGAGGGGGGACTTCGTCCCGTTTCATTCGCCCCGTTTCATTCTCCCTTGTTATTGCAGCTTCAGGTCGCCGTCCTTGATCCAGCCCCACTTGCGCAGGAAGAAGGCGAACAGCAGCGTCAGCACGGCGGGGAGAACGAAGCAAATCAGGATAAGCCCAACCCAGTCCATCGGCAGAATCGCGGCTTTCGTGCCGGCGGCAATGTCGTTCAGCCAGCCGGTGTAAACGCCAATCTGCCCGACCAAACCGCAAGTGCCCATGCCGCTGGAAACCGCCGGGCCGTTCATTTCGAGGTGGAACAGGCACGTCGCAATCGGGCCGGTGATGGCGGAAGCAAGCGTCGGGGGAATCCACACGCGCGGATTGCGGATGATGTTGGGCATTTGCAGCATCGACGTGCCCAGCCCCTGACTGACCAAGCCGCCCACGCCGTTCTCGCGGAAGGACATGACCGCGAAGCCGACCATCTGCGCGCAGCAGCCCGCGACCGCCGCGCCGCCCGCAAGCCCCGTCAGCGAGAGCGCCGCGCAAATCGCCGCGCTGGAAATCGGCAGCGTCAGCGCCATGCCGACGACGACGGACACCAGAATGCCCATCAGCAGCGGCTGGAGGTTCGTTGCCCACTTGATGAAATCGCCGACCGAGCTGGCAGCCGCGCCAATCGCGGGCGCACACAGCACGGACAGCCCAACGCCGACAAGAATCGTGACCGCCGGGGTGACGAGGATATCCACCTTCGTCTCCTTGCTGACGATTTTGCCGCATTCGGACGCGACAATCGTGATGAAGTAGACCGCCAGCGGGCCGCCCGCGCCGCCGAGCTTATTTGCCGCCATGCCGACGGCAATCAGGCTGTACAGCACCAATTGCGGGGCAGAGAGCGCCGCGCCGATGGATACCGCCATGGCCGGCCCCGCAACCTGCTGGGCGAAGTTGCCCGCGTCAATTAGAAACTGCACGTTCAGCTGCTGACCGAGCGTCTTGATGATTGTGCCAATCAGCAGCGAGGCGAACAGCCCCTGCGCCATGGCGCCCATTGCGTCTATCCCGTAGCGTTTTGCGGAAAACAGAACGTTCTTCCGCTTCAGAAACGCGCTGACCTTTCCCATGTCCTCCAAATCTCCCTTGTACGGGGAATCCCCGCGAAATTTCCGCCGAAAAACGGTGGATTGCATTTTATTATAGCATATTGACAAGAAAGAAACAAGCATATATCACAGAATGTGTGGATTGCGTGAACAAAGTGCGAAATTTCGCGCAAAACCGATGATAACAGTCGTTTTTGTTGCAAGGCAATCGTAACCGTGCTATAATGGAGCGATTGCAAACGGCTCACGCGCTTGCAGTCAGCGCAGGAGAGGAGGCATCCGGTCAGTCAGCGCCGGAAGAGCACGGATGAGAAAGAAAAACTCCATCATCAATATGATCGTCGGGCTGGTGGGGCAGCTGCTGAACATGCTGCTTTCCTTCGGCGGACGCATGGTGTTCGTCCACTACCTGTCGCAGGAATATCTCGGCGTGAACGGCCTCTTCGGCGATGTGCTGGGAATGCTGAATCTGGCAGAATTGGGCATCGGCTCGGCGATGATTTTCAGCATGTACCGCCCGGCGGCGCAGAACGACGAGAAGCAGCTGGCGCGCCTGATGAACCTCTATCGCACGCTGTACCGCATCGTTGCGCTGGCGGTGCTGGGCATCGGGCTGGCGCTCATGCCGTTCCTGCCGCTGCTGATGAAGGGCGGCGAGGGCATCGAGAACCTGCAGCTGATTTATCTGCTGTACCTCTTGCAGGCTGTCACGTCATACCTGCTGTCCTACAAGAACGCCATCTATCAGGCGTACCAGAAGGCATACATCCGCAAGGCGGTTGACCAAATCATCGGCATCGTGCGCCTGATTCTGCAAATCGTTGTGCTGGTAACGACGCGGAACTTCATCCTCTACCTGATTATCCAGCTTTTCATGCCGATGCTCACCAGCGCTATCATCTCCATCCGCGCGGACAAGGAGTTCCCGTACCTCAAGCAGTACAAGGAGCTGCCCGAACCGCAGGAGCGCAAGGCGATTTTCAAGAACGTCGGCGCGCTGAGCCTGCATAAGCTGGCGACGGTTATCGTCCGCAGCACGGATAACCTGATTATGTCCGCGTTCGACGGGCTGGCTACGGTCGGCATATACTCCAACTACAAGCTCGTTTTGATGAACGTCAACAACCTGCTGGGGCATGTGACGGGCGCATTCACCGCCAGCATCGGCAACCTGAACGCGCTGGAGGGCAGAAAACGCGTCTACGAAATCTTCAGCATCCTCGATTTCGCCGCTTTCCTGCTCTACGGCTACCTCTCCGGCGGACTGGTGACGCTGATCAACTTCTTCATCCGCATGATTTTCGGCGAAGAGTACCTTTTCTCGATGACGGTCGTCGTCATTATCATAGCGGAGTTTTTCATCAGCGGTCTTCGCCAGATGGGATTGCAGTTCCGCGAGGCGCTGGGGCTGTTCTGGCATGACCGCTACAAGGCGCTGGCGGAGGCCATCATCAACCTTGTTGTATCGCTGATTCTGGTGCGGCGCTTTGGCGTGGCGGGCATCATCGGCGGCACGATTATCTCCAGCCTGCTGACGTGCGTTTGGTTCGAGCCGTATGTGCTGATGCGTTACGGCATTGAGGAGGACTGGCAGAAGAAGCTGCGCCGCTACTTCATGGATTACATCGTCCGCTGGGTGGTGGTCGCGGGGGTCAGCGCCGTGTCCTACTGGATTTTCCAGCTGATGCCGCAGACGAATTTCCTCTGGTTCATCGCCCAGGGGCTGATTTACACCGCGATTTTCGCCGCGGTTGTGCTGACGGTATACGGCAGAACGCCGGAATTCCAGTACCTGCTGGAAATGACCGTCCGCAAGCTCAGGAAGAAACTGCACAGCGGGGCGTAAGCCGGCTTGGAATCGTGAAAGGGTCAAGGGAGGGACTTCGTCCCGTTTCATTCGCCCCTTGGGTTCCCCAATAAACACGCGGAAGCAGTATGAAAATGTCACCAACTGAATCGCGAAAAAGGGAGTCCAGAGGGTCGAAGACCCTTTGGCGGGGTCAAGGGGCAGCGCCCCTTGGGTTCCCCCAATCAACACGCGGACAGAGCATGAAAGTGTCACCAACTGAATCGCGAAAAAGGGAGTCCAGAGGGTCGAAGACCCTTTGGCGGGGTCAAGGGGCAGCGCCCCTTGGGTTCCCCCAATCAACACGCGGACAGAGCATGAAAGTGTCACCAACTGAATCGCGAAAAAGGGAGTCCAGAGGGTCGAAGACCCTTTGGCGGGGGCAAGGGGCAGCGCCCCTTGCGTCTCCCTCTAATCAACGTGGAAGGGAAGGAAACCGATGAAAATCCTGATGGTCAATAAGTTCTTGTACCCGCGCGGCGGGGCAGAGACGTATATGCTCCGCATTGGGGAAGAACTGACGAGACGCGGTCATCAGGTGGAATATTTCGGCATGTACGACGAAAAAAACACCGTCGGGAACGCCGAAGGGCTGACGACTGTCAACATGGACTTCCACGCGTCCGGCGCGGAAAAGCTGCTGTACCCCTTCCGCATCATCTATTCCGGCGAGGCGCGGCGCAAAATGCGGCAGGTTATCGACCGCTTCCACCCGGACATCATCCACTTCAACAACATCAATTTCCAGCTTACCCCGTCCGTGATTCTGGCGGGGGCAGAGAAAAATATCCCGATGGTGCAGACCGTCCACGATTTGCAGATGCTCTGCCCGAACCACATGATGATGGAATTCGGCACGTGGAAACTCTGCGAGGAATGCAGCGGGAAGAAGTGCAAAATGGCGTGCGTGCGCAAAAAGTGCATCCACGGGTCGCGCGCAAAGAGCCTCATCGGCGCGATAGAAGGCACGATTTATACCAGCAGCCATGTGTATGACCGCGTGGCGCGCTATATCTGCCCAAGCCGCTTCATCGAGGAAAAACTGCTGTCTGTCCCGCGCTATGCCGGAAAAACCACCATGATTCATAACTTTTTGAGCAAGACGGCGGAGATAGACGTGCCCAAGGGCGATTACGTCCTGTATTTCGGGCGCTTGTCAGAGGAAAAAGGCATCGACCGCATCCTTGCCGTCTGCCGCCTGCTGCCGGAGATTCCGTTCGTCATTGCGGGCGGCGGGCCGCTGGAGGAACTCTGCCGAACGTGCGGCTTGCCCAACGTCCGCTTCGTCGGCTTCAAGACTGGGCGAGAACTGCAGGAGCTTGTCGCGGCGGCGCGCTTCACCCTCCACCTCTCCCTGTGGTACGAAAACTGTCCGCTGGCACTGCTGGAATCGCAGTCGCTGGGCACGCCGGTGCTGTGCAACCGCATCGGTGGAATGCCGGAGCTGGTGGAAGAGGGCAAAACGGGCATCCTCAACGACACCTTCACGCCCGAAGCCTATGCGGAGAAGATTCGCGCGCTGTATAGCGATTCGGCGCTGCTGGATGAAATGGCGCGCAACTGCCGCGCGAAGAAGGAAAGCATGATGACGCTCGACCGCTACTGCGACCGGCTGCTGGAAATCTACATGGAGGAAATCGGAGGAAAACGCGCGTGATGGATGGCAAAAAGCGCAAAGTAATGTTCCTGATTTACAGCCTGTGCGGGGGCGGCGCGGAGCGGGTGCTGGTGGAAACAGTCAACCGCCTCCCCAAAGACCGCTACGACGTGACGCTCATGACGCTTTTCCACGACGATACCCGCGCCGGGATGCTGTCGCCAGAGGTGCATTACCGCCCGGCGCTGCGCGTGAAGAACGGCAGGGCGCAGAAAATCCTCAGCGGCATCATGCAGTACATCATCCCGCCGAAATGGCTGTATCGCTGGTTCTTCAGGAACGACGCGGATGTGGAAGTCGCCTTCATGGAGGCGTTCCCGACAAAAATCCTCGCGTACTCCACCAATCAGCACGCGAAAAAGTACGCGTGGGTGCATATCGACGTGCAGACGTACACCAAGCAGGATCGCCTGTTCCGCTCCATGCGGCATCAAAAGGCGTGCTATGAGCGTTTTGACGGCATCTACTGTGTGTCGGAGAACGTACAGGAAGCGTTTTCCGCGAAATTCGGCTTGACGGAGCGCGTCCATGTCGCCTATAATATGCTGGATGAGCAGGCAATCCGCCGCCGGAAGGACGAGCCGGTGGACGACATTCCGAAGGGCGAGTTCCTGATGGTCAGCGTCGGCAGCCTGATTCCGCGCAAGGGGTTTGAGCGGCTGATTCATGTCTGCGGGCTGCTCAAAAGCCGTGGCTACCACTTCCACCTGCTGATTCTGGGCAAGGGGGAGCTGTACGAAGATCTGGCGGAGCAGGTGATTGACGAGCATTTGCAGGATAGCGTGCAGCTGCTGGGCTTCCGTGATAACCCATACCCGTATATGGCGGCGGCGGATTTGTACGTCTGCCCGTCCTACGTCGAGGGGTTCAGCACGGTGGTGAGCGAAGCCGTTGTGCTGGAAACGCCCGTCGTGACGACGGACTGCTCCGGAATGCGCGAGATTCTGGGCGACAGCGAGTATGGCCTGATTACGCAGAACACTGAGGAATCGCTCTTCGAGGGCTTGCGGACGATGCTGGACAAGCCGGAAGTCTACCAATACTACCAGCAGCGCGTCCGCGAGCGCGCACCGTTCTTCTATATGGAAGAAAGACTGAAGGCGTATGAGGAGATTCTTGACCAGTAAGGAAAACATGTTATGAGCGACATCCTGCGAAAATTCCGCCGCGGCGCCACCCTGCTGGGCGAACTGATCAAGTACGAGGCGGCAGCCCTCTGCGCCGGCGTGCTGAAAGTCACCAATCCGCGGTACCGCCACGTTTGGCTTGTGTCCGAGCGCGGCAGGGAAGCCCGTGACAACGGCTACCACTATTTCGCGTATCTTCGGCAGGCGCACCCCGAAATCAACGCCGTCTACGTCGCAGACCCCCAGCTGCCCGACTATGACCGCGTTGCGCAGCTGGGCAGCGTCGTGCCGTATCGCAGCTGGCGGCACTACCTGCTCTGCGCCGCGTCGGAAATGAAGGTTTCCACCCATGTTTCCGGTTATACGCCTGATATTGAACGCTATTATATGCTCGATAAGCTCCACATCGTGCGCGGGAAAAAGGTATTTTTGCAGCATGGCATCATGATTGACGACATGAAGTGGTACCATTACCCCAACGTCGTCATGGATTTGTTTGTCACGACGCTGCAAAAGGAGCGTGATTTCGTCGAGTCGGCGTTCGGGTATCCGAAAGGCGTCGTCCGCCGATTGGGGCTGTGCCGATATGACGCGCTTCTGCATCCGCACGAGACGAAGCGGCAGGTGCTGTTTATGCCGACGTGGCGGACGTACGCCGTGGAGGGCAAAACACAGGCGGAGTTTGAGCAGACGGACTATTTCCAGCACTGGCAGGCGGTCATTTCTGACCCGAAGCTGGAGGAGCTGCTGACGAAATACGGCTATGACGCCGTGTTCTACCCGCATTTCGAGGTGCAGCGCTTCCTGTCCGCCTTCCACACGGAGAATCCGCGCGTCAAAATCGGCGCGCTGGGGCAGATGGATGTGCAGACGCTGCTGATGGCCTCCGCGCTGCTGATAACGGACTTCTCCAGCATCCAGTTCGACTTCGCGTATATGCTCAAGCCCGAAATCTACTACCAGTTTGACGAGGCGCGGTACTGGGGCACGCACCACGACCGCGGCTATTTCGACTATCGCGTGGACGGCTTCGGGGAGGTCGTGACGACGCAGGAGGCGCTGCTGCAAGCCATCGAAACCGCGCTTGCGTCGGAGTGCGCTGTCACGCCGGAAATGCAGAAGCACATCCGCGATACCTTCGGCGCGCTCGACGACCACAACTGCGAGCGAAATCATCAGGCAATCAGGGAGCTGATGTCATGAAAGCAAACGACGGGCGGGTGAACCTCATTCTGCTGGACAGCGCGCCGCAGCCGGAATGGAACTTTGCGGCGCTGATGGAAGCGGAGACAGGGGAAAAGTGGAACATCTGGCACATTGACAGCCATTTTTCGGACAGCGCATGGAAGAAGAAGGCGAAATTCTTCCTCTTTCCACTCAAAGTCCTGCGCCACCGCAAGGAATTTGGCACCATTCTGTCCTACCAGCAGTTTTACGGGCTGTTTTTCGCTTTTTACAGCGCCATTTTCCACCTGAAAAAGCACTGCCATCTCATTGTCACCACGTTCATCTACCGCCCCAAGCAGGGCTGGAAGGGAAAACTGTACGCGTGGTTCATGCGCAAGGCTGTGAACAGCCCCGCGCTGGACAAAATCGTCTGCTTTTCCAGCAGCGAACCGGCGTATTACCAGTCCATTTTCGGCATGGACAAGTTCACCTATGTGCCGCTGGGGCTGGGCGATTTGAACCGCGGCGGGCGCATTCCGCAGGGGGAGGAGCGATTCATCCTTGCGGCGGGAAAGAGCAACCGCGACTATGACTTCCTTGTGGATGCGCTGAAGGACACGCCGTATCAGGTACGCATTCTGTCCGATGCGTACAACCACCCGAACCCCGGCAGCAACATCCGCATTTATCACGATGTGTTCGGCGAGAAGTATTATCAAATGCTGTCAGAATGCTGCTGCGTGATTGTGCCGCTTGCCGATGCGCGCATTTCGGCGGGGCAGCTGGTGTTCCTGCAAGCGATGATGTTCGCCAAGCCGATTATCACCACGGAATCGGACACCGTGCGCGACTACATTGAATCGGGCAAAAACGGTCTGATCATTCCCAAACAGCGTGATGCGCTGCGGGACGCGGTTCGTCGGATCTACGAGGATGAAGCGCTGTACCGCGGCATGGCAAAGGAGGGCAGATGCCGATTCTTGGAAAACTATTCTGTGGCAAGCATGGCGCGGCGAATTGGGTCAATCTGGCGGAAGCTGGACGAAAAGAAATGCTGAAAAAGGAAATTCAACCGCGCCCGGCGTATCTGAAATGGGTGTATATCGGCATGATGACCATCGCCTTCTGGAATGGTGGGCTGGGGCTGCCGTGGTTCACGAAATATGTGCTGCAAGTCGGCGTGCTGGGCATGGCGCTGCTGTTTATGCTGGTGACGGGCGACTTCCGGCGGCTGAAAACCGTGGGACAGTTTGCGGTGATGTTCGGGCTGCCGTTTGTGATGATGGCGGCGCTGTCAATGCTGTACTGGGCATTGGATTTTCAGCAGCTCAACTACATGTCGCGCGGCTGCTCGACGATTCTCTACCATGTCATATCGCTCAGCGCAATGTGCAGCGCGGTGTACCTCTTCGGCCGCAGGAGCATTGATTATACGCTCTACGGCATGTGCGGCGCGAACTGCTGCATTGTGCTGGGATCCATCAAGGAGAACGGCATCGGGGCGTTTGTGACCGGGCTGATTGCGTTTGCAAAGTCCGGCGGGATTGACACGAACGCCGCCATCAAGGCGCTGGAAGTGCATGACCTGACGTTTGCCTTCGGGCTGATGCTGCTGTTCGCCCTGTGCTGCGAGCGAGGCAAAAAGCGCCTGATTTATGCCGGCTTATCGGGGCTGTTCTTCTTTCTGGGCCTCAAACGCATCGCGCTGATTGGCTTGGTCGGCGTGTTTTTGATGGGCGAGTTCATCCGCAGGAGAAAACCGAAAGTCCAAAGCATCCTGATTCTCCTCATTTCCATTGGCGCCATTGTCATTTGCTTCGGGTATGTGTACCTGATTCAGTCGGGGCTGTTCAACGAAATCGTCCATGCGCTGGAGATTGACACGATGGGGCGCGACAGGCTCTATGCCGCGTTTCAGGAGGTCTACGATTTTTCCCCCGGCTTCCGAGGGTATGGCATTGGCTATGTTACACGCTATATCAGCATCATGACGGAAGCAGGCGTTGGCGTATTCGGCACGCACAACTTCGGCGGAATGCACAACGATATTGTTACCATGTACATCGAGTTAGGCTTCTGGGGCTTCGCGTTCTGGATTTGGTACAGCTGGAACGGGCGCATTGTGTGGTGCCAGAAGGAGTTTGGGATGCAGACAGCCCTGCTGCTGCTGTACGAAACGATTTACGGCTTCATTACCTACGCCACCGACAACACGGTGTTCTACTGCTATATCAACACGGTCTTTATGCTGCTGCCGATTGCGATGGCGATTGGCGAGCAGGAACAAGGCGAGGAGAAAGGCAAGCATGAAAGAAAAGAACCGGAAACGAGCAAGGAGCGGCGTGTGGTCGCTTCTTGAGCGGATGCTGCAGGGTGTGTGGAGATACCGCCTGCTTTGCCTGCTGCTGATCATCGCGGCGATGGTGACCACCAGCGCCCTGATGCATCCGGGAAAGATGCAGTCGGCAACCGCCCTCATTGCCCTGAACTATGAGGAAGCGACAAGGGGACTTTATCCGAATCAGACGCGATTCAACATTTCGCTGCTCAAGTCTGATGAGGTGCTTTCGCGTGCGCTCGAAAAGGCGGGCGTGACGAACATGGAGTCCCTTGCGCTGGCGGAGCACATCAGCGTAAGCACGTCAAGCGTTGGCGGCATGTCGATTGATTCCGGCAGCGCCAGCGCCTACAAGATTGCCACCACCTACACCGTCTCCTACAAGCGCAATGAGGAGCTGCCGGCAAGCATCAGCACCGGCGACATGCTCCAGCTGATTATCGAGGCGTACAAGGAAGTGTTCTACGAGAACTACACCTACGTCGATACGGCGCTCAATCCGAACTGGAATGAACTGGATGAACTGGAGTATGTGGAAATCGGCACATTCTTCGAGAAAGAAATCGGCAAAGTCAGCCGCTTTTTGAAGAGCCGCGCGAACGAGAACGGCACGTTCCGTTCCTCGGCCAACAACGAGACGTTTATCTCTTTGCAGAAGAAGGCACAGAATTTCTCTAACATTGACCTTGAAAAGTACAACGCGTATGTGCGGCAGAGCGGGTTATCCAAAAATCGCGACCGCTATGTGTCCAAGCTGAAATATCAGAATCAGCTGCGCAACATTGAGTATCAGAAATTCATGAGCCACTATCAGAACCATCTTGCAACGATTGATATGTACGATTCCGCGCTGACAAGCGTTGTGCTGATTCCGACGCTGGATACGCAGGCAAACTTCTATATGTCGCGCACGAAGGTGGCGATTGACTATCAGGCAAGCTCCGCTGAGACGGAAAACTTCCATGCCCATGATACAAAGGAGAAAATCAAGGACAATGAGTACACCATCGGGAAGATGCTCGCGGAAGACGCCAATGCGGCGGAGAACATCGTCACGGCGGAGATGCTGATTGATACCATGAAGACCAAATTGGCGGATTTGATTGAACGCACAAATGTCATCAACCGCGAGTATGTCCGCTATAAGACGCGCAATTACCTTACCGTGTCCTATGAGCAGATGAGCGCGATGGATGAATACAGCATCAAGTGGTCGATCTTGATGGGCGGCGTGACGTTCTGCGTCTGCTGCGTGCTGTTGCTGGTGATTGAGGGCAGAAAAAAGCATGAAAAAGTTTAACATCATCCGCTACTTAAAGCGCTGGTGGCCGCTGATTGCGCTGGTGTCCATCTTTGCCGGCGCGTTCTTCATGCGCTATGCCAGCAACAATCAGGCGTACACGGCGCAGGCTGTCATTAAGTACACCTACGACGCGGCGTCGGAGGGCTTGACCCCGAACGGCGAGCCGCTGGACGTTTCCGAAATCTTTTCCTCGACGGTCGTCAAGGAAGCGATTGAGCGCCTCGGCTATTCCGTCAATGTCGATACCATCCGTTCCGGCGGCACGGTGACGGGTATCACCCCTGCCGATGTGCAGACGCGGCAGGATGCGCTGGCGGAAAAAGGTGAAGAGGTGGAGGAGTACTATCCGACGGAATACACCGTCAAGCTGACTGTTGGCAGCAGCCGAAGCGCTGAATTCGCGCGCTTGATGCTGGATGAAATTTTGAGCTGCTATTTTGCCAGCTTCGGGGAGAAATATGTGGATTACTCCACCATCCCCAACAACGCGGAAAACGTGCTGGCGGGCGGTTATGATTACATTGAGCAGGCGGAAATTCTCAGCAATTCGGTGGATGAGATTATCGCGCAGTTAGGCAGCCGCCAAAGCGCTGCGCCGGATTTCACCTCGTCGCGCACGGGGCTGTCCGTCTCCGACCTGTTTGATGAATACAGCTATATCCAGTCGGTGCGGATTCCGTACCTGTTTTCGGAGATTTTGGGCGAAAGGCTGACGCAGAACCGCGAAATCCTGCTGAAGAAGTATCAGGAGCGGTATGCGAATTACATGCTGACAAGCGGCACCGATGGCGATAAGGTGGCAAGCGTCAAGGAAGTCATTGAAAGCTATGGCAATAAGAATAAGGAAGGCTCGCTGTACTATGCCGGAACGAACGGCACGGACACGAATGGGCAGAACGGCCTTGTGCTGAATGACGTCTATGAGGAGCATGATGAGGACGGCAAGATTAAAGACCGCACCACCGTTTACGACACGCTCATCAGCGACTATGTGACGCTGCTCAACCGCAAGTCCGACAGCCTGATTGACGCGGCGTACTGCCAGTACATCATCGACACCTTCTCCGAAGCGCCGGACGCGACGGAGAACACCGCCGAAGCCCGCGCGTCGGTGGAGGCGGAAATCAGCGCGCTGCAAACCCGGCTGGATGACCTCTATCAGGTGCTGCTGGTGACGATGGAGGAGTACAACGAGTACATGGGCGCGGTGAACGTGGGCGTGCTGTCCACCACAGCGGTGAGCGCGCGCGTCAACGTCAAGCTGTACATGATGTTGGGCGTTGTCGTGTTCTTCATCCTCGGCGTCTGCGGCGCCATCCTGTTGGGGCGAATCCAGGACTTCGTGGAGTACCTGTTCTTCACCGAGCAGGCGCTGGAAATGCCGAACCGTACGGCGTGCGACCTGTACATCAAGAACAACACCGAGCGCGTGCTGGGCGACGACAACGTGTGCGTTGTGCTGGAACTGACGAACCTGAGCCATATCAACAACGAGCTGGGGCGCGTGAAGGGCAACGAAGTGCTGCGCCGGTTCGCGGACTTCATCAAGGAAGCGTCTGCAACCTGCGGTACGGTGTATTACAACGGCGGCTGGCAGTTCATCGGCTTCTTTGAGCAGTGCCGCCGCGAGGACGCGGAGAGCTTTGCGGACTACATGCACCGCCTCGTGCACGCCTACAACGAGGAAAGCGGCGACGCGAAGATGGAATACAGCCTTGGCATGGCGGAAAGCCGCACCGCCAACGCCCATACGCTGCGTACCCTGCTGCGCGGCGCAATGATGGACCGCAGAAAGCAGGAGGACTAAGCCATGAAAAAGTGGAAAAAAGCGCTGCTGTATGTGCTGACTGTGCTGCTGGTGATGGCGGGCGTTTGCGGATACTTCCTCTTCCTGTATCCGCATGAGCAGGACTTTGTGGAAAGCTACTACAAAGTGCAGTCGGATAAGCTGACGAGTCATCTGCGGATTGTGCAGCTGTCCGACCTGCACCTGCGGGAGTTCGGCGAGAACAACTGCGATTTGGTGGCGCGGATTCGCGCCTTGAAGCCGGACATCATCGCCATCACGGGCGATATGAACGACAAGAAAAGCGACGACACGCACGTCGTGACGGACTTGTGCGCGCAGCTGGTGGAAATTGCCCCGGTGTACTATGTGCCGGGCAACCACGAGTGGCCGAAAATCGTGTTCGAGGGCAGCACACTCGCGTCGGATTTGGAAGCGCTGGGGGTGCACTTTCTGGCGGATAAGTACGAAACCGTGACCATCGGCAGCAATACGCTGCTCATCGGCGGCATTGCGGAAGCGCCGGTATCCTATGAGAAGTACGCCAGCGGATTTCTGGAGGATTTCGCCGCCCAGCCGGGCTACAAGATGCTGCTCGTCCACTATCCGGAATACTACGCGGAGGATACGGGCGCGCTGATTGGCAAGGACATCGACATGGCGCTCTGCGGCCATGCGCACGGCGGTCAGGTTCGGCTGCCGTTCCTCGGCGCGCTCTACACGCCGGATCAGGGCTTCCTGCCCGATTTGACCGAAGGCGTGCAGACGATTTCCGGCACGAAGGTCATCATCAGCCGCGGACTGGGGGACGACGTGGGGCAGATTCTGCCGCGCATCAATAATCCGCCGGAACTGGTGATTATTGACGCGAACTGGTATTGATACCTTCATTTTCAGGAGGATGGGAATCAATATGCGTGAACCAGACAAACTCGTCAGCGTCATTATTCCGGTTTACAAGGTGGAAAAGTACCTGCCGATGTGCGTGGACAGCGTGCTGAATCAGACATATCAGAACTTAGAGGTTATTCTGGTAGACGACGGTTCGCCGGACAACTGCCCCGCCATCTGCGACGAATATGCCAAAAAGGACAAGCGAATCCGCGTCATCCACCAGAAAAACGCCGGACTGTCAATGGCGCGCAATGCCGGATTGGACATCTGCACAGGCGCCTATATCACCTTTGTGGACAGCGACGACGCGCTGCATGTTGACTTTGTGGCGCGGCAGGTTGCGGCTTGCGAGGAGAATCAGGCGGATGTTGCCGTCGGCACATTCGAGCGGACAGCGCATGAGGACAATATACCGAAGTGCAATCTGCCTCGCGAAAACCCGCCTGTGCGTATCATCAGCGGGAAAGAAGCAAATTTGTTGATTTATGACCGTCCAAACTGGTCACGGATGGTGACGGCATGGGGCAAACTGTATCGCCGTGAGTTGTTTGCGCATGAACGCTATCCTGATGTCAAGCTGCATGAGGATGAGGCACTGACCTACAAGCTGCTCTACCGCAGTCAATGGGTGGCGATGGTGGATGGCGCGTTGTATCTTTACACGAGGAATCCAGACAGCTTGATGGCAAACCGCTTTACCCCGGAGCGCATGACAGTGCTGGACATTCTCGACGAATGTCTTGCGTTTTATGCGGCGAATGGCGAAACGGGGGATTTGATTTACTTCACGCAGAACCGGCAGTTTATGTTTGCGGTTCTGTATTACCAGCACACGAAAAAAGAAAAAGATTTCCAGCGCAAAGCACGGAAAAAGCAATGGAATCTGTACTGGAAGCTGCTCCGGTCGGCATACCCTCTGAAGCGCAAGCTGATTTATACTTATGCGATGGTACTTCCCATGCATTTCACCAAGCTGTATTTCTGATGCTGTCCGCCGCGTCTGAAATCTACGAAAGGCAGACCGAAGATGAATCAAATCTGTATTATCATTCCTGTACACAACACGCCGGAGGAATACCTGCGCGAATGCTTGCATTCCGTCCTGCGGCAGGATTACACGAATTGGGAAGCCATCCTGATTGACGACGGCTCGACCAGCGGCGCGGAGCGTATCTGCGACGAATACGCGGCAAAGGATGCGCGCTTTTGCGTGATTCATCAGCGGCAAAGCGGCGTATCTGCGGCGCGCAACGCGGGCATGGCGGCGGCAAATGGCGACTGGCTGATTTTTCTGGATTCCGACGACTGGTGGGAGGACAATCTGCTGTCATCCGCAATGAAAAAGCTGGCGGAAGAACCGGCGGATCTGCTGGTGTTTAATTTCAAAACGTTTTCGCAGCAGAAAACGGACGAGACAGCACCGCCCGCAGAAAAGAAGCGGCACGTAGGCACCTCCATAATGGAGGAAATGCAGCTGGGCTTGCTGGATCGGAATGAACGGTATGCTGCAAACTACTTTGGCGGACCGTGCATACAGCTGATTCGCCGGACAATCGTCGTCGAGCATCAGCTTGCGTTTCCGGAAGCGATTCATCAAAGCGAAGATGCGCTGTTCAATATGCAGATGCTGGAGTACGTCAAGTCCGTGGATTTTCTGCATGAAACGCTGACAACGTACAGGGTTTGGGGCATGTCATCGTTTCAGCGGTTTCATGCGGATTTGCCGCAGCAGATGGAGCAGGTGAATCAGCAATTCCTGACATTCGGGAAAGTGCACCACAAGGGCGATTTCTATTGGAATGCCTATGAAGTGTGGCTGATGGAAACCTACATCCGCCTGCTGAAGCGCTACTTCTATCACCCGAATAATCCGCAGTCGGAGGCGGAAAAGAAGCGGGCATGGAAGGCGCTGCTGACAACCTGCCCGTCGCTGAAGCAGCTGCGCCGCGCAAGCTGGAAGAAGATGTACCAGTCGCGCAAGTCATATCCGCTGCTGCTGTTTTTCCTGCTGTACTGCCGCTGCTACGCGCTCAATCGGCGCGTGATGGAATGGCTTTTGCGGACGGAAAGATACTGACAAAAAATACTTTTCCGCGGGCGGGAACAATCCGCCCGCCTTTTTCGTCTGTTAGAGTGCAGGGCAAAAGAAGCCCTGACATTCCCCCACAAGGAGAAACACGAATATGAAGAAGATGCTTGCAATCCTGATGGCGCTGCTGATGGCGGCGCTGCTGCTGCCCGCTTATGCCGAGGAAGGCGACGTGGCGGAAATCGCGGAAATTGCCGGGACGGTGCTGGAAATCGGCGAAGAATCCATCCTGCTGGAAACGCCCGAAGGGCAGCTGATTGAGGCGATTCTGACGGCGGACACCATCCGCGAGGGCAAGGAAATCGCGGAGGGCGACTTCATCCACGTCATGTACAACGGGCAGATGACCCGCTCCTACCCCGCGCAGGTGACGGCGCAGCACATTGGCTGCTACGTCCTTACGGGCACGGTCAGCGACATCACCGACGAGGGCTTCACCCTCACTACCGATGAGACGACCTACATCGTTCACGCGACGGCGGAACAGCTGGCGCAAATCACCGATGGCGCGGAAATCAACGTGTATTTCAGCGGCGTGATCGCGACGAGCCTGCCGGGGCAGATCAGCGCCGAGCAGATTACCGCGGTGGAGGAGGAAGCCGTCCTCACCGGCACGGTCGTCGAGGCGTACATCACCATGGAAACCGCGGATGGTCAGCAGATTCAGGTCAACCTGACCTCCCTGACGCAGCTGCCGGATGGCATTCCGGACTTGGGCGAGACGGTTCGCGTGACCTACAATGGGCAGATGACCAGCTCCATTCCCGCGCAGGTGACGGCGGATACGATTGATATTGCCGCGACCATCGACGAGCTGGCGGGCGAAATTGTCGAAATCACGGGCGACGGCATCCTCCTCCAGACGAAGGACATGCAGGTGCTGGTCAACGTGGACGAGGGCACGGTCTACGAGACGGACGGCGAACTCGCGGTGGGCGACTACATCCACGTCCTCTACGACGGCATCATGACCCGCTCGCTGCCGGCGCAGGTGTACGCGCAGAAAATCGGCTGCTACAAGACCACCGGCACGGTCAGCGAACTGACGGAATCCGGCTTCCTGCTGACGACGGAAACCGACGTGGTGCAAGTCAACGCGGACGCGGCGCTGCTGGACGGCATGGAGAACGGCATGACCGTGACGGTCTACTCCAACGGCGCAATGACGATGAGCCTGCCGGGGCAAATCAGCGCGGAAAAGATTGTCAAGGCGGAGTAATTGCATATTGAAAAACGGCGCTCAGCAGGGGAGAAATCCCGCTGAGCGCCGTTTTCTGTCAGTCCTCCGGAATATTGATGCACGCACCTTGCTTGAAGTCGCTCGGCGCAAGGCACGGATTCGCCCGTAGCAGCGCCGACAGCGACACGTTCAGCAGCAGCGCCGTCGTCTCCATCGTCTCGTCCTTGTCCAGCGTGTATGTGTTGCCCGGCGGGCACGCCTGATTTTCCGGCACGCACAGCACCTGCCCTGCCTGCAGCGCGTCCAGGTTCACATCCGGATTCGCGGTTTCCAGCGTATGGCGGTTGACGTCCTTTTTCAGCTGCACATCCGCCGCCGTTTCGCCCTGCAGCACCGTGTAGCGGTCAATCTCCGGGCAAAAGCTGATGTCAGGCGTTTCGCCGCCGGGGGTTGCGGGGGCGTTCATGTCGGCGGCTGGGGTATCCAGCGCGTCGTTCGTCGTGGTGTCAGAAACGTCGGGGGTGGTCGGCGCCGTGATGTTGGTATCGGGCGTTTCCGCCGCCGCGCCGGGGATGCACAGCACGTCACCCACCATCAGCCGCGCCGGGTTGATGTCGCTGTTTGCCTCCAGCAGATCCTTCAGCGGCACGCCCAGGCGATGCGCAATCAGGTAGAAGCTGTCCCCACGGCGGACGGTGTACTCATACGCGCACGTTTGACTTGTTGTCTGCGACATAAACTTTCTCCTCCTCGTTCAAGAGTCGGTTCAGTCTATGCGCGGGAAGCGGCGTTATGCCTGCAAAATCAGATTCGTGACTTCTTCCATGCGGCGGATGTCGCCCGTCAGCACCGCGCCGACCAGCTTTCCGCCTGCGGAATAGTACCGCGCGCCGGGCATTTCGCCGATTTCGTACGCGATATTCGCTTGACGGCCCGCGTCGCCGAACGCAAACAGCGCTGTGCCGAAGCCGTGGAAGATGAGCGGACGCGGCAGCGCCTGATACGCCGCGTCGCCGCCCGCCGCGTTGATGCCCGCGATGCGCCCCATATCCGCCGCTTCCGTCCACAGTGCGTAGCTCACGCCCATCGACGCGCAGTCGCCCGCCGCGTACACGTCCGGGAGGTTCGTGCGCATGTGGTCATCGACGGTGATGTGGCGCTCTGCCGCAATGCCCGCGTCCTTGGCGAGGCGGATATTTGCCCGTACGCCCGCCGATACGATGACCAGCTCCGCCGGAACGCGCGTGCCGTCCACGAGGGTGATGCCGGATGCGTCGATGCGCGCGGAATCCGCGTTTTTCAGCAGCTTCACGCCTTTGCCTGCCATGGCGGATTCAAGGTGCTGCGCCGCCTGCGCGTCAATCTGCCGCTTCATCAGCTGATCGCCGTGCTCCAGCACGGTCACAGACAGCCCCGCTTCCGCCAAGGATGATGCCGCTTCCAGCCCCAGCACGCCGCCGCCGATAACCGCCGCGTTTTTTGCCGTTTTCGCGATTTCCCGCACGCGCGCCACATCGCCAAAGGTTCGCACGGCGACGACGTTCGCGCCGTCCGCGCCCGGAATCGGCGGCACGAAGCAGCTTGCGCCTGTCGCCAGAATGAGGGAATCCCAATGGAAGGGGGTACCGCCCGCCACGAGCGTTTTGCCGACGGGGTCGATGGCAGTCACGGTTCGCCCGGTAAGGACGACAATATCCTTTTCGTCATACCACGCGGCAGATTCAACCGCCAAATCCTGCGCCGTCACCTTGCCCATGAGCTGTTTGGTGAGCATCGGGCGGCTGTAGGGAAGGAAATTCTCGGCGGAAATGAGGACAATCAGCGCGTCTCGCTGGGTGTTTCGGGCGGATTTTGCCGCTTCGAGGGCGGCGATGCCTCCGCCGATGATGAAAATCTTTTTCATGTTGATGTATCCTTCTTTGTTTATTGCGTTTATTTGTTGCAGGGGGAATCGCCGCTGCGGCGGCGACCAAAGGGCAATGAAAACAGACGAACGTCTGCGATCGCCCTTTGGAAACCTTCGGTGCCCCTTCGGATGTTACTTGATTCATATTGGAAGTTTTTTAGTTTGTGTACCTTTCGTTCTTCCAATAAACATAACCATATAGTAACATGGGAGTGCGCTGCGAAGGGGTCAAGGGGGCGATCGCAAAGCCCCCTTGTCGCCTCCGCAGAGGCGAAACCTCTTGCAATAAAAGTATACGCTGCTTTGCTTATAACTGAAACAAAGCAGCGTAAAAAAATCAGAACAAGCCCACAATTTCGCCGTTTTCGTCCACATCAATCGCTTCTGCGGCAGGCACCTTCGGCAGCCCCGGCATGGCGATAATATCCCCCGCGAACGCCACCACAAAGCCCGCGCCCGCGTTCAGCCGCACCTGCCGAATGTGCAGCGTGTGCCCCACCGGCGCGCCCAGCAGCTTCGCATCATCGGAGAAGGAATACTGCGTTTTCGCAATGCAAACCGGGCATTCGCGCCAGCCTTCGTCCTCCAGCTTTTGCAGCTGCTTCAGTACGCTGCCGGCGAATTCCACCTTCGCCGCGCCGTAGATGCGCGTCGCAATCGCCTCGATTTTGTCCTTCAGCGGCAGGGTGATGTCGTAGGTGTAGCACGGCTCTGACTTCGGCGCGCTGTCCACAATGCCGCACACCCGCGCTGCCAGCTCCTTCACGCCGTCGCCGCCCTTCGCCCAGCCGTCGCAAAGCTCCACCGGCGCGCCCGCATCCGCGCACGCCTGACGCAGCAGCGCCATTTCCGCCTCCGTGTCGCTGACGAAGCGGTTCAGCGCGACGACGACCGGGCGCTTCCACACATTGCGGATGTGGTCGATGTGCGCCAGCAGGTTCGGCAAGCCCTTGCGCAGCGCCTCGACATTCTCGTGCGACAAGTCCGCTTTCGGGCAGCCGCCATGGGATTTCAGCGCGCGTACCGTCGCCACCAGCACCACCGCGTCCGGGAAAATGCCGCTCATCCGGCACTTGATGTCCATGAACTTCTCCGCGCCGAGGTCAGCGCCGAAGCCTGCTTCGGTCACGACGTAATCCGCCAGACGCATTGCTGTCGTCGTCGCAATCACGGAGTTGCAGCCGTGGGCGATATTCGCGAACGGGCCGCCGTGCATCAGGCAGGGCGTGCCGTCAATGGTCTGCACGAGGTTGGGCTGAAGCGCGTCGCGCAGGAGCGCCGTCATGGCACCTGCTGCGTGCAAATCACCCGCCGTAACGGGCTTGCCGCTGTACGTCCGCGCGACTTGCAGGCGGGATAAACGCGCCTTCAAGTCCTGCAAATCCTTCGCCAGGCAGAAAACCGCCATCACTTCGCTTGCGGCGGTAATGTCGAAGCCGTCCTCGCGGGGGTTGCCGTTGGGCTTGCCGCCCAGCCCGCTGACGATGGCGCGCAATTGCCGGTCGTTGACGTCCAGACAGCGCCGCCACGTCACCTGACGCGGGTCAATGCCCAGCGCGTTGCCCTGCTGGATGTGGTTGTCCACCATCGCGGCAAGCAGGTTGTTCGCGGCGGTGATGGCGTGCAAATCGCCCGTGAAGTGCAGGTTAATCTGCTCCATCGGCAGCACCTGCGCCCTGCCGCCGCCTGCCGCGCCGCCCTTCATGCCGAACACCGGGCCGAGCGACGGTTCGCGCAGCGCCAGCATCGCCTTTTTGCCGATTTTCGTCATGCCGTCCGCCAAGCCGACGGAAACGGTCGTTTTGCCCTCGCCCGCGGGGGTCGGGTTGATGGCGGTGACGAGAATGAGCTTGGCGCGCATCTCGCTGCCCACGCCTAACTGCATGGAGTCAACCTTCGCGATGTACTGCCCATAGGGGCTGATGGCGCCCTCGGGAATGCCCGCTTTTTCCGCAATCTCCTGAATCCGCTTCGGCTGTGCCGCCTGTGCAATCTCCAAATCCGTCGGCATGATGATGATCCTCCTGATTTTTTCCGCATGAAATTCAGCTATCCTACATTATTATACTGAATTATGCCGTACATTGCAACAGTAAATCCGCAAAAAGTTTCGGATAATGACGAAAAGGGGACTGCCCGCCCGGACAATCCCCCCCGCTCATTTCGCCTCCGCGAAGTATTCCAGCGCCTCGCGAACATCCGCAATCAGCCCGTGCCGCGCCAGCACCTGCGCCAAGATGCCGAACTGGTCGAGCGTCAGCCGCCAGCGCATCGTCTCCTGCACGCGCGGACGCGTGCTGTTCTCCATCGCGTACCCGTACGCCCGCACCGCCGTTTCCAGTGCGCCAATCATCGGGTACTGCGCCCGCAGTTCCCGGTCAAGCGCATCGCAATTCTGATACCAAGCATGTGTGCTGCACACGTCGTCGGGCATCTCCTCTCGCATCCGCCGCACCTGCTGCCAATCGCACCGCGCCGCCATTTCTCCCGGCGTCAGCAGAAGCTCCTCTGCCTGCCGTTCCCTTTGCCGCTGAAACGTAACCACCTGCATTCCTCCCTTCATCATAAGGTATGCGGGAGAATGCGCAAAAAGAATGCGCCGGACGGAATTTCTGCGGAAAAAAATTGCAGAAAAATACCGGAAAAGTCCGGAAACCCCTTGACGAAAACAAGAAAAACAACTATGATAATATATGTGTGCTTTGTGTCAAAGTAAAGGGGGGAAGGTGGATGTATATGGTCGATTACGAGGGTACTATGCCCATTTTTGCCTACGCCTACCTGACCCACGACCGCCGCTGGACAGGCCCGCGCGCCTACCGCATCACCATCTATCAGGATGACACGCTGATGTTCCGCACGTTCAACGAGCGGGAAGAGGTGCTGGACACCGATTTCTTCTATCTTGTGCCGGGAACGGCGGCAAAGCTGACCGTGCAGATTGAACATGAGGGCTGGTGGATGGGCACGGTTCCGCTGCTGATTCAGGCGGATTCCAAGCCGCATAGCACGAGCATGTTCGGCTTTTCGGGGCATCCGATGTTCCGCTGCGAGGATTTAGGGAACATGATTGCGCGTGATTTCGGCAGCCACCGCGGGCAGCTGGCGCGTGGATTGTATTTTATGCTGGAAAACACGGCGATTCTGCTGCGGCAGAGTAATTTGATATTGAAGCTGGATAGTTTCGAGTGGGACTGGGCGAAGGCGCAGATATTTACGCCGGCATACGCACCGCCGGAGACGACCGCGCCGACGGTTCCGCAGAAGGAAAACGTGGGTTAAGGGCAAAAAAGCCGCGTAGCCCCAAAAGCAAGGATAACGCGCTCAAGCCGGGCGACAAAAAAAGGGTCAAGGGGCAATGCCCCTTGCGGAGTCCAGAGGCAGCGCCTCTGGTGGGGTTTGGGGCAACGCCCCAACCGTTCCGCGGGCGACCAGTATGCAAACGTCTCCAACAAAGGCGCAGGCAGCGAAGCGTCCCTGCCAGTAACTTTGCGCGTCCTCAGACGCGCCCACAACTTGCTCTTTTCAACATTTATGCTGTGTCGCGCCAGATGGGCGCGACAAGGGGGCAATGAAAACAGACGAATGTCTGCGGTCGCACCTTTGAACCCTTCGCAGCGCACTCCCATGTTACTTGATTTTTATCGAAGATAGGATGAAGGCATATCATCCACATCATCCGATGCAGGCTTGTAACATAAGCCGATGTTTCGCGCAAAAGCGCGTGTCAAGATTCCGCAAATCAGCAGTATTCGCTTCGGCGCACCCAATCTGCGCTCAATCGGCGCATACTGCTTTTTGATTCGCAAGCAAATCAGCATAAGGAGGAAAAAAAGATGGGTGAACGTTCGATTCAGGAGAAGTATCAGGCGTGGCGGAAGTGCCCCGGCATGAATGAGGAGCTGCACAATCAGCTCAAAGCCATGTCGCCGGATGAACTGAATGACAGCTTCTATCGTTCGCTGGCGTTCGGCACGGGCGGTCTGCGCGGGGTCTTAGGCGCGGGCGAAAACCGCATGAACCTCTACACCGTGTCCAAGGCGACGCGCGGGCTGGGACGTTACCTGCTGGAGACGTGCGAGAAGCCGTCCTGCGCCGTCAGCTGCGACAGCCGCATCCATAGCCGCGATTTTGCCGAGCTGACCGCCGCGACGCTGGCGGAAATGGGCATCCGCGTCTACCTCTACCGCACGCTCATGCCGACCCCCATGCTGTCCTACGCGGTGCGCCACCTGCACACCAGCGCGGGCGTGATGGTGACGGCGAGCCATAATCCCGCGAAATTTAACGGCTATAAGGTCTATGGCGCGGATGGCTGCCAGATTACGATTGAAGCCGCCGACCGCATCTATTCCTTCATCAGCGCCGAACAGACGCTCCAGCCTTCCCTGCCGAGCTTCCAGAAGTACCTCGATAACGGCATGATCAGCTACATCGACGACGAAACCATCGAGAGCTATTACCAGATGATTAACGGCCTGCGCATCGCCCCCACCGACGAGCGCCTGCACATCGTCTACAGCCCGCTCAACGGCACGGGCAATGTGCCGGTGCGCGAAATGCTGAAGCGCATGGGCAATATCGACGTGGATGTCGTCGCGGAGCAGGAAATGCCCGACGGCCATTTCCCGACCTGCCCGTACCCGAACCCCGAAATCCGCGAGGCGATGAAGCTGGCGATTGAAAAGACCATCGCCACCGGGGCGGATATGTGCGTCGCCACCGACCCCGACTGCGACCGCATCGGCGCGGGTGTGCGGCAGGGCGATACCGTCACGCTGATTTCCGGCAACGACATGGGCGTGCTGCTGTTGGACTATGTGTGCAGCCACCGCAAGGCGCAGAAGGGCGAACTGCCGCCCGTCGCCGTCAAGACCATCGTGACCACCGAGATGGCTGTGCCGATTTGCAAGAAGTACGGCGTGGAGCTGCGCAACGTGCTCACCGGCTTCAAGTTCATCGGCGAGCAGATTGGGCTGCTGGAAAAGGAAGGCCACACCGAGCGCTACATCTTCGGCTTCGAGGAAAGCTACGGCTACCTGTCCGGCACGTCCGTGCGCGATAAGGACGCCGTCAACGCGGCGGTGCTGGTTTGCGAAATGGCGGCGAATTACAAGGCGCAGGGGCTGACGCTGCTGGATAAGCTGGAACAGCTGCGCGAGGAGTTCGGCTTCTACGCCCAGCGCCTGCTGACTTTCCAGTACGAGGGCGAATCCGGCGCGGCGAAGATGGCGGACATCATGCGCAAGCTCCGTGCCCCGCTGGATACCTTTCAGGACGCGCATTTCCCGACCGCGACCCGCATCGACTACCAGAACGATGAAACGGGTCTGCCCAAGAGCGACGTGCTGTCCTTCGCGCTGGCGGATGGCAGCAAGATTATCGTCCGCCCCTCCGGCACGGAGCCGAAGCTGAAAGCCTACCTCTTCACGCGCGGCGAAAATCAGGCAGCCGCCGAAAAGGTGCTGGATGAACTTGAAACGCTGATGAACGGGTACTGCAAGGAGTAAACTTTCAACGGGCTGTCCCACACGGGCAGCCTGTTTTTGGTTCTTCACGGAAACTTGGGGGAAGAGCAGCTTGAGGGCGCGTCTGCGGACGCGCAAAGTTAGGGGCAGGGACGCTTCGCTGCCTGCACCTTTGTTGAGCGCGTTTGGCATACTGGTCGCCCGTGGAACTGTTGGGGCGTTGCCCCAAACCCCACAAGGGACGCTGTCCCTTGACCCTGCAAGGGGCAATTGCCCCTTGACCCCTCTTCGCGATTGAGTTGGTCGCGCTTTCATGCTCCTTTCGCGTGCAGCTTTTGGTGCTTCGCCTAAGCCCTTGTTTGCTCCCCCAAAACTTTCCGTGAAGAGCCTGTTTTTTGTTTGTCCTGCTTTGCATTTCTGGTGTACTTTGCGCCCGTTTTCCTTCAAAACGTGCTATAATCGTCCCGAAAATCGTTTGAAGGAGCGGATGCCCTATGGACACGCGCGATTTCCTTGTGCCGGATAATTACGCCGATTTCCACTGCAAGTGCGGTCAGTGCCGCCATACCTGCTGCGACGGGTGGGCAGTCACCTTCCCGCGCGAGGATTATTTCCGCCTGCTGAGCGTGCCGTGTTCGCCGGAACTGCGCCGCAAGCTGGATACATCGCTGCATCTGGCGGATGACCCCACCCCGGAGCGCTACGCCGAACTTCTGCCAAACTGGGAGGGGCACTGCCCACTTCAGCGCGCGGATGGACTCTGCGCCCTGCAAGCCGAGTGCGGCGAGGACGCCATCTCCTCCACCTGCCGCTATTACCCCCGCGGCATCCGCACGATGGATGACGACGAGTGCGCGTGCAGTGCCTCCTGCGAGCGCGTGGTGGAAATGCTGCTGCACCGCCTGCCGCCGATGACCTTCCGGCGGATGCGGCTGTCCTTTGCCATGCCGCTGCCACCGCGCGAGACGGACGCGGCGCTGACGGCGGAAACGCGGCAATTGCGCCGGGATGTCGTCACCATGCTGCAAGCGCGGGAAGTTCCGCTTGCAAGCCGCATGATGGGGATTCGCGCGGCGCTTGTGCTGGAGGAATCCGGGCGTCAAACGAGTGAAAGCCGCTGGGCAGCGTTCCGCGCGGCGGCGAAAGTCGCGATTCCCCCGGCGGATTGGGCGCTTCGGGCGAATATCCTGCGGACGCTGATGGAAGAACTGCTGGCGGATACCATCAGCATGGGCGGAATCGCGGCGGAAATCCTGCCGCTCCTGCGCGGGGAACAGGCGGGCGCAGTTTTGCAGCAGGCGGCGGGCACGTTTCAGGCGGATACGCCGGATTGGATGATTGGCACGGAGCAGCTGATGGTCAACCATGTGTTCTACGAGGGCTTCCCGTACGGCACGCATCAGGAGCGCCCGGCGACGGCAGCGGTTTCGCTGTGCGCGGAGTACGCGGTGCTGCGCGGCACGGCGGTGCTCTACCATCAGCTGCATCCGGATGAAACGGCGCTGGTGGATGCCATTGCCGCGCTCTTCCGCGTGTTGGAGCACAGCGCGTTCGGCTGGAACGCGGCGGTTGTGCTGGAGCGTGAAGGCAAGGCGGGGGAGGATGTTATCGGGCAAATCGTCGGAATATAAGGTTCTTCACGGAAAATTTGGGGGCAAACAAGGGGCTGAGGCGAAGCGCCAAAAAGCTGCACGCGGAAGGAGCATGAAAGCGCGACCAACTCAATCGCGAAAA
>ERZ827478.802-NODE-802-length-27942-cov-3.935275_pt1 | contig 27942 bp, 32 predicted proteins | sample MGYA00519705_ERZ827478 | MGnify/ENA primary metagenome ERZ827478 (study PRJEB31778, sample SAMEA3449318) | human gut metagenome | biome: human gut; feature: human-associated habitat; material: faeces | place: United Kingdom | collected 2010/2012 ... | reverse complement strand
TTTTCCTACATCAGGGGGGATTTTGTCTATTGTCCGTTTTTTCTGGTTCAGTTCAAAAATGTACAGGGGATACTTTGTGTTTAAATGTATCTAGTATTACTGCATGGAATGCTTACGACACGGAAAGGCAGCTTACGCCCAATACGCCCTCGGTGTTTAGGAAATTTTTAATTTCATCCAGGGCAACCTTTCGTGTGGCTCTTAAAACAAGCTCATATACAGCGCATCCATTTTCGCCCTTGATGACCGAGCTTTCAACCACTTGGATCTTATGGGCAGATATGTAGTCTGTAAATTCTTTGGGAAACTCATGTTGACTATCGATAGTGATTTGCAGCCGGCTGGTAGTGGTTGAATCTGCGCCTACTGTAAATTTATGCATCAGTATTTGAATAGCCGCAATAACAATGGTTGCAAAAATACCTAGTATAAACATGCCGGAACCTATAGCAAGACCAATGCCGGCCGTGGCCCAAATACCCGCGGCAGTGGTCAAACCCTTGACGCTGCTGCCATGCTTGAATATAACGCCGGCCCCAAGAAAGCTTATTCCACTCACAACCTGGGCAGCAACACGCGCAGGGTCTGCACCCCTTGTTCCGTTAAATACGGCCCCAGTCTCACTGGTCAAGTCTGCAAAGCCGTACTTTGAAACTATCATCATAAGAGCTGCTGCACAGCAGACAATAACGTGAGTTCTGACGCCGGCCTCCTTAAATCTCCTTGTACGCTCCATGCCTATACAGGCTCCGCACAGGCAGGCCAAAAGCAATCGGCAGAAGAAATCCAGTTCCTGTAGCATTGAAAACTGGCTGGTCAAATACGCTGATAGAGTCATTTTTCTTTCCCCTTAAAAATACGATGTATTATTTTGCCTATTTTGCCTGGAGCAATGTACTGTTCCAGCGGCATAGGTTTGGCAGAAAGTTCAATTGCCGGGCAGTTACAGTAGTTATCTGTGTGGGGCAGGTATAGGCGCAGTGCCGCCTGCATCGGCAGGGTGTCATATACACTTTTTATCTCAAAATCCCTATACATACCATCATCTCCTGTTGATTTTTTACACTGTTTTCTGTATAGTGTATTATAGTCTAAAAAGTTTATAAAGTAAAATTACAATTATTCTACATATCTATAATGTTCATTTATAGGAGGCCGCTATGTTGGATTCAAAAATATATTCGCTTTTACAGGTATATGAGAGCGGAAGTTTTATTGCCGCCTCAAAAAAACTGTCTATAACTCAGCCAGCAGTGAGCCACCACATAAAGGCCTTGGAGGATGAACTGGGAGTTACCATATTCGAAAGGCGAAATGGTAAAGTGGTATTGACCAGGGAAGGTGAAGAGGTTATGAAGTGCGCAAAGAAGATGCAGGGCCTCTATCAGAACCTGAAACAAAACCTCAGAGACAGTAAAAACCTTGTTACACACCTGACCATTGGCGTAACCCACACAGCAGAGAGCAATCCCATTGCTGAGGCTTTAGCGAAATACTGCGCAGAAAATGATAATGTAATTATTAAAATGATTACTGGGGCTATAAATAATCTTTATAGCAAACTTAGAGATTATGAAATAGACCTGGCTGTGGTGGAAGGGAGGATTACAGATCCGAGTATACACCATCTGCTGATGGACACTGACTATCTGGTGCTGGCCGTATCTGTAAACCACCCCTTTGCAAAACGGGAAATGATTACTTTGAGCGAACTAAAAAAAGAGAGGATGATACTGCGCCTGCCAAATTCCGGCACCCGAAACCTTTTTGTGGCCCACCTTGAAAGCAACAACATGAGCTTAAGCGAGTTCAACGTCATATTGGAATTGGACAACATTGCTACGATAAAAGACCTTATACGCCGGGATTTCGGTGTCTCTATCCTGCCCAGAAGCGTATGTCTGGATGAGCTGAAAAAGAAAAAAATCGCTGTTCTACCGGTAGAGAATCTCAGCATGATAAGAGAGACAAATCTGGCCTATCACAAGGACTTTGCCCAGATGGATATTTTGCAGGATATAGTCAAAGCCTACCGTGAAACTTTGCGGCTATATCAGTGAACCACATAAGCAATAATTAACCCCCGAGGCTGCCATATTATGTGCAGCCTCGGGGTAAGTGCTCTTAGGGACTAAAGTTGTAAGGTCCGTGTTTGTCATGGTTTTCGTCAACCAACATAAACATCAGTTTTTCCGGACTTTCGACTATTGGTATTCCGTCTGTCAGACTGTAACTGCCGTCGCTGTTCATGGTGCTGCCTTCGCTACCTCTTGGACCGCCCACAGGGAAATATTCACCGTTTTCGTCCACCATGGAGAACAATGTCCTTTCCGCTTTTTCTCCTCTGTATGTAAAGGTACAGTAGTAGCCCAGTTCGGTTTTTTCAATTAGCAAACTTTCAATGGTAATCCCGAATTTATCCTGGATTTCAGGCTCAAAATGGGTATAAATCATGGCACTCATGCTGCTCTTGTTATGCAGTGTCACTTTTAATTCAGTTCTGTTTTCCGCCGGAATCACAGTCTGCCAGTCCGCAGGGTAGGTATAAGCCGTGCAGCTCAGAGATAACTCCTCCTCACTGCTGAAGTTTTGACTGCTGCCGTATATGTGCAGGCTGCCGTCGGGAGCAGTTTCGGCAGTTACCCCAAAATCATACATGATACCGTTGTCTTGACTGAGATAAATATTGGCATAGCGCAGGGTTTTGCCCTGGCTCTGGGCATACTCTTTCACAGTATCATCACTGAGTCCAGGAATCCCCAACTCCTGGGCCGGACCGTCCGGGTTTAATGTCTGATAGATAAACATAGTGTCACCATCCAATGGTACTACCTGAAAGTGAATATAAATACTGTTGTAATCACATATGGCCTCCAGCACACGGTATTGTGCCCAATCATCTTCTGCCACGGCAAGGAAGTCTGTCTTCTGAGAATAAGAGGATTCCGTATCCCCTGCAGACGTAGTAGTCAGAGATTCAAGGGTATCAGCATCGCCAAGCCCGCGCCGGACCAGTCGGTCTATAAGCCCATATGACATTGCAAGGGTGCATGCTGTAGCCAGAAAAGCCAAGAGCAAAACAGCAGCTAAAACTATCTTTCTTTTATAGCGCCGAAAAACCGGTCTGTATGTATTACCCGATTTATTGCTGATGCAGCAGTAAGTGTTCAGTACCTGTTCTTTTAATGCTCTGGACGCCTTTAAATTTGTACAAAAAATTGTGTAATCTTTAAACCTTCTCACTGCTGCTCAGCTCCTTTCTCAATGTTGCTCTTGCTCTGTTCAAATTGACTCTCACCGCCGTTTCGGACATGCGCAGTATCTTCGAGATCTCCCGGGTTTGGTACGCTTCTCCATAGTACAAGTGAAATACCGTACGCTGTTTTATCGGCAAATGGCTTACTGCCTCCCAGATTTCCAACCCCGACTCAATGCCACCGCTGTCTGCATCCGAAATACTGTCCAGGCTGAGAAGTGCCTGCTGCTTTCGATTTCTTCCAAGATCATTACAACAGTTTATGGCCACTCTCAACAGCCAGGCTTTTATGTGCTCGTCATCCCATGTCTCTGTCCGTTTTTGCTGACAGAACCTGAGAAAAGTGTCCTGATACACATCTTCTGCATCTGCCGTGTTTTGAAGCCGGCAGAGTGCTACGCGGTATATTGTATCTCCCCACAGCTCCATGGCACGGGTCAAAAAATCTTCTCTCAAATAAACTCACATCCTTATATGTTTATCTACACATAACACGGAGTAGCGGAGGTAAATGTTACATATATTTACAAATTAAGCTAAAAAACAGGCAGTTCAAAACTGCCTGTTTTTGCTGAGAAAGGTTTTATTTCTTTTCTATATACAGCATTCCGCAGAGCAGGGGACTACTGTTTTTCAAAGCGTAGCGCATAAAATCACTGCGTCTGACAACATATTTAACGCCCCAGGATGAAAGCTGCATCCAGTCTGTATCCAAACCCGTGACAGTTACAAAGTGAGCCCTGGCGGAAGCGCCGGGCTTTGGGCTGCCGTTGTTGTCCATGATTTGCAGGCTGACACCTTTTCTCTCCCAGAATCTGGGGAAATTTTGTCCGACGGCAACTATCACAGGTATATCGTGGGAGAGCATAGCCCCCATTCTTTCCCAAAGCCTTCTGCCCGCAGCATACCACGAGGCATGAAAGGGGAGGCAGTGCTTTTTAAAGAAACGGTTCATACCTAAAGCCAGGGCAAAACCGTTGGTTCCCAGAGGGTACATGACAGGAAAGTAATTCTTTTTCAGCGCGGCCAGGCTCTCTTCATACAGCTCATGGGGTATCGGGCCGCTTTCAGTAATTTCTCCCGGCTCCAGCACACAGCTCCACCGGCGGCTATAGCAGAGATACAGCAGAGTATCCAATGCTGCTACTATGCCGCAGCCGCATTTTTTTATCACAGGGTCTTTGCTTAGACGCTGATTTCCGCCGTAGCTTTCAATGCGGTCATAACTTACGCTTATGAAACTGTTTTTTAATTCCACCATATTATCACCAAAAGCATTATACAGTTTTTATGAAATATTTTCAACGAAAGAAGGGGCAAAAGCTGTGGCAAAGCAGAAAGCCGTATGTTATAATAGAAAGCCGCAGAGCCGATATTTGGAGGTGCCCTATGCTGGATTTTCTGAGACAAGAAGGAATTGATGAAAGTATACTGAGCCGTATAGAGGATTTTCGCCGAAGTTATCCATTGGAAGCAGAGGATGAGTACAGAGTATCCCAGCCCAAATACCGCTACTATGGCACGGATATATGGAACAAGGCGCTGACGGCACTGCTGGCAGGGGAGAACATTCTGCTGGTTGGGCCCAAAGCTACCGGGAAGAATGTCCTGGCAGAAAATCTTTCCGCAGTTTTCCGCCGCCCAGAATGGAACGTCTCTTTCTATTTGAATACCGATGCCTCATCTCTTATAGGCACTGACACCTTTAAAAATGGGGAAGTGATGTTCCGCCAGGGCCCCATATACAAATGTGCGGTCAGAGGCGGCTTCGGCATTTTAGACGAGATAAATATGGCCAAGAATGAATCTCTGGCCGTGCTCCATGCAAGCTTGGATTTTCGCAGGATAATCGACGTGCCAGGCTATGAACGCATCCGGCTCTCGCCTTGTACCAGATTTATTGCCACAATGAACTACGGATATGCCGGTACAAGGGAACTGAACGAGGCTTTGGCTTCCCGTTTTATGGTTATCAATATGCCTATTATCAGTCAAGAGAATCTGGCAAAGCTGCTGCTATCCCAATTCCCCAGGCTGCGTGAGAACTACGCTCAGCTTTTGGCCGGGCTATTCGAGGATATACGTAAAAAATGCGACAGTTCAGAGATCTCCACAAAGCCTCTGGATCTGCGTGGACTGCTTTCTGCGGTCTCTCTGGTGGCCAATGGCCTTAGTATGGGACAGGCTCTTGAGCTTGGCATCATAAATAAATCCTTTGATGATTTTGAGCGGCAGCTGGTCAGTGATATAATCGGGGCAAAACTCAGCGCCAAGCTCAGCGCCGCCGACATTTTTGAAAGCTGATGGATGAACTATCTAATCTTCAGATAAAACGGGCGGAGAACATCATCTGGAACTCCGCCGGGGATTACGGCTTCCGTCCGGATTTTAAGGCTTTTGATAAAGATGGGCAGGCGGAACTGTATTGGAACTGCATAATCGGGTCAGCCCGCAGGCACTATGACTATTCCAAACTGGCAGAACTGTTCAAGGCGCTGGATCAATATGAAGAAGGGGATACCTATGAGGGATTGTTATGGCTTGGGCTGGAAAACGCCCTCTACCGCAAAGAACTGCCCCGACGCCCGGTGCTTAAGGAGCTTAGGGAAGACTATGCTCTAAAACTGACAAAACAGTTGGAAGGCACAGAAGACGACCGGTTTTATGATTTTATGGCTCTGGCGCACTTTACGCGTGCCCTGGGGAAGGAACCAAGATTAAGTTCTTATGATACCGAGCTGCTGGATATGCTGGAATTTTCTCCGGAGCTCTCCACAGAGGATATAGTACTTCAGTCAAAAGAGCTGTTTCAGCGATGGTTTCAGATCACGGCGGAACTAAAAAAAAGGGAGCGACGCTTACATCCAACAATTTTTGGCAAAAGAAACGGCAGAAAAAGCCGTGGACGCTACCGGCATTTCGGAGCAGGCTTTGCCGATCATCCGGATGATATATATGGTGGAGAAAACCAGGGCGGCAAAAGAGAAGAATACGAACTGCGCACCAAGCTCAGCGCGGGGGAGCTGCGGGAGTTCATGGAGTCCAAGTTTGGCGAACCCATGTACCAGCCGGCAAAAATGATGGAGATAGAACGCAGCCTATGTACTGGCAATCACAGCAGCTGCCATCTGCTGTTTACCGGAGGAGAAGTGGTAAAGGGCAAGATACAAAATGCCTTTGAGGCCCTGCAGAAGGAGAGGGAAGCGGCCCAGATAGAAAAAAATCGCAGGAGCTTTTACAATGAGCTGCCCAGAAATATGACCGTTATTTCCAAACTCACGGAGAGAATACAAAACTCAGTGTTGCTGCACCTGGAGCCAACTGAGGTGAAGTCAAATTCCGGGCTCCTCAATGGCGGACTGGTTTGGCGTGCCGCAATGCTGGATGACGACAGGGTATTCACAAAAACTGAGCAGGGAGACAAGGGCAATCTCAGCGTGGACATACTGCTGGACGCCTCCACGTCCCAAAAGCAGAGGCAGGAGCTTGTATCCTGTCAGGGATATATTATAGCTGAGAGTCTCAGCCGCTGCGGTATTCCCTGCCGGGTAATGGCTTTTTGTTCCATGACCGGATTTACCATAATGAGAGTTTTCAGGGACTATGAGGAGCGTGGAAAAAACGGGAAAATATTTGACTATGTTTCTAACGGCTGCAACCGAGACGGGCTTGCCATCCGTGCTGCGCATTATCTTATAAATCAAAGCACCTATGAACACAGGGTCCTGATAGTGCTTTCAGATGTAAAACCCAATGATGTGATGAAAATAAGAGCAATGGACGGCAGCGAGCTTTCTGCTTATGAATATGAAGCCGGACTCACGGACACTGCGCTGGAGGTTCGACGGGCCCGTTCCGACGGTATTGCGGTAGTATGTGTTTTTACCGGTAACGATGAGGATGTACCGGCGGCAAAGATGGTTTACGGCAGAGATTTTGTCCGTATCCAATCCCTTGACAAGTTTGCCGACACTGTGGGAATGCTCATACAAAATCAAATCAAGCTGATGTGACAAGATTGCCGGAGTAAATTTACCCCGGCAATCTTTTGGCACATTTTTACTTTTTTATCGTCTTATTTGGCAAGGACCTTTTTAAGCCTTGCATACCTGGGAAGGGAGTGCTCCAGAGGCAGCTCCGGCTCACCCTGAATAAGGGGCAGGGCATAGTCGATGAACTCATGCTTGAGTCCGTTGCCGTCCTCGTTGATCCATTCCAGAGGAACCTTCTTCTCGTAGTTGGCCACGGAGGAGAGGGGAAGAAGCACCATCTTGCAGTGATACTTACCGTCTATATACTCCCGCTCAAAAGCTACCATCTTGCCGGTGGTGCCAGACACTGCCTGTCTGACGGCTTCCTGACCGGCGCCAAAAGCCTCCTCGATGTCGGTCCTAGAGGCCAGATGGGCTCCGCAGCGCTGGAGCAGGCTGAGTTCGATCCCGCGGACCTTTGCGCCGGTGTGCTTCTTAATTACTTCGGCCAGCATGGCAGCCAGGCCGCCCAGCTGGGCATGGCCAAAGCCGTCGGTGGCAGAAGTCTTGGCTTCGGAGACGAAGCTGCCATCGGCATAGTGGATACCCTCGGACACGGCAACCAGAACTTTACCGCTCTTGGCATATATCTTATCCACATCACTGAGGAATTTGTCCATATCGAAATCCAGCTCAGGCAGATAGATGAGGTCTGGGCCGGAGCCAAATTCGGTAGCCAGGGCGGCGCTGGCGGCCAGCCAGCCCGCGTGGCGGCCCATAATCTCCACCACGGTTATCATACCGTTGTCATAGACTCTGGCATCCTTGTTTATCTCCATGCAGGATGTGGCAATATACTTGGCAGCGCTGGCAAAACCGGGGCAGTGGTCGGTACCGAAAAGGTCGTTGTCTATGGTTTTGGGCACGCCCATTACTCTGCACTCGTAACCCACGGATTCCATATAGCGGCTTATCTTGTTGCAGGTATCCATGGAGTCATTGCCGCCGTTATAGAAGAAGTAGCGCACATTGTATTTCTTGAATATTTCCAGAATACGCTTATAGTCGGTATCGTCCTTTTCAGGGTCGGAAATCTTATACCGGCAGGATCCCAGCTCAGAGGAAGGGGTGTTGAGAAGCAGCTTCAGCTCTGCAGGGTCCTCCTCATCCATTATATAGAGCTTGTCGTCCAGGACGCCGCGGATGCCGTGGGCAGCGCCATATACCGTGGTAATTTCCTCTGCGTCAAGAGCGGCACGGATAACACCGTAGGCGCTGGCGTTTATGACGGCGGTAGGGCCTCCGGACTGGCCAAAAATGCAAGAACCGATTAGCTTTTCAGACATGTTTCTTCCTCCAAGATTTTTTTGATTTTTATTCGTTTTGTCAAAACTGAGTATTGATTATAGACTGCTTTGAGGATATAATAATATCGAAGATTTGTAAATGTACTAATTGTACAAATTTTGACTATCTTGCAAAAGGAGAAGAGAAAAATGCCCCTGGTAACTACAAAAGAAATGTTCGCAAAAGCGTACAACGGCGGTTATGCAATCGGCGCATTCAACGTAAATAATATGGAGATCGTTCAAGGCATCACAGAAGCCGCTGCCGAGCTGAATGCCCCTCTTATCCTGCAGGTGTCCAAAGGCGCCCGCGCCTATGCCAATCATACTTACCTGATGAAGCTGGTAGAGGCCGCCGTTATCGAGACCGGTCTGCCCATCGCCCTGCACCTGGATCATGGTAATAGCTTTGAACTGTGCAAATCCTGCATTGACGGCGGATTTACCTCCGTTATGATAGACGCCTCCTCCAAGCCCTTTGAGGAGAATATAGCTCTTACCCGCCAAGTTGTGGAGTATGCCCACGACCACGGCGTTGTTGTAGAAGCCGAGCTGGGCACTCTTGCCGGAATTGAAGACGAAGTGAACGTCTCTGCCGAGGATAGCTCCTACACCCGTCCTGAAGATGTTCAGGAGTTCGTGGAGCGCACCGGATGTGACTCCCTGGCCATTGCTATCGGCACCTCCCATGGTGCATATAAATTCAAGCCCGGCACCGACCCCAAACTGCGTCTGGACATTCTGGAGGAAGTGCAGAATCGTCTGCCCGGATTCCCCATTGTTCTCCACGGTTCATCCTCTGTACCTCAGGAATTTGTTAAAATAATCAACGAGAACGGCGGCAATATGCCCGGCGCCATCGGAATCCCCGAAGAACAGCTGCGCATGGCTGCCAAAATGGCCGTCTGCAAGATCAATATCGACTCTGACCTGCGTCTTGCAATGACTGCCAGCATCCGTAAATATTTCAACGATCATCCCGATCATTTTGACCCCCGCCAGTATCTGACTCCGGCGCGCTCCGCTATCAAGGAGATGGTCAAGCACAAGATCGTGGATGTACTCGGCTGCGACGGGAAGGCATGATACCTATCCAATAAGCAAAACAGGAGGTGGCAAAATGAGTCAGAAGCCGGAAAGAAGCAAGCATGAGGCAGTAAAGAGCAAGCCGGAGAACATCATGCCAAATAACACTACAATGATGGTTATCCGCCTTGTCATTGCATCTGTGATTTTTGCCGTCTCGCTTATAGTCAGCATGCCGGAATTCCTCAGCATTATCCTCCTGGTTCTTGCAGCAGCTGCAGCCGGGTACGACATAGTTTTGCAGGCGATGGGCTCCATAGAAGAAGGGGATTATTTTTCCGTACCTGTTGTTGTTGTCTTCATCTCTCTGCTGTCTTACTTTATCGGCTTTGCTATTGAGGGCGCAGCGCTGATCCTCCTGTATCAGATTGGCCTTATGCTTATCAATTACGCAGTGGATCACACCAAGAAGGCTGCTTTGGAGCTGCTCAACTATCAGGATGACGGGATAAAGGGCAGAATGGCTGAACTTATTAACAATAAGGACGCCACCTCAATGTCCATTGAAGCTGGCGATGATACTCTCGGTTGTATATGCCATCGCATTGCCGCTGATAACCAATTACACATATATTGTATCCATTCATCGTGCGCTTACAATAATCCTGATTGCAACGCCAATGTCTGTAGCAGTATCAATTCCACTGGCAGCTATCGTGGGAATGTGCTACAGTGCTCAGCAGGGCGTAGTGATAGAGAAAGCCTCCAGCCTGGAAGCCATGGCCGACTCTACCGTAGCTATTTTTGATAAAGGCGGTATTTTTGCCGACGAATGCCCCAGAATAATAGCAATGTATTCTGATATTCTGGACTCGTCCACCTTTATGAATTTTGTTGCTCATGCTGTCTACTATTCCGACCAGCCTATTGCCAAGGCTGTGTCCGCCGCTTTCGATCAGGATTACAGACTGGATGTCATTTCCAATTTCAGGGATATACCGGGATATGGAATGGAACTGAGCATCGACGGAATACCGGTATCCTTTGGCACCAGGGAATTATATTCCATCAGGGAAGTGGAACTCCCGGATGATAACGCCGCTATTGGACAGGCTTATTATATGGTGGTTGCAAACAAGTATGTGGGTAAAGTCGTGGTTTCCTCTGAAGTCAACGAGGAAACAGAGAACCTGATTCCGGAGATGAAGGCCGTTGGCATAAGCCGCTGCATCCTGCTTACTGAAGACAGCAAGGAAGTGGGGCAGCAGTTTGCCGAGCTTATGAACTTCAATGAGATGTATTCTCAGTGTGACGTAGAAAAGAAGCTCAGTATAATAAGCGATATTGCCAAGCGGGAAAAAGGAGCCGTGATTTTCGTCTATTCCAGCGGAATAGATGCCCATTCCGATGCCGCCGTTGATATACGCGTGGGAAGCAAGGGTAAGTATGCCGATGCAATTGTCGATCCGGCCTACATCAATAATCTGCCTTTTGCCAGGCAGGTGTCTGTCCGGGTCAAGGATATTGCTGTTGAGAATGCGCTCTTCGCTTTTATTGTTAAAGCCCTGTTGGTGTTTCTCAGCATCGTGGGATATTGCAATTTGTGGTTTGCCATATTTATAGATATGGTTGCTGCCGTTGCAACCATCCTGAACACTATAAGAGTTACCAACGAATCGCTTATCAGCAGCCTTCGTTATAAGATGGGACGCTGATTACATCATAGTAAAGCTGCTCCGGCATCATGATCCTTTGAATCATGATGCCGGAGTTCTTATTATGTAAAATATACTGTTGACATTTGCTGACAGTTAACATATAATCTGAAGCAGAGGGGAGTCGCTATTCCCCTTGTATATCTCCCCATTTAAGTTCGCATAATATAAATTAAACGAACTTAGAGCAAGAAATAATAAGGATTGATTAACATAATGAATCTTGACAAAATCAATGATGCGCCGGACATACTTATGGAGTTTTTGGAGTATCACTCAACTGTACGCGGTCATTCAGATAAAACCGTTGCAGGCTATTATTTAGATTTGAAGATCCTGTTTCGTTTTATTAAACGCCGCCGGCATCTGGTCCCGTCAAACACTCCCTTTAATGAAATTGATATCAGTGATGTGGATATCGATTTTATTAAATCCATTCGCATTGAGGAACTTTACAGGTATCAGTCTTTTTCTCCGGAGATGAGCAATTCTGACCGTTCCCTATCGGCGGCCAGCCGTTGCCGCCGCACTTCCTCTGTCAAATCCTTTTATAATTATTTGACTGTTAAACGTCACTTGTTGGATACTAACATTTGTCAAGAATTAGACATGCCCAAGCGGCCTAATCTTCTGCCAAGATATCTGGAGGAATCCGAGTGTCAGCGCCTTCTGTCTGTGTGCGATGGGCCCTTTGCACTGCGTGATTACTGTATACTGATGCTATTCATGTCCTGCGGTATGCGCGTCTCAGAACTTGTTTCCCTGAATCTTTCAGATATTTATGACGATCATTTGAGAGTGGTAGGCAAAGGCAATAAAGAGCGAATGATATATTTTGCCGAGGGCTGCCGTGAAGCTATAGATGATTATCTATCCGTCCGGGACCCGGAGAAAATTATACCGGAGGATAAAAATGCCCTGTTCATCAGCAGAGATCACAGGCGCATCAGTGTGCGAGGTGTTCAAAAAATGGTGGACAAAAAACTGCTCCAGGCTGGCTTGGATGCAAGCCGATATTCGCCTCATAAGCTTCGCCACACCGCCGCCACTTTGATGCTGAAAAACGGCGTAGATACCAGAGCCTTACAGGAGGTTTTGGGCCACAGCAATCTGAATACCACGCAGATTTATACTCACCTTGATAACGCCGCCCTTCACGAGGCAGCAATGGCCAATCCTATCGGCCGAAAAACCAGAGCCGAAATTGAAGAAGATAATTAAAAATTGATGTCCCCTTTTACTATACCGGAAGAATCCCGTCTGGAATACAGACAGCTTTCTCTCCGGTATTTTTATTAAAAACGGAAAGTATACTTGACATTTACTTTTAATATGATATAATCAAGCCATGTAAAGTTAACTTTCCATAATTGAGGAGCGAGCCATGAAGAACCGGCTGGAAGAATTGCGAAAACAACGTGGAATAAAGCAGGAAGATCTGGCCAGTGCACTGGAGGTGTCACGGCAGACAATAGGCTCTCTGGAAAACGGCCGCTATAATCCGTCCATTATGCTGGCTTTTAAAATTGCCCGGTATTTTGGTATGAGCATAGAGGATATCTTTATATATGAGGAGGAAACATAATGAAAAATAAATCACAGTTTTTGATAGATATTTTGCCGGGAATAAGTTTATGAAAAAGGAGCTGACTATGAAAAAAATATTGGCATATATCAGCGTTATTGCGGGCCTAATCATTCTGCTGGGCGGGCTGCTGACATACGGTCTTGGAATAAATGATATCATACCTGTTCCACGCCCTGATCTTATAGTATCCGGCAGTAGCTTAATTGGAATAATATTAATTGTGTCAGGCAGCTGCGATCTGTTTACCAAGAAAACCAAGGAAATGGAGATCGAAGAAAAAGACGAGCGAAATATTGCCCTGGGCAATGCCGCCATGGCGAGCGGCTTTAAGGTTTTGAACGTCTCAATTTCAATCTCACTGTTTGCCTTGATATTTACCGGATACATGACTGTGATCCCCTGTTTTACCATTATCGGGGCCTTCACTATAGGGCAAATTGCTTTTATTATAAAGCTCCGGCAGCTACACAAAACAATGTAGGAATTCAATATAATTAACTGCCTATTTGCATCAGTGATGTAAATAGGCAGTTTCGGTTATAGGTAAACCTGACCCGATATCAAATATGGGTCTGTCCGTGAGATACAAAGGCTTCACTTTATGGGAGTCAAGAAAGCTCAAAATAGCCGCCCTGTCCGGATGTTCGTCCAGACGGCCGGTAAATGCCAACACATCTGTGCAGAGTTTAAACGCTGCACCACCGATAAAGCCACAGCCAAATCCATCCAGTTCAACTCCTTCCGCAGATATCAGCAGCACATCCAAACCGGATTTTCTCAAAGCCACAGCTATCCCTCTGTCAGAAGTAATTATGGCTTCCCTATCCACCACACAGACAGAGCATTTTGTATAGCCCTGTCTGCAATTAATTACTTTTAGTTTAAGCTCATTTGTTAAATATTGCGCAATATCTTTGGCCGCCGTATGCTGGTTATATATAAGATGACCCCCGCAAATACACACATTCAGCCGGGCGTCCTCCGGATACATAGGGCGCTGTACAATATTCGGGTATGTAATTTTAAAACCTCTCTCTTCCAAGAAAAGGGGAAAATTGCTGCCCCTCAAATATGGGGCAAGCCATATTCTATCCCCTCCTGTGTGAAGAACAGACAGGTCAGCATGGCCGCTAAGTCTTTTGTCAACCTGGGGATTGTCCGGGACAAATACCGGAACTATCCCCCTCTTTATCAGAGGATGCCCTAAAATATCGGCGTATTTTTCTCCTATTATAATCTCTTTTGCCGAAACAGGCAGATTTGGCTGTTTAACTGCGATCACGTTTTTTCCCCAAAACTGCGGCCATAGCCTCCCCTACAGTTTTTACCGGGATCAGCTCAAGACCTGCAAACTGTTTTACCTCGTCCCGCACATGGGCAGGGATAACACAGCGTTTAAAGCCAAGCCGGGAAATCTCTCCCAGACGCTGATTCAGAGCACTAACGCTGCGTATTTCTCCGGAAAGTCCCACCTCACCAAAAGCTGCCAGGTCCGTACCCAGGGGCCTGTCCAGGAAACTGGAAGCCACAGCCAGCACCGTTGCCAGATCTGCTGCTGGCTCGTCCAGGCTCAAGCCTCCAATTACATTTATATAGGCGTCGCAGTTTCCAACCGGCAACCCGCCGCGTTTTTCCAGCACAGCCAGAAGCATGGCTGCCCGGTTGTAATCAATACCATTGCAGCGCCGGGCAGCATTATAGTTTGTAGGGGTGACCAGGGCCTGAACCTCCGCCAGGATGGGGCGGCTGCCCTCTACAATACAGGAGACACAGGTGCCGGGACTGTTCTCCGGTCGCCCGCTGAGAAATACCTCTGAAGGGTTTTCGACACAACGCAGCCCCTTGTCCGCCATTTCAAATACGCCTATCTCATTGGTGGAGCCAAAACGATTTTTAGCCGCTCTAAGTATACGGAAGCTGGTGCTGCGTTCTCCCTCAAAATAGAGCACGCAGTCCACCATATGCTCCAAAACTTTGGGGCCGGCAATGCTCCCCTCTTTATTAATGTGGCCTATAACAAATACTGTCAGCCCTTTTTCTTTTGCAGTGCGCATTATGCGCATTGTACATTCTTTTATTTGCGTTAGGCTTCCCGGAGCAGAACCCACCTCCGGGTCAGATACGGTTTGAATAGAATCAATAATCACGATGTCAGGACTGCTGTGGCTGATTGCCGCAATAATATTGTCCATATCTGTTTCAGCGAGGACATATGTTTCCCCGCCGTCCACACCCAAACGCATGGCTCTCAGCTTCAGCTGACGCTCACTCTCTTCACCGGTAACATAGAGAACCTTTCTGTCCTTTTCCAGGCTGACGCACATTTGCAGCAGCAGTGTGGATTTTCCAATTCCCGGAGCTCCGCCCACCAGTATCAGAGAGCCGGCCACAGCTCCGCCTCCCAGCACCCGGTCAAATTCAGAAATGCCGGTCATGAAACGTATTTCGGCATCAGTATCCAGTTCTGATATGCGCTTCAGAGGAAAGAAGTCAGGCTCGCCGCGTGTAAAAGAGGTGCTTTTGTTCCGCCTGTCTGTACTCAGCTTGATCTCCCTAAGAGTGTTCCAAGCGCCGCAGGACGGGCATTTGCCCGCCCAGTTGGCAGTTTCGTTGCCGCATTCCGTACAGCAATAAATTGTCTTTTGTTTTGCCATATTTTTCTCCGTATTCAAGCATCGGCCAAGCCGGTTTTATATTGCAGGAAAGAAGCCATAAGTACCGTGGAAAGGGCGGTCTGATAACTGTTGTCTGACAGTCTTTCCATATCCGACAAGTTGGACATAAAGCCGCATTCCACCAGAATGGCAGGGCAAGATACGTGATTGAGCACATAAAGTTTGCTTGATGCAGGTTCCGCCACCCGTCTGTTGTCCGGATATAGATTTGATATGAGATTTTGATGTGTCAGCTTACCTAGTCCCTCACTGCCGCCCATGGTAGAGTATATGACCTGGGGACCGCTGGGCTGGCCGGTAGGATAGCAATTCTGATGGATACTAATAAGTACAGGGTTTGGCGAGGAATTTACCAATTCAGCCCGGTTGACCAGATCGTCATGCTCGCTGTAGTTTTCTGTGGAAGACATGCTGCTGTCGTCCTGCCTGGTCATTGTGTTGTCCTGGCCATAAAATTCCGCCAGAGCCCGCAGCTTAAGAGCAATAGCCAGATTTATGTCGCTCTCTTTAGTGCCGTCGGCAGAAAGGGCTCCGCCATCTATACCGCCATGTCCAGGATCAATAATCAAAGTATAGTCCCCTGCCGCTGCGTCTGTCTTGGCTGTGGGTTGGGCGTCCGGCACAAGCAGACCGACTATTATTGCCGCAGCAAGCAGGATTGCTGCAACTATCAGCGCAGTTTTATTTCCGCCTTTGAGCTTAAAAATACAGTACATGCAGACCCCTCATAAAATATATTTGAGGTCAGGACTCATTATATATGTTCCAAACTGTCAAGTCAACCGGACAGCTCAAAGCAAAATGCATATAAGTCCTCCGCTTCCCTCATTGATTATCCGCTGTAATGTCTCCTGCAGCTTATCCTTGGCGCTCTGGGGCAGGGCTTCAATTTTTGAGGTAAGGCCCTCCTCGGCAATATCATAGAGAGATTTTCCAAAAATATTTGACTGCCATATTCTGTTCACGTCTCCGTCAAAGCCCTGGAGCAGGAAATTGATTATATCCTCAGAAGCCGTCTCCCCACCCAGTGCCGGAGTTACTTCCGTCTCTATATTCGTCATCATCATATGGATAGCCGGGGCGCTGGCTTTAAGCTTTACGCTGTACTTCCCACCCTGGCGCACTATCTGCGGCTCTTCCAACTGCATCTGAGAGGAATCTGGCATAACCACTCCGTAGCCTTTTGTTCTTACATCCTCCAAGGCCGAACGCAATTTATCATAATCCAGCTTTACTGCGCTCATTTCTGAGAGAGTGGTTATCAGATCACCGTCATTTTTTACCTCTATCCCGGTCTGTTCACTGATAGTTTTGTAGTAAAGCGTTCTTGGTAAACGAACGTTCACCTCTACAGCGCCGCATCCTAAATCGCTTTTGCTAATTTTTACCTCGCTTATATTCTCATATGCGGATAGTTTTTCTACAGAGCAGTAGCAGTCCTTTATTTTCGATACGCCCTCATAGCTCTCCAAAATTCCGGCAAATATTGAGCTTCTCAGTTCATTGTCTCCAGGTAAAGCTTCAAGCCACTCCGGCAGATAAATGCCCACGGATTTGAGTGGGAATTCTTCCAGCACGGAGCTTATTATAGCAGATATGCCATCCTCATCCAGCTGCATGCAATTTACTCGCAGGCATCGTACATTGTAATTTTCACTGATTTCCTGAGCTGTCTCAACGGCAAATTCTGACTCAGGATCTGCGCAGTTAAGCAAAACTATAAATGGTTTTCCAATCTCTTTAAGCTCATTTATGACCCGCTGTTCCGGTGCCAGGTATTTCTCTCTGGGAATGTCGCATATGCTTCCGTCGGTGGTTATTACTATTCCTATTGTAGAGTGCTCACTGATAACTTTATGTGTGCCTTTTTCCGCTGCCTCAGTCATACTTATCTCATGGTCAAACCATGGTGTTGTTACCATGCGTTCTTCGCCGTCTTCAAACTGACCGGCGGCACCTTCAACCATATATCCCACGCAGTCCACCAGTCTGACCGACAGCTGCGTGTTCTCCGCCAGGGATACGGTCACAGGATTTTCCGGCACAAACTTAGGTTCCGCCGTCATTATTGTTTTTCCGGAACCGCTCTGGGGCAATTCATCCTTTGCCCGCTCTCTCATGTATGTATTTTCGATCTGAGGAATGACCAGCTTTTCCATGAACCTTTTGATAAAGGTGGATTTTCCCGTTCTGACCGGACCTACAACGCCAAGCATGAAAGCCCCATCAGTCCTTGCCGCAATATCCCGATAAATATTTGTATCAGTCATAAAAAACCTCCGCTCTCATGTTCTCGTTTGTACGAGTTTATGAGCAGCAGAGGAGGTTTATGACAAGCACCTCAGGCAAAGGATATGAGCTGTCTGTGTTTTTCCGAGACCGTAAAGCTTACATCTTCAAAACTGCCACCTAGCCTGGCGGCCAGAGCGGGAATAATAAGGTTCTCGGTGCAGAAGTGATCTCCGTCAATAAGGTTTATGCCCAGCTCTGCGGCCTGGAGAAACTGGTGATATTTAATGTCCGCCGTAAGGTAGGTGTCGCATCCAAGTCGGAAAGCCGTCTCCACGCTGTCGCCCCCAGAGCCGCCCATAACTGCCAGCTGTTGGACCTTTCTGCCGCTGTCATAATAGCGTAGGCCGCCGGTTCTCAAAGCATCTTTGCACATCGCAAGAAAATCCTGCATTGCCATCGGGGTAAGCAGCTTTCCGATACGTCCGCAGCCGTCTTCATCCAAAGCCCCTTCGGTAGAAGCCCCAAGGGCTTCCATCAGTACATCGTTTACTCCGCCCCAAGCTATATCCAGATTTGTATGCATGGAAATCACATTGATTTTCTTTTCTGCCAGCTTAAGCAGTTTTTCATCAGTAATGGATTTTAAGGGACTGAAAATCAGCGGATGATGGGAGATTATCAATTCTGCGTCAAGCTCTGAAGCCTCCTCCACCACTGCGGGTGTAACATCCAAAGCAAGCAGGACTTTATGCACCACGGAATCCTTCCTGCCTAAAAGGAATCCTGAATTATCAAATCCCATTTGCAAATTTAGAGGTGCATATCTGCACAGCTCATTAAAAATATCTTCTACCTTGGTCATTATTTATCCCATCCCTTTAAGTTCCTCAAGTATACTACTGTACAACCCATAGGCTGAAGGCATTCTTCCTGAGCTTTTTTTCTCCATGCCTGCTATTGCGGACTCAAATCGTTTTATATACCGCTGCCGCTGCAAATTAAATAGCTCAATATCGGCACATAACTCTTTCTTGCCAATAAACAGTTCAGCATCGGAGAGCCTGGTCACTCCTCCAAACCTGGCCACCATCAACTGATATATGCTGTCTCCTTCCGGAATAAGGTCTTCAACACATATCTCGAATTCATTGTTTACCAACCAATAGCGCAGCACTTCACTCTTTGTCATAGGCTGTAGTATCAGCTTGTAGCGCCTGTCCATGCACCACTCTGCCATGTCCAGTATCCGGCATATCAGTTCTCCCCCCATGCCGGCAATAATTATTGTATCCACCGAATCAGGCTTGCAGTCAACCAGACCGTCACTTTGCCGAAAGTCAATCCTATGGGAAAGCCCAGCAGCTTCCGCCGTATCAATGGCTTTCTTCAACGGCCCCCGGTTTATATCAGAGGCTATTATATTTCCCTTATAACCGTGCTTGGCCATCCACACAGGCAGGTAGCCGTGGTCTGTTCCAACGTCTATAAGTCCTCTTCCGGCCTCAATATATTTGACTATTGCATGCATTCGTTTATCCATACGTTTCTCCTGAAAAAATAAAGCCGGAACAGGTCCGGCTTTAAAACGTTTTGTCAAGCGGTCTCAAGAAAGGCCTTAAGATATACCAAAAATTCATCCGGGTCAACACCGTGAGCAGCACAGGCCTGCTCCAGGTTTTCTCCGCTGGCCAAAGCACATCCCATGCAGTGCATACCGATCTCCATAAAAGCAGGCATTGCCTGGGGGCAGTTTTCGACTATATCGGCAATAAGGGTTTCTCTGGTGATTTCCATAGCTCTCTCCATTCTGCCGCTCTCAGCTCAGCTCCCGTAAAAGCTTCCCCAGCGGCAAAGGGAGGCAAGGAGTTAAGGCAAAAGTAAAGGGACACACATATGGTGTCCCTTTACTCTGTTCAGGCGATCAGGCCTGCTCTCTCATCTTGGCAAAGCACTCGCTGCAGTAGACGGGACGGTCAGACTTGGGCTCGAAGGGAACCTTTGCCTCGCCGCCGCAAGCAGCACAGACAGCGGTAAAGAACTCCCGGGGACCACGGGCAGCGTTCTTACGAGCGTCACGGCATGCCTTGCAGCGCTGGGGCTCATTCTGGAAGCCGCGCTCTGCGTAGAACTCCTGCTCACCGGCGGTAAACACGAACTCGTTACCACACTCTTTGCATACTAAGGTCTTGTCTTCGTACATTTTGAATCCTCTCTTTTGATAAATGTGCCTGTCGGCTTTTATTTGCGTTCAGCCTTTGCTGATATCGCCTAAATTGGTATTCCGCGCCAGCTTGCGCCTTATCCTCTGAACCGCATTATCCACGGCTTTAGGCTCCTTATTAAGGCGTTCCCCTATTTCACGGTAGGAGAGGCCATCCAGATAAAGATCCAAAACCTTATTTTCAAAGGTGGATAAGCACTTGGAAAAGGCCGTGTAAAGTTCTTCCTTGCTCTCTCTGGCCAGAACTAAATCTTCCGGGCTGCGCCGGAAAATCTCAGGAACTGCCGACAATGGGGCACGTGGGTCTTCCGAGAGTTGCTCAAAAGATACGCCGTCATTGAGCGGAAAATGCTTCAAACGGGATGCGGACTTGATTGCGGAATATAACCGCATTCTTATACAGTGTTCTGCAAAGGTTTTGAAAGATGTCTCCAACTCAGGTGAAAACTGCCTTATGGCGGATACCAGCCCAAAAGTTCCCTCCTGAATAAGGTCCTCGCTGTCGCCACCGGCAAGAAAAAGGGGCCTTGCACAAGCACGAACCAGGTACATATATCTGGCGGCAAGTGTTTCCTCAGCCTGCTTGTCTCCACCGGCTGTCAAGCTTTGCAGATCATTGTCGCTTAAACTTATATAATCTACCATAGCTGCTTTCTTTACAAATTTACATGTTACATTATACAACAGCTCTGTATAAAGTCAATAGCATTTTATACATTTCTTCCATTAATTTATCAAATATCCATCTGCTGTTGCCCGACATATTCCAGGCCAAGATGTTCATAGGCCCTTTTGGTCACACAGCGCCCCCTAGGGGTACGGGTTAAGAAGCCCTGCTGAAGGAGATAAGGCTCATAGACATCTTCCAGAGTGACTGCTTCCTCATTTATGGTTGCGGCCAGTGTCTCCAGACCCACGGGGCCGCCATTGTAAAAGTCTATTATGCTTTTAAGCATGCGCCTGTCCAGAGAGTCCAGCCCCAACTTATCCACTTCCAGCCGGGACAATGCCTCGTCTGCAATTTCTTTTGTAATGATACCGTTGGCCTTAACCTGGGCAAAATCCCTTACCCGCCGGAGCATACGGTTGGCAATTCTGGGTGTGCCTCTCGAGCGGGCAGCAATCTCTGCCGCTCCCTCAGGCAGGATATCAACGCCTAGAATCCCGGCAGAGCGCATAACGATGCGCTGCAATTCTTCCGGAGTGTAGAGTTCAAGCCGGAGAGAAACTCCAAACCTGTCCCTCAGAGGAGCGGTCAACTGACCTGAGCGCGTAGTAGCCCCAATAAGGGTAAAGTGCGGCAAATCCAGATGCAGAGAATTGGCAGATGGTCCTTTTCCCAAAATAATGTCTATGGCGTAGTCCTCCATCGCCGGATAAAGTATCTCCTCATAAGCTCGGTTTAACCGATGAATTTCATCTACAAAAAGGATATCGCCCTCGTTGAGATTTGTGAGCATAGCCACCAAATCTCCCGGTTTTTCAATTGCCGGTCCGGAAGTGATGCGCATATTGACACCCATCTCATTGGCAATCACGGCGGCCAAGGTGGTCTTGCCCAGGCCCGGGGGGCCATGGAGCAGCACATGATCCAAGGACTCCCCTCTCATTTTTGCAGCGTTAATAAATACCTCCAGGTTGTCCTTTGCCTTTTCCTGCCCTATATATTCTCTTATGGTCCTGGGACGCAACGAGCCTTCATTGCCATCCTCCGGGAGGCTGGCAGTTGTAGTTATCATTTCCTCGTTGACTTCATCAGAAAAGCTAATACTCATTTACCGCTCCTATTTTACCATCTGCTTTAGCACGGCCTTTATTATCTCCTCAGCGCTCATGCCTGAGGGGTCAAGCTTTTTAAGGGCCGGAGCAATCTCGGCGCTGCTGTAGCCCAATACTCCAAGGGCTGCCATGGCATCGGCCACAGCCCCATCTTGCCTGACAGAGGGCATGGCAACAGGCGACTGTATATCCTGAAGAGAGCTCTCCTTGCTCATTTTGTCTTTCAGCTCTAAAATCACCCGCTGGGCTATTTTCTTGCCGACACCAGGGGCAACAGTCAGCGCCTTTACATCGTCGTTCATAACAGCCAGGGCCAAGGTTTCCGGTGTGCTGTATGACAGGATGGACAGCGCAGCCTTGGGTCCAATTCCGGAGACAGACACCAGCATGTCGAAGCAGCGCTTCTCGCTTTTCGTATAGAAACCAAAGAGATCAAAATTATTTTCCCCTATGGATTCTGCCACATACAGCTTAACTTTGTCTCCCATATGGATGCATCCCACTGTATTCAGAGTTGCGTTAAGGGCATAACCCACACCCCCGCAATCCAATACGATTAGCCCCGGCTCCAACTCTGTAACGGTGCCCTCTATATGGTAGAACATTCTTCCCTATCCCCTTTATAAAGTAGTGAGGTACAGCTACTGGCATGACACAAAGCCAGTGCTACGGCGTCAGCCGCATCGTCCGGCTTTGGGGTACTGGGCAGCGCACATATACGTTTTACCATGTCCATGACCTGGGCCTTCTCTGCACGGCCATATCCCACTACAGATTGCTTAACCTGTAAAGGTGTATACTCGTATACCTTAAGCCCGGCCTTTTGACAGGCCAATAAAATGACACCCCGCCCGTGAGCAACGGCAATACCAGTGGTGAGGTTTGTATTAAAAAACAGCTCCTCAATCGATGCTGCATCCGGCCTGAAGAGCTCGATGAGCTGCTGCATATCGTCGTAAATCTGTTCCAGCCTGCTGGACAGGCTGGTATGTGCCGGAGTCGTGATAACTCCGCAATTTATAAGCTTATGCTTATTTTTTTCAGAGTCCACCACACCAAAGCCGATGGTGGCAATGCCGGGGTCTATGCCCAACACTCGCATCAAATCACATCCTGCAGGAAGTTTAACACATTTTATGCCTATTAGCAACAGAAATCAGAGCCATGCTCTCTCTAGCGCCTTTATACCTCGGTCAATTTCTTCGGTACTCATACCTGAGTAACCCACAATTATTTTACCTTCATCCGGTTTTTTCTCAAAAGAATAATATTCAGAAAGGCCGTACACTCTGACACCCTGAGCAGCAGCTCCGGCGATGAGTTCGCTTTCCTTCATGCCGTTTCTGAATCTCAGAAGCAGGTGCATGCCGGCATCGGCTCCTCTCACGTTCAGTATACCGGATAGAGGACTGCTCTCCAGGGCCTTGATAAAATAGTCCCGGCGGCCTGTATAAAGTTTTTTCATACGGCTGATATGCCGCTCAAAATGGCCTCTCTTCAAAAATTCTGCCAGTATAAGCTGTTCAAAAACTGGCACTGTGCAGGCATAAAAGCCCAAACGCTTTTCAAATTCCCCCAAAAGTTCAGGAGGGACAACCATATAACTTATGCGTATAGAAGGTGCCAGGCTTTTTGTAAATGTATTCAGATACACCACATGGCCGGAGCAATCCAGGCTCTGCATGGTGGGCACCGGCTTTCCGTAAAGCCGGAAGTCGCTGTCATAATCATCCTCTATTATATAGCGGCCTTCCTCCAAGGCGGCCCAGGACAGCATCTCGTGGCGGCGGGCAGCAGGCATTATGGTTCCCAGGGGGAAATGATGGGATGGTGTAATATGGGCCACCTGTATGCCCTTGGCCACAAGAGAGTCAACTCTGGCTCCGCTTCTGTCCACCTCTATTGGAAGGACTCCAGAGCAGTTTGCAGCAAAAACTCTGTGGGTTTTCACATAGCCCGGGTCCTCGACCCCATAGATTTTTTCTCTGCCCAGCAGCTGTATCAGCAGCCCAGTGAGATATTCGCTGCCGGCCCCCACAACTATCTGCTCCGGATACACATCCATGCCTCTGTAAGAGCGCAGGTAATCCCCTATTGCCTGACGCAAAGTATATAACCCTTTGCCATTGCAGCTTCTCAGCAGTTCATCTCCGCCGGAACTGAGTATCTCTCTGGAGAGCTTGGCCCACACCGAAAAGGGAAAGAGCTCTGTATCCACTTTGTTGGTACTGAAGTCAATAGCATACTCCCTCTTATTTTTCTCCGGCTCCAAAATCATCGGGGCTTTGGGTGTCAAGCTGAACCGCCCAGGCAATTTCTCGGCATAATAACCGCTGCCGGGCACAGAGTATATATATCCCTCGGCAGCCAGCAGAGAATAGGCGGTTTCCACAGTTACCACGCTAATCTTCAAATGTGCTGCCAGCATACGCTTTGAAGGCAGCTTCTCTCCGGAAGATATTTCCCCGTTTTCTATCTTTCCTCTTATATATGTGTATAGCTGTTCATATAAAGGAATGTCTTCATTGAAGCTTAATGTAAACACTCGGCACCGACCTTATTGTTATGGTTAATTTATGTAAAATTAAAAATATCAGTTTAATTAATTTCAATATAGCACAGCCCGGCAAAAAGTCAATCCTTTGTTTGCCTTGCAAGTTTATATTATCGGTATTGTAGAAAAAGCCAAAACCTGATATATTTAATTAAACATCAATACTTTGCTGATAAAGGCCAAGCGGTAGCATATGCTCGTTTATTGGAGGCTCTGTTATGGAAAATCTGGCAAAAATGAAATTGAAGAATGGTGAGAAATTGCTGGGCACATTTTTCTCAATGGGAAATCCATCAGCAATGGAGTGTCTTGGCTACACGGGTATGGATTTTGCGATAATTGACACTGAGCACGGCCCCTTTGATACGGAGTCCGCCATGGGTCTGGTACGTGCTGCGGAGTCTGTTGGACTCAGCCCATTTATGCGAATAGCAGACGTGAGTCATAAGGAAATCCAGCGAGCTGTAGATATGGGAGTTCAGGGACTTATAATTCCCTGCCTGCGCAGTCTTGAGGACATGAGAAAGCTGGTAGATCTGGCCAAGTTCCCTCCTGTTGGTAACCGGGGATTTATAAAAGGACGTGGCTCCGGCTTTGGTTATCAGCCCTGGGCTAGAGTCAGTGTTGCAGAATATATGGCCGCCTGCAACGACAGGCTCCTGTTATTGCCCCAGTGTGAAACCTTGGAGTGCTACCGGCAGATAGAGCAGGTACTTGCAATCGATGGGATAGACGGAATTTTTATTGGGCCCTTTGATTTGTCCATCTCCTTGGGCATGCCCGGCGACTTTGATAACCCGGAGTTTAAAGCAGCCGTAGCCGCGATATTAAAAGCCTGTAAAAAGGCGGGGAAATATTCCCTGATTTTTACAACCTCAGTCCAACAGGCCCGGAGCTATCTGGAGCAGGGTTTTGACGGTGTGGCCCACAGCATAGATTTCACGGTATTTACCGAGGCCTATAAATCGGCCGTGGATAGTATACGCAGAGATTAAAAAAGGAGTGAACAAAATGCTTGAAGCAGGTATCAAAGCACCGGATTTTTCCCTTAGTGACCAGCACGGCAACACGGTCTCTATTTCCGAATTTCTTGGAAAGAAAATAGTTTTATACTTCTATCCAAAAGATAATACTCCGGGCTGCAGCCGTCAAGCCTGTGCATTTGCAGGGGCATACCGGGAGTTTCAGGATCTGGGGGTAGTTGTAATAGGAGTTAGCAAAGACTCGGTTGCCTCCCATGCAAAATTTGCGGAGAAGTATTCCCTTCCTTTTATTATCATTTCAGACCCGGAGTTGGAAGCCATAAAAGCTTACGACGTATGGCAGGAGAAAAAGAATTACGGCAAGGTCAGCATGGGAGTGGTTCGCAGTACCTATATAATAAATGAGCAGGGTACTATAGAAAAAGTCATGCCTAAAGTAAAGCCCGACACAAATGCGGCAGAAATATTGGCTTATCTGAAGTCAAATTGACAAATATCCCGGGACACACTTAAGTGCCCCGGGATATTTGTATGCCTGGTTAATATCCAACAGCTTACTTCAACATGAGTTTATTGAAATTTTTCTTGCCTCGTTTTACAACGATCCCGGCTCTAAGCTCGTCTGCACTGTAGGTCTTGCCGATATCGCTTACCTTCACATCGTCTACAGTGACGCCTCCCTGCTGGATGTTACGCCGTGCATCGGACTTTGATGAGCAGAGACCTGTACGCACCAGTATGCTCATGATATCCAGTGCGCCGTCTATGAGTTCATCCTCGCCTATCTCCGTGGTCGGCATATCCTCGCTGCTGCCGTTTCCGCCGAAAAGCGCTTTTGCAGAGGCCTCAGCCTTTTTGGCCTCCTCCTCGCCATGAACCAGGCTGGTGAGCTCATAAGCCAGTATCTCTTTGGCCCTGTTGAGCTGGCTCCCCTCCCATTTGTCCATCTCATCTATTTGCTCCAAAGGCAGGAATGTAAGCATACGGATGCACCTTAGTACATCGGCATCTCCCACATTGCGCCAATACTGATAGAATTCATAGGGGCTGGTCTTGTTGGGATCAAGCCAAACGGCGCCGGAAGCAGTTTTGCCCATCTTCTTGCCCTCCGAATTGAGCAACAGAGTGATGGTCATTGCATGGGCATCCTGGCCCAACTTCTTGCGGATAAGCTCAGTTCCTCCAAGCATATTGCTCCACTGATCGTTGCCGCCGAACTGCATATTGCAGCCGTAGTGCTGGAACAGGTAGTAGAAGTCGTAGCTCTGCATTATCATGTAGTTGAACTCCAGGAAACTGAGTCCCTTTTCCATACGCTGCTTGTAGCATTCGGCACGCAGCATGTTATTTACGGAGAAGCAGGCGCCAACCTCCCTCAGAAGTTCCACATAATTGAGCTTCAGGAGCCAATCGGCATTGTTTACCATCAGAGCTTTTCCCTCTCCGAACTCTATGAAACGCTCCATTTGCTTTTTAAAACAGGCACAGTTATGATCTATTACCTCTTTGGTCATCATACTGCGCATATCCGTGCGGCCGGAGGGATCGCCCACATGTCCGGTACCGCCGCCAATGAGGGCTATAGGGCGGTTGCCGGCCTGCTGCAGCCGTTTCATAAGGCACAGAGCCATGAAGTGCCCCACATGGAGAGAATCCGCCGTGGGATCAAAGCCAATATAGAACGTGGCCTTGCCGTTATTTATCATATCTCTGATTGCTTCTTCATTGGTTACCTGGGCAATGAGCCCTCTGGCCACCAGTTCCTCGTAAATACCCATATACTGTTTCTCCTGACAACTGATTTTATTTGTTTTTTATTACTTCTTCGGCGGCAGCGGCACAGTAGGCAATAAGGCCGTTGCAGTCGCATTCACCGGCCTTCAGATCATTGCAGCGCAGGCAGCCGAATTCTTGCCGGAATTTGCCGGTGAACTCTCGGGTAAGAGCGGCTATGCGCTCCTTGGCCTGGGTGTCGGTATGGTCGGAATAGGGATTGCATAGACCGATTGCCATAATTGCCCCGGTAACGGCGCCGCATATCTCGCCACAGCGGACGCCACCGCCAAAGCCTCCACTGACTGCCAGTAAGGTTTTTTCATCCACACCGGTATACTCCTTACAGGACGCAAGTACACTCTGGGCACAGTTATGGCCTTTGCCGTGATATTCTACCGCGATTTCCTTTATTGACATAGTTTTCTCCCTTTCTCAAAAATAAACGCCCTCCGTCCCTGGAAGAAGGGACAGAGGGCAATAATTGCGGTACCACCTCTGTGCATCCATGCCTCGCAGCATAGATCTCTGGGAGTGCACAGCACTCCTGCGCTGTATCGGGCGCCCCCGTCATAGCCTACTTACAATGCTTTCGGTATGCCGCTCCAAACCGTATTCAAAGATTTCGCCTCTCCCCCTTCCAGCAAACGGGGTCTCTCTGGCCAGGCGAGAATCCTCTACTTCTGTTCTTCTCAGCGTTTTCCAGTGGATTATACTTTATATTGCTTTCATTGTCAAGTGCCGGAACTTACCTTAGCCTTATAGGAATGTAGGAGTACAATAGATATTGGACAGTTGAAAAAAAGGATGAAGGATAAGGCCT
>ERZ827478.800-NODE-800-length-27978-cov-11.770619_pt1 | contig 27978 bp, 25 predicted proteins | sample MGYA00519705_ERZ827478 | MGnify/ENA primary metagenome ERZ827478 (study PRJEB31778, sample SAMEA3449318) | human gut metagenome | biome: human gut; feature: human-associated habitat; material: faeces | place: United Kingdom | collected 2010/2012 ... | reverse complement strand
TGAGCGAGGAGGAGCTGTTCCAGCCGCACATGAGAAGGTGGGCGGATGACGCCACCAAAACAGCGGTATGGGAGGTTTACAAATTCATCCACGTCAATACAGTTGCTCCTTTCGGAACGTTTCGGACGAAGATTAGAAAATGGAAAAAGGCAGCGCTGTAAATTTCAGCCTTTTGCAGAATATGGCGTCCTCCATTCAATCGTTGAAACCAGCGGGAGAAATCGCAGTGATCTGTGATTTCTCCCGCTAAAATATGAAGCCGGATCCTGGGCAGCAGCCTCTTTTCCTTCCTCTTCATTCTGCGGCAGTCCCGTGAATGTTCGTCCGTCGCTCTCCATTCCGGCTGCTGTGCGCCGCAGTCAGCTTTCCTTGGAATAGGGAACGCCGAGCTTTGCCGGAACGTTAAAGTTCTTGCGGCAGATCGTCAGGAGGATCGTCAGAATATAGGGCAGCGCAATGATCAGCTCATTCGGGAAGACCGAACTGCCTGAGACCGACTGAATGTAGATGGACACAGCGTCGGCCAAACCAAAGGCCAGCGTTCCGAGCACAGCGCCCCTCGGGCTCCAGTTGCCCAGAAAGCAAATCGCAAATGCGATCCAGCCGCGGCCGCCGATGATATTGCTCGTAAACATACCAAGGTATCCGACCGTATAGAACGAACCCGCCAGCCCGCTGACAGCGCCTGCGACCAGAACCGTCAGGAAGCGGATCCGGTTGACGTTCAGACCGGCAACGTCGACGGCGACCGGATTTTCACCCGTTGAGCGCAGGGTGAGGCCCAGCGAAGTCCGATAGAGAAGGAAAAGCGCGGCCGGAATCATCAGGTAGGCAAGATAGGTCAGAATATTCTGCGTGAAAAAGACAGGCCCGAGCAGCGGGATCCTGCTCAACAGCGGGATCGCGAGCTTTGGAAGCGTGGCGATCTGCAAGGGCGAGGTCGGAATGCCGAAGATCACGCGCTGAAAGAATGCGCAGATACCGGCTGCAAGGATATTGAGCGCCGTGCCGGTGACGACCTGCTGCTGGCGCATATAAACTGTGATCACGCCGTACAGCGCGGCCATCAGAAGCCCACAGCCCATTGCGATGAGCAGGCCCAGTCCGGCGCTCCCCGTCACATAGGCGCCAACGAAGCCGCCCCACGCGCCAAGCAGGAAGATCCCCTCGATGGCGCAGACCATCATGCCGGTTCGCTCAGCAAAGACCTCAGCCAATGCGCCGAGCAGCAGCGGCGTGCTCATCATGATCGCTCTGGTCAGAAGATTTACCATTCTAGCCCCCTGCCTTTCTGATGCGCTTTTTCTGCGCCCGGAATTCCGCGCGGCTGCGGACATAATAGGAGACGATCACACAGACCATTACAATGCCTTCGATCAGGTCAATGATGCTCGCAGGAATACTCAGTCCCGGCAGCCGCCCCATCGTGGTCCCCATAACATTGAGGAAGCCGAACAGGATTGAGGCAAAAATACAGCCGATGGGATTCCCGTTGGCAAGGATCGCAATGCCGATGCCGAACGAGCCGATCGAGGCATTGAAGTTTTGCAGCAGCATATGCTGCACGCCGTTGATCTCCGTAAAGCCGGCCAGTCCGGCAAGGCCGCCCGCGATCAGAAACGCAATGACAAAGATCGTTCGGCTGCGGATGCCGCCAAGCTCTGCGGCATTACGGTTGTAGCCTACCGCGCGGATGCGGAAGCCCAGCGGCGTTTTGTAAAGCAGGAACCAGACAAACACAGCCGCAAGCGCCGCGATCAGAAAGCCCAGATGGATCCGGGTGCCCGGGACGATCGCGGGCAGGTACGCATTCCGGCTGATGGCGTCGGTCTGCAGGTATTCCGCCTTGGTCTCCTGCAAGACCGTGCGCAGCAGATAGTCCATCAAAGCCTGCACAACATAGGTGGACATCATACTGACAAGAAATTCATTTGCGCCGAATCTGGCCTTTGCCAGACCGATTAGCCCTCCAATGAGAGCGCCTGCGGCAAACGCGCAGGCAAAGGAGCACAGCAGGACGACGGGCGTTGGCGCGTGCTCCCCGATTGCGAGAGAAACCGTAATGGCGGCGATCGAGCCGGCGTAAAACTGGCCCTGCGCACCGATGTTGAACAGATTTGCCTTGTAGGTGAACGCGAAGGCGAGCGAGGTAAATATCAGCGGCGAGGCCTTGACCAGGATCTCACCAAGCGTATACCGGTCGGAGAAGATCTTCCCCAACGCTTCTGCACACACGGCGAGCGGATCGACCTTCATAAACAGCAGCATGCAGCCACTGATGACCAGCCCGATCAGCACAGCGCCAATGTTGTATGCGAGCATCTGCAGCTTGTCTTTCATGCCTGCGCTCCCTCCTGTTCCTCCGAGATACCGGCCATCAGCAGACCGATCTGCGCGGCGCTGCGGCTGCCGTTTTCATAGATCCCCATCATGCGCCCTTTGTACATGACGGCAATGCGGTCGCACAGGGCGAAGATCTCGCTGAGCTCCGTTGAGATCATCAAAACGGCTTTCCCGCTCTCGCGCTCCTGCAAAATGACCTTGTGGATCCGGTCGACCGCGCCCATATCCAGCCCTCGTGTCGGCTGGTTGAAAACCAGAAGACGGCGGCCGAGATCGACCTCTCGGGCCAGCACGACCTTCTGTTGATTGCCGCCGGATAGGCTCCTTGCAAAATCGCCCGGGCCTCCAGCCTTAACGCGGTGCTCTTGGATCTGCTCGGCGGTAAACGCCTCCAGCGCCTTCCGGTTGATGACGCCGTGCCTGGCCCAGCGAGCCGAAAAGCTGCTTTTCAGGAACATATTCTCCGCCAGCGTCATGTCCATGACCATACCGTCGCGGTAACGATCGACCGGAACGTATCCAAGCCCCGCCTCGATCCGAGCGCGGATGGAGGCATTTGTGATATCCGTTCCATCCAGCAGGATCTGACCTGCGCTTGCCGTGCGGGAGCCTGCGATCAGATCGCATAGCTCGTCCTGTCCGTTGCCGCTGACGCCGGCGATACCGAAGATCTCGCCTGCATGGACTGTAAAGCTGACATGATCCAGAATCGCAGGCGCATGCTTTGGCTGCAGCTGGATCTCCCGCAGTTCCAGAACCGGCTCTGCGCCATCCAGTCTGACTGGCGCCGGGCGGTGCTCCGGCTCGATGTCCTGACCGATCATAAGTCTGGCGAGCAGGCTTTCCGTCGCGTCAGCCTTTTCAAGCGCATCCACGACGATGCCTGCGCGCATGACGACGATCCTGTCCGCCGCCTGCATGACCTCTTTCATTTTATGCGTGATAAAGATCACGGAATTTCCCTGCTTTGTGAAATCACGGATAAACTGCATCAGCGTATCCGACTCCTGCGGCGTCAGAACAGCCGTCGGTTCATCCATGATGAGGATCCGCGCGTTCATATACAGCGCCTTGAGGATCTCGACCTTTTGCTGCACGCCGACGGCCAGCTTCCCCACGGGTAGGTCGACCGGGATGTCAAAGCCGTATTTCCGGGCCAGCGCCTTGATTTTCTCATTGCATGCTTTGAGGTTCAGAAGCCCGCGGCTGTTGCCGAGAATGATGTTTTCGGTTGCCGTGTGCGTCGGCACAAGAGAAAAATGCTGCTGGATCATTGCGATGCCGCACGCCATCGCGTCTTTTGGGGAATGGATCTGCTGCGGCACGCCGTCGATGAGGATCTCTCCCTCATCCTTGGTATACAGGCCGTAGAGGATCTTCATGATCGTGCTTTTTCCGGCGCCGTTTTCGCCCAGCAGCGCAACGACCTGTCCAGCGTCGACCGTAAGGCTGACGTCCTTGTTGGCTGCGACCTTGGCAAAATACTTTGAGACATGCCGGATATCAACAACACATGCCATCTCGTTCTCTCCTAACTGCAGGGGGCTGCTGCACACAAATCCCGCAGCAGCCCCCTCTATGGTTTACAAATGTGGAAGCTCAGTCAAACAGCGCCTTCAGATCCACGCTGCCTTCCTTCAGCGCCTTGACAGCCGCGTCGCAGGCGTCCTTTGCCTCCTGCGGGCAGTTTTCCGTGTAGACCGGGAAATAGATGTTCTCAGGTACGCCGACCTCGATCATCTGATTGCCCTTCAGCTTGCCCTCAAGCCACTCGTTGATCGCCCAGACGTACATGGTGGCATAATCAAAGTCAATGGAGGCCACGACCGTTTTCGGGTCGATGACCGTCTGATCCGAAGAATAGCCGACCGCCTTAACGCCCTTTTCGATCGCGCCGTTGATCACGCCGAGGCCAAGCTCGTTGGCATAGGCAAACACAACGTCCGCGCCGTCATCGATCATGCTCTCAGACATCTGCTTGCCAAGAGCAATATCAGACCAGCTGTTGGCATACGCGAGATTGTACGAGGCGTCTGCAATGCCGCGCTCCTTGGCGATGGAAACGGCAGTTTTGCCGTACACCGCCATCAGATCCTGCATGGCCTGATTGGGGTCGCCGCCGATCATAGCAAATTTTCCGGTTTCGGTGATGTAGCCCGCGACGATCGCAGCCAGATAAGAGGCCTCATATTCCTTCGGGAACAGCGGGCAGAGATTTGCCTTATCGCACTTTGCGCCGTTGACGACCATGAACAGCGTGTTGGGATAATTGGCAGCAACGGAGGAGGCAGCCTCGTCAAACTGTGAGCCGGCTGCCATGATGATGTCATAGCCGCGCTCGGCGTACTCGCGGAAGGTGGATTCAAAGTCAGCCTCCTGAACAGCCTCGACGTATTCCATCTTGGTGCCGAGCTTTTCATTGCAGGCGACAACGCCGGCATAGTTGGACGCGTTCCAGCCCTGGTCATTGACCTCGCCGGGCAGCAGCAGCACGATCTTGACGGTCTCGGCGGTTTTTGCAGTCTGACCGGCTTCGGTGGCCTGCTTTGCAGCACATCCGGCAAGCAACGCCATCGTCAGCACGAGTGCAAGGAATATTGCAAGAAACTTCTTCATCAGGTATTCCCTCCTTCAAAATTGAGATCCAGGGGATCTCTTTATTTCCATTCTGAAGGATTTCCACCGAAATCACAAGGTGTTAGATTACCGATTTTTTTTATTTTTTACGGTTTCTTCGGCGCAATATATAATAATATACAAAAATATTCCGTGCAATTTATCTATTTTGATAGTTCCCCGGAGCTGTCCGGCGTATGGCTGCCCGCATAACGGTTTCGATATTCCATCGGCGTCAGATGGAAGCGCTTTTTGAAGGAGATGGAGAAATACCGTGCGTCCTGAAACCCGACCATCTGCGTAACGTCGGAAACACGATAGCGAACGTCGCACAGGTACGCGCGCGATTTGTCCAGCCGCAGCTGCAGCAGATACTCCGTGAAGCGCATGCCGGTCGTCTTGCGGAAAAGCTCGGAAAGGTAGTTGGGTGAGATGTACAGCGCCTGCGCCGTTTGCGCCAAACCAATGCGCTCGGCATAATGCGCCTGCAGGTATTCGATCGCCCGCAGCACGAGCAGATTGTCGACCGGCTTCAGGTCTGGTTCCTTCTGCGCCTGCCGCTGAAGGCGCTGGATCTGCTCAGATTGCTCCTGCTCGATCTGCTCCAGCGCGGCGATCAGATCCACCGGGTTGGTCGGCTTTGTCAGATATTTGCGCACGCCGGATTCAATCGCCCGCTGTGCGTAATCGAAGCGGCTGTAGCCGCTGAGAATGAGGATGGGAACGGTCTTGTTGACCTGCCGGACCGCCTCGATCATGTCAAGGCCCGAGGCGTCCGGCATCTGAATATCGGTGATGATGACGTCCGCTGCGCCTTCATACAGCCTGTGCAGCGCGCTTTTCGCGTCAGCAAAGGTCTGCACCTGCCAGCGCAGATGTGCTGACAGCAGCTTTCCCATGCCGTTGCGGATCTTCGGCTCGTCGTCCACAATGAAAATCGTCATGACTGCTCCTCCTGCGCCGGGATCCGGATGGTGATGCTCAGCCCGTCTCCGGGCCGGCTGGACACGTTGAAGCCGCACCGGCCTCCAAAATGCAGTTGCAGACGGCGCGCAACGTTGCGCACGCCGATATTCGTCTGCCCGGACAGGTCATTGCGCAGCAGTCTGCGGTAGAACGTCAGCTGCGCCTCATCCATGCCGCACCCGTTATCCTTTACCAGGATCTGAATGTCGTCATCTGTTTTTCGCGTCCGCACGAGAATATGCCCCGGCTGTAAGCTGGGCTCGATCCCGTATTTGATCGCATTTTCCACCAACGGCTGCAAAATCAGTTTCGGCACCGGAAAGCATTTGAGCGGCTCATCCAGCTCCAGCGTAAACTCCAGCCGGTCCTCCAGCCTGTTTTTCTGGATCATCAGGTAGTCGCGCACATTCCGATATTCCTCCTCCAGACTGACCATGGCGCGCGCCGTGTCCATGCTGTACTGCATCAGCTTGCCAAGCGCGACCACAACGGCGCTGATGTCCATCTCCCCGCGTGCAATGAGCATCCAGTTGACGGAGTCAAGCGTGTTATACAGAAAATGCGGGTTGATCTGCGCCTGCAGCGCTTCGATCTCTGCATTTTTCTGTGCCAGCTCCTGCTGGTAGACCTGATTGACCAGCGTGTTGATGCGGTCGAGCATGCAGTTGAAGCTGTCGGTCAGCGCACCGATCTCGTCTGTGCGGTCATTTTCCAGCCGGAGCTTAAAGTCGTGATCCTGCGCCCGACGCATGCCATCCTTGAGCTGATCAAGCGGCTTGACAATGGCCATGGACAAAAGCAGCAGGCACACGAAAACAAAAATGGCCGAGCCGAGCACGACGAGACTGATATAACGCTTGAGCGGCGCTGCGCCGGGAAAGAGCGCCGGTTCCTGAATAACGGTATACGTTACCCAATGTGTCAGCGCGTTATACTGCGAGCAGACATAATAGCGCGCGCCGTCGGCGGTAAGTGTGAATTTCCGCTCTCCGCCGCGATAGTGCTCCAGCGCGAGCCGCAGCCAGCCGTCGTGGATGGCGCTGTCGCTGTACAGGACAGTCCCGCTGCGGTCGGTAAGAAAGGTCGTCTGATAGTTGAGGATCTTCTGCTTGGTCAGCACCAGACTGCCGAACATTCGGGCGTCAAGCTCAAGAACGATCAATCCAGCGGCTTCCCCGCCGTCCATCAGCGCGCGGCAAAGCGTCACGGTTTTTTCGCCTCCGTGCACATTGGCGTCCATCCACACGGTTGCGCCGCTGCTGCGCCCGGCCTTGTCATAGAGTGAGCGCAGGCGGGCAGGCGTCTGTGAACAACTCGGAAACACCGGGCTGCTGCCGAGATAGAGCTCCACGCTCTTGACCTCTGCGAACGAGCCGAGCGTCGTACGGCAGAAATGCTGCAGCGCACGGCTGTCAAAGCGATCCGCTGTGCCGGCGCCCGCGGCCTGCAAAAGAAGGGCCGTCTCAGGACTTTCGGAAACGGCGGTGAGAAAGCCGTCAAACTGGCGCGCTTTGACGTTGATGTTGATGTCAATGCGGTTGATCGTGTCGGAGATGACGCGCTTTTGCGACTGTCTCACAACAAGCGCAGCCTGCCGGAAAGACAGAATGCCAACCGCGATACCGAGCACCGCCAGCGGGATCACCCCCATGATGATCAGCTTCCCCAAAAACGGAACGTGCTTCATGCTTTTCACTGCTCCTCTGCCGACTGGTGTTTTTTCCAGTATACCACACTTTTGCGCCGGCAACGACATTGTTTTTTCCTTTGTCGTGTCTTTTGCAGTGCGAGGGGACGTTTCTGCGTGTATCGTGCATCATGTGAACACTCTGGATGATAATGTGCAATAACTTGCGCAAATTGAAAAGAGGATAAAAAAAGACATCGCTTGCAGGCTCTGGTAGAATGAAGTTACGACACACCATTCTGAAAGGAGACAGCAAGATCAAACACTTTATGAAATCTCGATCCAATGCAGCTCCGTTGGTTTATCCCTTCAGGTGCAACCTTTTCTGTTCCTTCTGCCGCGCCCTTATGGAGTATATTGCCAAGCCAACGAGAGTTGCTACATAAGGCAGCATCGTTACCAGTTGATCCGGTATTCCCAAAGTTCTGGCGTAGGTTGAGAGGGCATAGAAGAATCCAAAAAGTATGGAGGTAAGCAGTGAACCGATGGGAGTAGCATGACCCATTGCACAGGCGGCAAGGGCTATATAGCCGCGACCTGCCGTTATTCCCTTTGCAAAATAGGGCAGATACGCCATAGATATGAACGCGCCGCCAAGACCTCCCAACAACCCGGATATGGCGAGGGCGATCGTCTTGATTCTGTTTACACTTACGCCTACAGATCTTGCTGCATCCGGGTTTTCACCCACAGCGCATATGCGCAGGCCCAGACTTGTTTTGTACAGTAGGAAGGATATGACCGCAACGACCATGTAGGAAACATATGTAAGCACATTGTGACCCAAAAGCACGCTTCCGAGAATTGGTATATCCTGTATGCCGGGGATGCTGATCTGGGGCAATACGCCGCTTTGCAGCGAGGTTGTGGTAGAGCGGTCGCCTGTGAGCACGTATATCAGAAAACCCGTAAGTCCAGTTCCAATGAGGTTTATGGCTATACCAACGAGAATTATATCTACCTTCAACTTCAGTGAAAAGTAGGCTATTGCAAGACCCATAAGCACAGCGGCGATGATCGCTGCAAGGAGCCCGACCCAGACACCGCCGAAAAAGGCAGAGAATATCACGCCGGTAAAAGCTGCCACCAGCATGATCCCTTCCATTCCCAAGTTTGTGCTGCCAGCCTTTTCCGTTGCCGCGCAGCCCAACGTTGCGAAGAGTATGGGCGCTGTAACACGAATTACCGCGAAATAGAAGTTTACGTTTGAAAAAAATGCCTGAAAGATTGTCCCAGAAGTTACTCATGCCTGTGCGCCCTCCTTATCGTTGCCTTGCTCGATGGCCTCCCTCTCTTTGCGCTTGCGATCTGCATCCTTGAAGATCATTTTTCTGTAAGTGCCCAAAAGGAATTGCTCTGCCAGCAGGAACAGCACCATGATCCCCTCAAAGACAGACACAAGGTCTATCTGCACGCCGGCCTTAAAGGACATCACCCAAGCACCCGTGCGGAAGTAGGCGATAAACAGCGCTGCAAGAGGCAGGTTCCTGGGATTGTTTTTTGCAAATATGGCCACGGTAACGCCGTCCCAGCCAAAGCCCAGCAACTCGATCCACTGAAAGCGGCTGAATAGGCCCAGCATCTGCACCGCGCCGCCCATGCCTCCGATAAAACCGCCTATGAGCTGCTCACTACCGCGAGCGAACCGACGCTGAGTCCTGCATACTTTGCAAAGGTGGGGTTCTGACCGGCTGCTCTGAGGGAGTATCCGGTCTTTGTTCGGTAGAGCAGCAGCCACGAAAAGAACGTTGCCACTGCAGCCAGTATCAGACCGGAGTGTATTTTCGTTCCGGGTATAAGAGGCGTAAGTGCAGCTGCGCTGCCTATCGGATAGGAATGCTGGCTGGATGCGGGATCCTTGAAGTGATGGAACAGTAGAAATAGGCCGAGGTAAAGGCAGACATAGTTCATCATAAGAGACGAAACCAACACGTTTGCCCTCCATTTATGTTGCAGCAAGGCTGGTATGGTTGTTATGATTGCACCAATTATGCCGCCGAGAGAGATCCCGACCAGCGGACTGACTACCGGTACATTCTTTACAAAGTATATTCCCGATACCGCCGCCACAAGGCCGCCCAGATAAAAAGCGCCTTCGAGCCCCAGGTTAAACTGGTTCGCCGAGAACATGATGCACACTGCGCTGCCCGTAAACAGAAGCGGGATTATTACCTCTATCAGGTGAGAAAAGTACGCCCTGCTCAGAAAGGGAGCCATCAGAAAATAGTGCACTGCCTCGCCCGGCTCACTTGCCGTGATCAGTATCAGTGCGATTGCAGCGGCAAGACCTATGCCTATGGCGGCAGAGGTGCGCAGCACATTGTGCTTCGTTCTTACGCTCATGTTCTTGAAATCAGGAATTTTGCCGACGTTTATTCTCGCTGCCATTTTATCCAACAAAGGCACCTCCAATCTCCTCGGAAGGCATCCTCTTTACTCCCAACATATAGAAGCCCAGTTCATCTTCTGTAATGTTGCTGACATCAGGGAAATATGCAACTATCTCGCCTCCGTACATTACTATCAGCCTGTCGGAAAGGTTCATTATCTCCCCCAGATCCGCACTCACCAACAACACCCCGTTATCTTCGTCACGCATTTGGACAATGCGCTTGCGTATGGCCTCGGTTGCGCCAACGTCGATTCCACGGGTAGGCTGATCGCACACAATAAGCTTTGTATGGCTGGTAAGCTCCCTGGCAACGACCACTTTCTGGATATTACCGCCAGAAAGCATGCCCACCAGCTGCGAGCTGTTGGCACAGAGTATATCAAAATCTTTTATCCACTAGTTCGTATCCATGGTGATAGCTTCATCATTCAGGGTGAATTTTTTATTATACTGCGGCAGAGATATTTTATCAGCCATAAGGTTTTCGCGTATTGACATATCCTTTGCCACACCCATAGCCATTCGATCCTCAGGCACATGCACCATACCCTCGTCCCTAAGCTGGCGTATGCTCATGCTGCGTATATCCCGGCCGTTTACGGTAATATCACCAGAACCGCCCTGACCAAAGCCGGTTATCATATTTATAATGGCACGCTGACCGTTGCCCTCAACGCCACATATGCCTACGATCTCTCCCTCGCGTACCGTAAAGGATACACCACCGAGTGTCTTTTTGCCTGCCTCGTTGTAGGTGACCAAATCCTGAACGCTTAGTACAACTGCCTTTGGCTTTGCTGGATCCTTATGTATCTTCAGCTCTACGTCAGTACCCACCATAAGTCGGGATATATCCGATTCCGATACATCCGCTGCTGCGTACTCTCCAACTGTGCGCCCGTGACGTATTATGGTGATCCTGTCGCAAAGGTATTTTACTTCATTTAGTTTGTGTGAAATGAAAATTATGGTATGTCCAGCCTGCTTGAGCAGCTTCAGCTGTTCGAAAAGCTCTTTTGTTTCTTGAGGCGTAAGCACGGCGGTGGGCTCGTCAAGTATGAGTATCTCCGCACCTCTTATCAGGGCCTTGATTATTTCCACCTCTTGCTTTACCCCTACGGAAAGGTCTTCAATTTTTGCCAGAGGGTCTATTTCAAATTTGTATTTTTCGCAGATAGCCCTTGTCCTCGCCACTGCCTTGTCGCGGTCAAAACGTATCCCTCTTTTCGGTTCAATGCCCAGCATCACATTTTCAGCTACAGTAAGGGACGATACTAACATGAAGTGCTGGTACACCATCCCTATTCCCATTTCTATGGCTTTCATCGGCGAAGTAAGCTTGACCTCCTGGCCTCTGATGATTATCCGCCCCTGATTCGGCTGCTCAACTCCAAAGAGAAGTTTCATGAGAGTGGATTTTTCGGCGCCATTTTCTCCGCAGATGGCGTGTATCTCTCCCTTTTTCGCAGAAAAGCATACGTTGTCGTTGGCCATTATATGCTGTCCTCATGAAACTTGATTCGCTTTATCATGGCAAACGATCGTATCTGCATCCAATCTCCCATATAACACATCAGGACTCCATTTCTGGCGTAAATGAAGCCCTTATGGCCGTACCGATAGACTCCCAACTCTGCTGATTTTTATATAGCGAACCAGAAGCGTTATCGTTATGATTGATAAAAAGTTTTATTGACTAGATACCCGGACTTTGGCTGTAATTTTGAGACCTATGGATCGGGTAGAGTTCCACTTCTTGCGGCATAGCTGTGGGAAGCGAGATGCCGGGGCGTATTTCCCAACACTCAGTATGCCAGAGCGTCTGATTCGGCTCAATCATTTGCAGCGGGGAAAGCGACTCCAGCTCGACCTCCCAGTCTGCATCATAAACACTTGAGATTGGTTAAGACAGACCAATTCTGTAAGTAATCGAACGATTATAAGCATTGCTGGGGCTTTTAATTATTTGTCTGTGTTAAATCTCAACTCGAGTTGAACCTTCAAAGGTATTCATGGATACTCAGGAAAATTTTCGCCCCGTTTCACGCGCAGGCGGACTGATTTGGATTTTATATATTGTGCACAATCCCGAAAACAGAATATTGTGCAGCCATACAAATTTTCAAAAACACTTGAAAAAATCAGAAGATACAGAGAAAAGTTTAGAATATGCCTTGAAATGATTAGGAGATAACCATAGAAATTTTCTCATTCAGGTTTCATTCCGGGCGAAGTAAGAAATATCCTATTTTATAGAATTTATTTTGATGCGAAATATAAAGAAAATCGGTTGAAATCACATGATTTCAACCGATTTTTGATGTGTTTTCACTACACTATAGATGAACACGTTGTAGCGTCTGATTTCTGTAATTTATTTTTTCGGCTTGTCTTTACTCGCAATCTCATCGGTCGCTTCAATCAGACTTGTCACGACCTGATTGAGCTGCGCGGCGTTTTTTGACGTAATGACCGGCACGCCGGTCTGCTGCTCGATTGCCTTCCGAGCATCGCCCGCGACCTTGCCGCCGGAGCGCGCGACCTCGACGTTTTCGCGCAGACCCCCCGGTGCTTTCTGTTTTGATATCTCCGTAGTCGTGGCTTCGGCCAGCATATTGAGAACCAACTCCAGCGTTGTCATATTATCACGCAGATTCTCTTTTTTCAAGCCCTTGAGATTTTTATACTGCCGCGTGTTCATACCGGACCACGCTTTTGTGATCTCATCGGTCAGGATTGCGTATTCCACCCCTTTTTGAACACCGCGCGCGTCCCATTCATCAGTCAGTTCCTTGCGCACCTGAATCGCTTGCAGGCGCTGGTTGATCCATGCGCGGCTGTAGCCTATCTTGAGATAGGTTTCCAGCGCACGGTCTATCGTCAGCTCCGGGTCAATCGTTTCTTCTATGCGCTCCCGACCAACCTGTGCAAGCCAGAGCTTGAATGGCTCGGCTTTGGGCGAGGGAATGGACTGAATGATGCGAAGGAGCTGCTCGGTGTCAGCTACGTCAGTCAAACGCTTTTTGCCGTCGGTTGCAGTCAATTTCAACTGCTTACAATTTGTAAGCAGTTGCCCTGCGCCCTCGTCATTCAAGCGTTTTTTTAATACTGCCCAATAGGTGCTGGCGTGGCGGGCATCCGGCTGATCGGTCAGAATAGCTACCACATCAACAATGGAAAAGTACCATTCTTCCTTTTCTGCATCCCATGCGGTGCGGATGCGCTTGTCCTCAAATAATTGAATTCGATCACTTTGCCCCATTTGCTTCTCTTCTTTCTACACACAAATTCCCGCATTCTTCATGAGAATATCTTTTTTCTTTTCAAGAATGTCGCGGCTCTTTTTTGATATACCGACTTCTACACATCCGTCATAATCGTCAAACGGATGATCGTATCGTTCCTGACTGGTTAAGTCAAAATTTTTTCCGGTAATTCGATTGAAGTAATGCACCTGTTTTTTCCACGCATAGCGAATAATATCGCCTCCAAATATTTCCTGAACAAGCAACGCGGTTGCTGGGCTTTGACCTATGCTTGGATTATTGGGGTTCCATTCTGCATCGAAGCAAGTTTCTTCACTCCAACCCTTTTCTAAAAGCAGCTTGTAAAGCGCAGTTATGGTTTCAATCTTTTTTCCATCAACACGATACTCCTTTTTGGGAAAAAACTCGCCATCAACAATTTGTGACTGAAAAAAAGTTCGATCTAAATGGTAGTTTTTCACCGTATCAACGGGAAGAATTAGCTTGCTATTTTTCCTATATACGCCAGACCTTTTTTGCCTTGTAAGAAGCACCTTATATCCATCATCAATATTGAAATCAGGGAAGAAATTCTCTGCTGTTAGCAGCCCACCGCGTCCCAGCCAACCATCTGCATCTCCGACTTTTACTTCGATGATGCAAAGCACGTTTTCTCCATAATCGCTGTTCGCTGAAGCGTTTCTATTGCGAACAATCCATCCGTGCTGGGATGCTGGTCTCAGGAAATAAGATGGCAGTGCTTTTCGCAGATCTACTGTGTACGCATCTTCACCGATATATACACCATTGATAGATGGACAATTCGTATCTGCCAGATATAAATAAATGTACATCACTCCATCTTGATCTGTTCGCTTAACGTATCTATGCGATACGGGATCAAATCGATATAGTCCAAACCAGAGTGCGCACCAATGGTTGTCAACAAAATCCATGCATCGCGTATTAGCTCCATAGTGCTGCAGCACTGCCTCTGTGAGCAATTCTTGATACTTTTTCCATCCTGTTACTTCCAATTGATCCAGCCCCAAATAGTGTTGAAATCTTGTGTCGTTCATCAACCCGTTAATAATATCACCGGATACATAGCCTTGCCCTCGGCATCCACTTGGTTTAAGCCCCGGATAATTATTTGTCTGACCCCTATATAGAACTGTTCCGTTCGCGGCGTTAATGTGCTTGACATATCCAATTAGTTGGTTCAATTCATGTTGTGTACTTACTGAAAAAATCGGAACTTCCTCATTCTTCCACGTTCCTATCGCTATTGCGCCTTTGATCGCATTATTCTTCTTTGGAAATTCCTTTTTCATCGTTACCCTCCACAATGGCAGCAAGCAAACTGTTCGATTATGCATATATGAAATATCAATAAATTTGCGTAGGCCCAACGCTGTGATCCGAATTTTACTTGTAATATTATAGCATATTTCGGCAGACTCGTCGACGGTTTCTTCCACAAATGCCCCGTTTAAAATGATCTCTAAAAGTTCATTTTTCGAGAGTATTTTAGACGCAACTTTCCGCAAGCAGAAAATCCGTTGCTCTCTTGTCAGCTCCGCTTCCATGATAACCACATTCAGCGTCCAGCCGATTTTCATCGCCAGACGGAGGAGCGTTTGGTCATTTTCATAAGTCCGGTAAAAATCTCGCATCCGGCGCACGTTGCGTGGGGAAAAACCTGTGCGGTCAGGGAAATTCGCCTGCAAAAACTCTGCGGCTGCGACCGCCGCGCCCTTCTCCGGGCGCTGGCTGATGGCCTTGCCAATGGCATACACTTCATCCATTTGCGGAAGATTCTGCGTAAGAATTGCGGTCAATTCCCGGTACATCGTACCGTAATCCACAGGTTTTCTGATGTTCATAGCTTCTCCTTTCCGCGCTGGTGCGCATTAGATATTCTGTTGTTTCACCGAATAAATACTGTTTTGCGTGCTTTAACTCGGCTTTTTCACAAGATTTGAACGGCGGGCATGAAGTGCGCTTCGTGGAAGCGTGCTTCATTTCGACATAAAATCTCCATAGTCGATCTATTATAAACTATGGAGGTCTTCAGAATGAAACCATACCCGGCGCTGCTCGCAGAGCTTCTTTCCGAAGAATTGTCTTCTCTGCGGCAGCAGAAGGCATTGACTCAGGAGGCCATGGCGGAGCAGCTTCGTATTTCCAGCCGCGCATACAGTGACTTGGAGCGCGGGAGATATGCCGCCTCAGCCCCGACCTTGCTGTTTCTCTTTTCTATGCTGGAGGCGGATGCACAGAGCGCGCTGGTTCAGCAGTTTATGAACCGTGTGCAAGCGCTGGAGGGGACGGATGCAGCATGAACGTCGTAACAGACATTGTCGAAGTATATGATCTGTTGTACCGACTCGGTTTCTCTGCAACCAACACTGCATTTTTCCATCTTTCCTACTCGGTCTATCTCGCCTCACTCAATCCGCATTGGCTGGTGAAACCATCGCAGCGGCTATATCCTGAAGTGGCAGACCAATACAACACCAATCCGCTTCAGGTCGTCCGAAACATTGACGGGTTTGCCTGCGCTTCCTGGCATGAAAATGCCGACCTCTTACGCAGCCTTACTTACCGTCCGCTGACGACAGCTCCGTCCTCTGCGCAGTTTTTACGGATTCTTACACACTACATCCGGAGGAAAACGGTATAGCGCATACTTTTGCGGAATATACAGCACACCCAACTGTTTTATCTTCCGCCATAGGCGCCTTTGGTCTTTTTTATAAGTCTTGTAAGAATTGCGCATCCGGCCACGTTGCACGGGGAAAAGCCTGTGCGGTCAGGGAAATTCGCCTGCAAAAATTCTGCGGCAGCGACGGCTGCGCCCCTCTCCGGGCGCTGGCTAATGGCCTTACCAATGGCATACATTTCATCCATCTGCGGAAGAATTGCAGTCAATTTCCGATATATTGTGCCGTAATCCGCGGGTTTTCTGACGTTCATGACTTCTCGCTTCCGTCTTGTCCTAATACAAATGTAAAGGGCTTCGGTAGATTCTCCGAAGCCCCTCAACTTTCAAACTGTATAATCCGAAAAACTTGTAAATAGTCCTGCTGCTCTCAACAGCTTCTCTCGTATATCTTCTCCAAATTCCAGCTTTCCAATTTGCAAACAACTAGTTCCCGCAAGTACATTACCAAAGATGGCGTAGTAAACTTTTTTTAATCTCTCATCCAACTGTATTTCTCCACGTGGATTTTCCTTCGTGTTAAAACTCTCTCCATGCTCCAATAAACAAGAAAACACACGATAATCAGCTCGATGCGCTACTGCAATCAGCGGCTCGTAATTTTTACCATCAATAAAATCAGCAAGCTGTGCGCTATCGTATATTTGCAATCCAATCATAACTGGCACAATAGTTCTTAAGCCAAAATGCAGCGCTTTTTCTTCGGGAAAGGCGTACTCATAACACCTGTCACCGTGGGTTTCCTGATATACTGCCGCTTTTACTTTCGGGAAGTATTTTGAAATCTCTCTTAATTCAAAACCAAATGCTTTTATGACAGCGTCAATGGTCTGATCAACTTGATAGAGTGAGTTTGAAAAGGCAATTACTTCATAGTATTTTCTCATATTTACAGGTGGAATGCTAATATGGAGGTCAAAAAAACGACTAAGGTATCGGCCAGCATCGAAATCGTCACCGTAATACTTGCGTATCGTTTTTTCTAATTCATACGTGTTTACTGAGAAAACGAAAGTGATCCTATCATTTGTAAAGTAGTGCTTAATTCGTTCAAGCAACTTTACCGCGTAACTCGGCTTACAGCGATCCAGCTCATCCACCATGATTATCAGGCGGTTCCCTTTTTCAGGTAAAAGACTATTGAAGAATTCATTGACTTTTTCCCGCAGTTCTTTTTTAGATTTCAGGGAATCAAGCGGTGATGCGCTTCTAAGTTCTTTTAGAATCTCGGCAATGTTTCTACCTGTAAAAAATTCTCCAATTGATGCAGCTATTGATAATACGTCCTTCCCCTCGGAAAAAGAATAATCAGAGTTGATGCCAGTTAAAATCGTATAGATCAGAGACAATACGGGATCTTCGTCATTATCATTTTCCCACGCATCATAGTATACACATACCTGCGGCTGCAGCTCGCTGTTCGCAGGTATAAATTTCTGGCATGATGTAAGAACTTTTTTGCGAACGTCTGCATCCATAACGGCCAAGTGCTCATTGTTGGCATCTAGCACCAGTTTTGCTTGTTTCACGAAAAAAGTCTTTCCACTTCCCCAGCGGCCATCCAGAGCAACCGAATAGCTGCAATCAATAGAATTCAGAATATTGACGAAGCGGAACACATCGGAATCTCTTCCAATTGTATCGTCAATAAGTGTTTGAACCAGGTTTTTGTCCGTTGGCAATATTTCATATGTTTTCACAGCGCGTCACCTCAATTTTACAATTATATATAAATTGTATCATATGTGTCTGTTTTAGTCGAGCTTTCCCTTAAGAACGCATTTTTAGCAGATGGCTTCAACCAAAATCTCCGCATTCAATGAATCTTATGGCAACACAATCTACAATTTACAACTGCGAGTGTGTACTGAACATTTCGTCGTTTTGCGAATAGCCTGCTACAACATTTTGTGGTATGATTGCCCCGTTCGTTTGATTCTTGCGAAGGGAGAGCAATCATGCAGTACACCGATAATGAAGCTGCCCTGATTGGCGGCCTGATTTCAACTTATTTCTTTCAGCCTGCTGTGTCCGCATCTTTGAAGGCTGCTTACCATCGCGTTCTTGAGCATCTGCAGCAGAATGCCCTCACTTTCTCTGACCTTCAGCAGATCCGGAAGGCCGTGAACTTTTTGATGCCCCTGTGTCAGTCCAACCGACAAACACAGCGGGAGCTCATGGCTGTCAATATGAAGACAACCGCGCTGCTGAATACATCGCGTCATTAAGCCCGCTTATTCATATGGCAGAAAAAGTACGGCTTTCGGTCGTGCTTTTTCTGTTTTAATCTGGATTATTTTATCGTTATTTGCTATACTTGTGTTAGCACTAACAATACGGGGTTGAATAGTTTAGCGTGGAGGGAGTTATGGTGTCAATTTCTAATTCTTTTCGCTTTAGAGAAGCAGACCTGAATGTGATAGGATCACTCCACTTTTTGCTTCCGCTATTTGAGTCTTCGTTTGGCCGAGAATATACTTTAGGTGAGCCTTGTGAAATATATAACGACTCAAAGTCGTCTTGTCCAGAACTACAGATATGTTATCAGCCTATCCGCATACGTCTTTCTCTGGATAAAACGGGCTATTGGAATCAACTTATATTCCAGTTGTCGCATGAGTTGTGCCATTATGTATTACGGCAGTATCGTCTCAACACGTTCTATTCCAATGCGTGCTTATCATGGTACGAAGAGATTGCATGTACTGCATTCTCTTGGTGTGCTCTTAAGTACGCAGCTGTAAATTGGCATAATTGTGTTCTTTCAAAACAATGCCCAGATTATTCTCAATATATGAGCAGCTATCTTACGCATGAATTAGGGAAACCTTGTAATCATTGTTTTTCGTGCTGCAACACTATCGATCAACTGCTTGATTATGAACACAATCGTCAAGCTGAATCAGATCGATATTCGCAAAGGACTGAAATACGAACTCTATATGACGCGCTTGTCCCTGACTATGCTTCCGCAAAAGTTCTAGGCAATTATTATAAATATATGCGTTCCAATGGTGTGACTATAGACTTCAATCAATGGATGGAACACGAGAGCAGTCCCTTGCTTGCCGTTTTAGAATACATACAGCCGGTAAAGGACACTGATAATTGAGTTCTGTATGTATTTTTTGCATCAAGATATCAGTTCAAAGAAAAGCACGGCGTTGCAACCGTGCTTTTCTTTGACCCGTGGATTTTATAAATCGGCATCCTTGCCTTTCTGCTGCTGCAGATAAAAAATTGCTTTCTGCGTCTCAATCTCTGCACGAAGTTCTTCCTCCGTCGGAAGATAGAGTTTGTATTTTGTCGCAAATAACTGCTCATTGCCATTCAGGATGGAATACCTTGCGATGTCTGCATCAGTATCCGAACAGAGTACAATGCCAATCGTTGGATTATCGCCCTCGCTGCGTTTCAGCTCATCATACATACGAATGTACATATCCATCTGACCAACGTCCTGATGCGTGATCTTTTCGGTTTTCAGGTCAATCAGGACAAAGCATTTCAGAATGTAATTGTAGAAGACCAGATCGATGTAATAATCCTGTTTCTCGGTGCGAATGTGCTGTTGCCGTGCAACGAAAGCGTAACCCTTACCAAGTTCCATCAAGAATTTCTGTAAGTTAGAGATAATGCTGGTTTCCAAATCTGTTTCCGTAAAGGTCGCATCACCAGACAATCCAAGAAATTCAGCCACAACAGGGTTCTTAATGAATTCCAACTTCCGTTCCGCATATGCGGACGTTTTAGCCTTCATTTCGGATTCTACAAGTTCCGGTTTTTGTGTTTGCAGCATTCTGTAGTAATACTGAGACGAGATATTTCGCTGCAATGTCCGCACACTCCACATCTGCTCATCCGCCTCTTTCGCGTACCATTCACGCGCAGTGCTGTCCGGAACCTGCAGCAGCACTGCATAATGCGACCACGTCAGACTCGGCTGAGATTTTCCAGACGGCGTCTGGAAAATCTGCGGATAGGTTTTGTAAAACGAATAAAAGCTGTAAAGATTCGTTTTCGTAAAGCCTTTTCCGTATTCTTTTGATAGTTCTTTTGACAGTCTTGCAATCACGCTTGCGCCATACTCTGCACGGTTTTCCCCGCTCAGTTCTTCCTCTGAGATACGATAACCGATCAACCAGTTGCGGCGAATCAATGTCACGTTGACCGCACGATATGCCGCGTCACGAGACGAATCAATAATCCCTCGCATATCCTGCAAAATATCATCCGTTTTTTCAAATGTGACCAGACTCTGCGTCTGCTTCATAATTTCAGGATTCAGAACTTTTTCCGTTTCTCTGCTCACACTATCGCACCTCCTGCATTTCTTTATAGATGCCTTATCGTTTGAACTAATTATAGATATTATACCAGATGCAGCGGTCTTAGTCGAGATGAAAGTACCGTAATGACGGTGCCTTTCTCTGCCCTGTTTTATAAGATTCTTACCATCTGCTCATAGAGCAGAACATACTTTTCATCAATGATCCGATCGTCGTGGTAGTGCCCGAACAGCCAGTAGTGGAATCGGCTATAGTTGCGGACTTCTTCCAAAAAGTCCGTCAGCTTATCTGGCTTGAAATTGGCATTAATCTTCTGCTGAATTGCTGTCGGTGCGCAGTGTGTGATGATGTAATCGGTCTTCCAGTCCAGTCGTTCCAACGTCTGCTGGGCTTCGGCATATTCCTTGCCGGACGGCAATTCTTCCAGCCACCACGAAATATGGTTGATGCGGAACTGTCCGCGATTGCGGCGCATGGAATCGTATCGCTCATAAAAATCTGGGCTGTCCATATCCAGAATGCCGTCTGCAATGTCGTGGCTCTGTGCGCCGCCCATTGTGAAGAACGTGCGGCCTTGCAGCTCAAACGCCTGCCCGCGCATCAGGTGAATGACGTGTGGGCGGATTTTATGCACCTTTCCACTGTGCCATAGCTCCACGGGATACTCGCTCAGAGCGTCAAAATTCTCGTGATTGCCGTCTACGAACAAAACCGTAAACGGCAGAGCTTCCAGCCGGTCGAGCTGAGGATCGTCGCTCTTGTCGCCGTTCCACACAAGCCCTGCGTCGCCGCAGACGATCATGTAGTCATCCTTCGTCATCCCGGCCTGTTCCGGAAAGTATTGCGGCTGAAATCGGAGAGTGTTTCCGTGAAGGTCGCCGGTTGCATAAATCATCTTCATCGCTCCAATCGCTGTTTGATTTCCGCACCGCCCTTGATCCGCACCAGAATTTCGTCGGCGGAGAGGATGGTCACACGCTCTACGATCTGCCGGACGGCGTTTTCGTTCCATTCTGGGATCGTGGATGTAGCGTTTTCTATAGCTTGCTCCGCCTGCTTCATGCGGGTGCAGATGCGATCTGTGTCGACGCTGCTTTGCAGGATTTCTTCCTTCTGCTTTTTGAGCGCAGTCTGCTCGGCAAGGATCTCCGCGAACTGAGCGTTGCAGGCTTCTTTATCCTCGGCATCAATGGCTTCCGCCAGCAGGCGCTGGAACTGCTCGTCGAGCTGTGTCAGACGACGTTCAATATCGGCAAGGCTCATCGTCTGCCCCTGCACTGGCAGAAGTTCAAGAGATACTGCATTTTTAATAAGGTCGAGCAGGGCAGGTTTATTGCTCATGGCGGAGTTGATGGCTGCCAGAATTGCATTTTGCAGTGGTTCTTCCTTGATCGTCGGGGAATCATGGCAGTATTTTGTGCCATAGTTCAGGCGGCTGGTGCAGCGCCAGACGGGATATTTTCGTCCGAGGGATGTCCATGTGCAGCGCCGGTAGAGCGTCCCGCACTCACCGCACACGAGCCTGTCCGACAGCGCGTATTTGCTGGTATAACAAGAACGTCCTGTCACAGCCGATTTGGATGGGCTGCGCAGGGCGCTCCGTCTTGCCATTTCTGCTTTCACTGCATTGTACTGCTCCCGGCTGACGATGCCCTCATGGTGGTCAGGCATATAGTATTGCGCCATCTGTCCAACGTTTTTGATAACCTTCTTGCTGATCACATCTGTCCGGAATGTTTTCTGGAGCAGGACATCGCCGCAGTATTTCTCATTTGTAAGGATGCTCTTGATGGATGTCGTTGTCCATTTCGATTCTCCGAGAACCGTTTTGATCTGACTTTCCTCCAGCCAGTCTTGTAGATTTCGCAGGCTGGCGCCACTCTCATATCGCTTGTAGAGTTCGCGCACGATTTCTGCCTGTTCTGGTATGACGCGGAATTTGCCATCTGCATCTTTTTCGTATCCATAGAGCCGGTAGCAAGGGATTTTCAGTGTTCCGACCTTTGCGTGCATCTGCTTGCCGCGCCGGATGTTGCCGGAAATAGATTCACTTTCGGACTGTGCCATCGCGCCGTACATCGTAATCATAAATTCGCTGTCTGCTGGCAGAGAATTGATATTCTCTTTTTCAAAGAGGACTCCGATGCCAAGCTGCCGGAGGATGCGCGTATAGTTGATGCAGTCGAGCGTGTTGCGGGCAAATCGTTGGATGGACTTTGTAAGAATAAGGTCAATCTTTTTCTGTTTGCACTGACGAATCATGCGAAGGAATTCTGTGCGTTTTTTTGTGGACGTGCCGGTGATCCCCTCATCCGCAAAAATGCCAGCCATTGTCCACTCTTTGTTTGACATGATCTTGTCGGTATAGTATTCGCACTGGGCTTCGTAGCTGCTGGCTTGTTCTTCCTCTTTCGTAGATACACGGCAGTACGCCGCGACGCGAAGCTGCTTTGTGACCGCAGCCGTTTGCTGCAGCTCTGGCTTGGGTGGAATGATAATGACGCGCGGCTTTTCGTCTGTCATGCAAGATCTTCCTTTCCAATGATTTGCCCGTTTTTAAGCTGCAAGCGCACCGCCTGTTGTGTCACCAGCACAGCGGAGACTGCGCTTTGCAGCAGCTCCGCGTTGAGTTCTGCCGTGCATTCGAACGCTGTAAACAGCCGCCGCAGGCGCTCTGTTTCGTATTTTTCGTTGCCAATGGCGTCATATTGTTCCTGTGCCAGCTTGCAGATCAGGCTTCTGGCAGCGTCCTCGTCGAGCGGCTGGGCGTTCAGAACTTCATCCAACTCGGCTTGCGTATTTGTATATGTCGGTTTGGATGTTCGCTCTGGCTGCATGATGCGCTCCGGCTGTTCTACCAGCCTGCCGAGCAGGTGTGTGACCTGCTGCTCGATCTCCGGCGTAAGTGGCTTGGAGCAGACCCGCTTGAGCGCTTTCTGCGCGGGTGTCCGCTCCGGCAGACGCTGCTTGGTCTGCCGCTTTTCAGCGGCTGCCTCGAATAATTTTATGTCAACTAATCTCGGATAGCTGTCCGCGCCTGTGTATTTGAGATTCACCAAGATGCGGGCAATCATATTTTTATTCCAGCTCTTTCCTTCGTCATAGGTGGGGCCGGTTTTGTTCATTTGCTCTGCGATTTCTTTGAGCGATGCGCCAAGCGTATATTGCAGGAAAATGTCCTGCACGGCTTTGGCTTCCGGCTCGTTCCGGACGATCTCACCCATGCGCATCTGATAGCCGAATGGCAGCTTCCGATTTCCCATCAGCGTCGTGTCCTTTCAATCTGTTCCGTCAGCTCCAGCCCATTTTTCAAGCGGAAGCGCAAGCACTCGTTGCTGTCTACGATGATCTTTTCCACAAGCGCATCGAACAGCTCCGCATCAAAGCCGTCGAGGAAATCCGGCCCATCCTCCAGCGCATCCATGAGATCGCGGGTACGATCCGCCAGATCGTCGCTGTCGGTGTCGAGAAGCCTTGCTTTTTCCTGTTTCAGCCTGCGGAGCTGTTCGCTGAGTTTGTTGTTGGATGAGATAAAAGTATCAGGATCGACGCCGCCCGCCTGTTGAAGCTGGGTTAGGAATTGAACCTGACTGAGTGTGTCGGATATTTTCTTGTTGAGGGAGATGACATCCTCGCTCCAGAGCATCCGGCTGTAGCGGATTTTTTGGAGGTTGGAGAGCATTTGTGTGAAGATGGAGTTTCTGTGGTGTTTAAGTTTGTAGTACAGGCGGCAGAAAGCACTGTGGATAGCCACTTCTTCAATTGGGAAAGTGGGGCAATCGTCTTTGCTATTATTATGAACTCTACACATCCACTTTGTTTCGCCGCTGCGCAGTTTTCGTTGAAAGGGGACCTTACAGTTTGCACATAGTATTCTCTTTTTTAAGATATTGGGCTGATAATCATCGTTATATTTCACATCCAGTTTGCGCTTCTCGCGTAACCTCTGTACTGCGGAATATGTTTCTTTATCAATGATTGCGGTATGCGTGTGCTCGGCATAGTACTGAATTTTCTCTCCAGTATTTTTTATCTGCCGAGTAGGAAGTGAATCCGTTGCATATGTTTTTTGCCATAAAGAATCTCCTATATATCGCTCATTGGAGAGAATGTATAGTATCGTCGTGTTATACCATTTTCTTGTATTCTCGGCGCCAAGCAGTGCATATGCCTGATTCATCTGTTCAGCAATGCTTTGTGCATTTAAGCCGGATAAATATGCTTGAAAAATCCACTTCACGAATTGCGCTTCACTTGGTAAAATGCGAAGCTGCCCATGAAACAGTTCATACCCATAAGGTACAGAGGATGAAATAAACGTTCCATCCAGCATTCGTTTTTGAACGCCCCATCGAACATTGCTTGAAATCGACTCGCTGCCTTTCTGTGCCAGCGATGCCATGATTGCCGTAACCATCTCACTGGACACTCTAGCCGTGTCGATGCCCTGTTCTTCAAACAGGACGCTGACGCCGAGTTCCTTCAGTTCCCGGACAGCCGCAAGGCAATCCTTTGTATTTCTGGCAAATCGGGAAATACTCTTGACCAGAATGCGGTCGATCTTGCCTTTGCGGCAATCCTGCATCATGCGCTGAAAATCTTCGCGCTTTTCAACCGACGTGCCGGTGATGCCCTCATCGGCGTAAATATCGACCATTTCCCAATCCGGGTTGTTAGAAATAAGCTCGGAATAATATTGATTCTGGACGCGATAGGAGTTGAGCTGATCCTCACTGGAGGAGCTGACGCGAGCATACGCCGCGACGCGCAGTTTGTGCGCTACGATTTCATCGTGCGCCGGGATGACTATGACGCGCTGCTGTTCCAGCGCAAGATTTCCGTCGGTCTGCTTCTTTGCCATGTTGTTCACCTCCCTCTGCAGCAACACACACTACCACACCAAAGGCGTAATAGCTATGACCAAAACGGAGAAAAATCAAGCGTAAAGTGTGAAATTTGCACCAAGCTCGACAGCGATCCGCCGTGCGATCTTTTTGATCTCAGTCTCAGAAAATCCGACCGTCCGGAGCGCCTTCAAGAGCTGGCAGATGCCTAAAAAATCAATGTTTGGATTCATAAGATTCTCCTTTAGCCACGGGGCGGCTCTGCAAACCGCAGAGCCGCCCCTGCTTTTGAAATTTTGATGCTTGCTCCTGTTCGACGCTTCTTCCCGGAGCCAAGGCAGCGGCTGAACGGCGGCTGGCGCCGCGCACGGGTCTGCACCCCTCCGAGGATCTCTCCGAGCTGCCCCCATTACGTTCCGTTGTGGCTGGGCAGGAGTACCATTGTCCGCGGACAAGATCATTGCGAGGCAGCTTGCCAAAGCTGCTTTTGGATGGATGGGTACCGCTCGTCACCTTGTTGGGCCTTCTTTATGCAGAAGCAATGCTTTCCGCACAGGTGGTCTTCGCGCATCCTCCGCATCGCTGTTCCATTTCTGGCTCATCCGCTTGATGTCATTCAGTCGCTGGATATGTACTTTTCAAGCTGCATGAGGGGGCTTAAGAAAGATCCCCTCATGTGGTAGGCAGCGAGAACGCCTTTTTTAGAACCATTTTTGAAAAATTATCGAAAAAATTTTTTGAGAGCCTGAAGTTGCTTGCCGACACCGCGCTGAGAAAGCCCTAATTCTGTTGCAATCTCTGCTTGTGTTTTCTGCTCAATACAGTATTTGGTCAAAAGCTCCTTTTCCTGAATGGAAAGTCCTTTCAGCCTTCTCGTCAGTCTGGGATCAGATAACTCATCGAGCCATGCGTACCTTGAACTCTCGGCGTAGTTATCAAGGTGGCTGATTGCTGTCAGGAATTTTTTGAAAAGCGGTGATTTATCGCCTTGGCTGTTGTTGCCGTTGTCATATTGGGCTTCTCTGAATTCCTGCGTGTGAATAGCGTAAATCCGTTCTTTCTCGAAATTTTCCCAATCGTAGTCGTGCAAGATGTTGATCTTTTCATTTGACATGCCAGCCTTTTCATATTCGACACGGAGCTGCGTCCATTCTCTTTCAAACTTTGCCTTTTCGATTGCATAATTGAATCCCATTCTGGATTCCTCCAATCTTTTGAAATTTTGAGAAAGCCAAAATTTCAAAAGCGGAGGGGCGCGAATGGGGTAATAAACAGTGCGCTGCGGCTGCAATTTGCAGTGCATGCACACTGACGGACGTCAAAAATATTCACCAGTAGTTCCACTCGACGCCGTACAACTGCCGCTTGTTTGAAAGCGGCCTTGCGGCACGAGTGGAATCTACTGGTGTTCTGGGCTGCTGGTCACCATCGGAGGCGCAGCCCGCGCCTCTTTTTAGGGGAAAATAGCATAAAACGCTCCATCCCGGCAGGAATGGAGCGCCTTAGTCGCACGGATTGCCCTCCAGCACTGCAGTTTTTTTATATGCGGCGCTGGATGTATTTCCTTATTTCGTCCTCTTATAGTGAACAAAATTCGACACCATTAGAGCATTTCTGAAACAGCGGGTATTCTGTACAATACTCGTGTCGGAGGTGAACTACTGGTGTCGATTTATAATACTCCATTAGAGGAGCGTTTCGGTGAAAAACTGGAAGAATTGCGCGAGGGGAAGAATATGACGCGCGAACAGCTTGCGGATCAGGTTGGGCTTACCGCGAGGCATATCGCCGCATTGGAACGAGGTGAGCGGCGGCCGACGCTCAATACAATGGAAAAGCTGCTGCGGGCGCTGGGCGCACCGACCGAGTGGCTCGTCTATCCGGAGTTTGAAGAGCAAAATGCCCGCTTACGCGAGATTTCCCATTTGGCGGCTACAATTTCGGACGAGCAGCAGGAATTCCTGCTCGGCATTATGCGCCTGATGCGGAAGCAGAAATATGAGGGTTAAAAATAGCGGTGTTCGCTGGAGCACCGCTATTTCTGTCTCTGCAAATTTTCTTCTACTGCGCGCAGCACCTCATCTGTCAGCATCCGCTCAGAAGCAGATACTATAAAGTTCTTTGTCTGCTCACCGGACAGTACGTCTGTAAACAGCGTATCCGCAGAGCACTGGAGTGCTGCAGCGATTCTTGAGCAAAGGACGGCACTTGGCTTGGCCTGCCCTAATTCGATTTTTGATATGTACTTCTGGCTGCAGTCGACGCGCTCTGCAAGTTCATCCTGCGACATCGCTTTTTGCTTCCGCAGATAATGTATGTTTTGACCGAAGCGGCGATAGAACGCTACGGCTTCCTCATCAGTGAATCGTTTCCATGGCATAATTATACTATTTCCGGTATTCTCAAAAAAACACATCGCCTTGTGTGTTTTTTCAGAACTATTTGATTTTTCACTATATTATTCGGATAGATCGATGTTGGTTCTCGAAACTGTGTTCGCTTTCACAGTTTCTTTCCGTCGAGATAGATGGTCTTCTGGTTCAGTGCCTTATCGCAGACGACGAAATCTGCAAGCTTATCGGGGGCGATTGATCCGATCGCCCTGTCGCACCCGATCTCCCGCGCGGGAATGAGCGTCGCAGACAAAATCGCCTGCTCCTTCGGGATGCCAAATTCGACCGCTTTTCTCATGCAGTCATAGAGATTTGCCGCGGAGCCTGCGAGTGTGCCGTCTGCGAGCTTCGCTATGCCGCCATGCAGGAACACATCCTGTCCGCCGAGGGTGTACTGCCCGTCCGGCATCCCGCAGCAGCGCAGCGCATCGGAAACGATGCAGATCCTGCCCGGAAACAGCTTGAACGCCATGCGCAC